>ERZ773267.1190-NODE-1190-length-15041-cov-7.018150_pt1 | contig 15041 bp, 10 predicted proteins | sample MGYA00511959_ERZ773267 | MGnify/ENA primary metagenome ERZ773267 (study PRJEB29015, sample SAMEA2738165) | human oral metagenome | biome: human oral; feature: human-associated habitat; material: saliva | place: China | collected 2240 ... | reverse complement strand
GAGTTAGAAGCTCGTGCAGAGGAGATGGGTGCTAATGCTGTTATCGGAGTTAGAATTGATTTTGATGCTCTAGGAAGTGACGGTAACAATATGCTTTTAGTTACAGTTACGGGGACAGCGGTAGTAGTTAAATAAAAATACAATTAATAATATAATATAGAGGAAATAATTTAATGAAAAAAATATTTAATTTTAAAAAGATATTCTCTGTCTTACTTTTGGCTATAGCATTAGTAACTTCTGTGGTGTTTGTATCTGGTTGTAGCAGTAAAACAAGTACTACTCAAAATTCTACTGAAGTTACATATAAAGTAAGTCAAGAAGAAAAAGATTATTTATCAAAACGTTTTTCAGATTTATCAAAAACGAATAAGGAAGTAGTTGGGTATATTTATGCTCCGGGTACTGATTTAGATGAACCAGTTGTTCAAACTAATGATAATGAAACATATCTAAATAAGACTTTTGAAGGTGGAAATGTTCCATTTTTAGGTACTGTATTTATGGATATGGATAATAAAAAAGATTTTAAAGATAGATTAACATGGCTATTTGGACATGCACGTGGAAGCAAATTAAATGACCATCGTATGTTTAATGATGTAAATTACTATGATAAACAAGAGTATATGGATAGCCATAAATATGTTGTTATCGAAACTCCTGAGAGAAAATATTACTATGAAGCGGCATTTTTAACAATTGTTCCTGAAACAACTTCATTTTATCGTATAGATTTTGAAAATGATGAAGATTTCTTAAAACAATTAACTGATGTTAAAAAAGATGCTAAAACTAAAAATAATAATGTTGAATTAAGAGGAGATGACAAGTATGTAGTATTATCAACTTGTCGCGAGGAAGATGAAACAATAAGAGCTAATCTATATCTACGTCAAATTCCAGACAAAGAAATGGATGACTTTTTAGCTAAGCATAAAGATGAATTAAAATATGTAGCAAAAAGATAATAAAAAATCTTATGACCTTTTGTGTCATAAGATTTTTTTATTTTATTCAGTTATATTATTTTTTGGCATAGTTCTAAATTCTCTAGTCAAGAAGAATAATGAAACAGAGAATGCACAAATATCGGTAATAGGTGTTGCGTAAATTATTCCATTTAATCCGAAAATATGAGATAAAACAAGTAGCATTGGTAATAAAATTACTATTTGTTTTGCTAAGGCTATTGTAACACCAATTTTTGGTTTTCCAATTGCGGCAAAGAATGTTGAACTTGAGATTTGAATACCGTTAATAAAGGTAAATAGTAAGAAGAATCTCATGTATCTAACCGCAAATTCAAAGTACAGCTCATTGCCGTTACCAAATGCTGAAACTATCTGTTTAGGAAATGCTTCAAATATTATAAAGAATACTACAGATATAATTATTGCATATTTCATCATATGACGCATTGTTTCACGTACTCGTTCATATTTTTTAGCACCGTAGTTAAAACCAAAAATAGGTTGAGCTCCTTGTACAAGCCCTATAATTATTGAAATAAATATTATGTTAACTTTAGCAACAATTCCAGCTACAGCTATAGGAATATCATTTCCATATACAGTTTCTGATCCATGTATATTAAGTAAATTGTTTGTTACTACTTGAATTATCATATTTGAGCCTTGAAATACAAATGATGTCATTCCTAGAGATATTGCTATTTTTAATAGTGAGAATTTAGGTATAAAGTCTTCTTTCTTAAATTTTACACTTTTAAATCTAGGGAAGTAGAATAATAAAATAACAGCAGATAAAAATTGACTTATTACTGTTGCCCATGCTGAACCAGCAATTCCCCATTTGAAACCAAAAATAAATATTGGATTTAAAATCATATTTAAGACTGCTCCAAAAACTATTCCGAACATCGAATATTTTGGACTATTGTCAGAACGAACAATTGGGTTAGTACTAATAGAAATTAATAAAAATGGAATACCTAGTGAAGTTATTCCTGCAAAAGTTTTTGCGTATTCTAGTATTTCATCGGTTGATCCGAATGCATACATAAGTGGCTCTAAAAATATTTGAACTAGTATTGTTAAGATAATTCCAATTAGGAATAGAGAACTTATAGATGTTCCAACAACAGATTTAGCTTTTTCTGGATTACCTCGTCCTAATTCTAAATTGAAATTTGCTGCAGCTCCTATACCAATCATAAGACCAATAGCAAGACATATAGTAGTAATAGGGAAAGCGATATTTGTTGCAGCATTTCCTAAATATCCAACTCCTTGGCCAATGAATATCTGGTCAACAATGCTATAGAGCGCATTGATTATATTAGCTGTAATAGCTGGCCATGCAAGTGAGATAAGTAATTTCTTTATGGATTTTGTTCCAAGTGGATTTTGTGCCGTTGATTCATTCATAAAGGTTTCCTCCAAAGTAATTAAGCGATTTTGGTTAAAAGTGAATAGAATATAGCTATTTCATCTTTTGATAGATTGCTTAACACCTCTTGTTCACTTTCTTTTATTAAATTTTTATGTGTAGAAATTACAGAATGACCTAAGTCAGTTAAGTGTATTGAAAAAGAGCGTCTATCTACAATTCCGCGTTTTCTTATTACAAAACCTTTTTCTTCTAATACATCTATGTTTCTACTAACTATATTACGATCTTTTCTATGAATTTCTGAAAGTTGCGCCTGAGTTACACCTTCATTTTCTGAAATATATAATAATGTAATGAAATGACCGTGTGTTATGCCAAGCTTGGCTAAAGGTTCTTTTGTGTAGCTTCTCATTGCTTCTAGTATTGTTATAAGTTTGTGACCTAATGAATCTTCTAACATATATTTTTCTCCTAAATTAATATACCTTATATATTGTATACCTAGTATATTATTATGTCAATAAAAAAAGAGCAAATTTTTAAAAATAAGCTCCTTTATATTTTCTGTAATTTAGTGTTCCTTTCCTCCAGTAATCCTTCTATCATTCTTTTTATAGTATTCAGCAGATGTAACAATAATATATTTTAATGCTGAGATAATAATTTCCAGGTCCATAAAAGGAGTATTCGGTTTATCTTTAATTTGCTCTTTAATAAAAGGTATATGAATAAAGCCTGTTTCTATATCAGTGTATTTAGTATTAGCTAAATATAAACTTTCATACATAATATGATTACAAACAAATGTACCTGCTGTATTGGAAATTGCTGCAGGAATATTGTTATTAATTAGTGTTTCAACTATTGCTTTAATAGGAAGAGATGAAAAATATGCATTTTCTCCATCTTGACGTATTTTTTCATCAATAGGTGAGTTATTATCATTATCTGGAATTCTTGCATCATCAATATTAATAGCTACACGCTCAACAGTAATTTTATCCCTACCGCCAGCTTGACCAACACAAATAACGATATTTGGGGAAAACTCTGCTATATACTTTTCCAAAACCTCAGAGCTTTTCTTGAAAATAGTAGGTATTGTGACTTTTTTTATAATTATATCACCTATACTGTCTGGTAGGGAATTTACTGCTAGATTAGAAGGGTTGATGGTTTCATTTCCAAAACTATCAAAACCTGTTATTAAAACTTTCATTTGATAAACCTCTCTTCATATTACTAATAAATAATATATATTATATGATATTTTTAAAATAATTTAAATATGAAATAAATATTTTTATAAATTATTTTTCTATAAATTATAAATACAAATTGTAAATAAATTTTAAAAATGATATTATTAATAATAGAGGTGAGGGAAGTGTCGAGAGAAGAAAAATTAAGGACAATTATTAGTACAATTGATAATTCGGAGTATAGTAATAATAAAGATAATAATATACAACATAATTGCAAGATGAAAACTTTTAAAGATCCTCAAGAAACATGGCTTTCATGTACTTTTTCGAAAATGAAATATGCAGATTATAAGCCGTTTCAATTTGTAGATGGGGAAGGGGTAAGGTGTTCAATATATCTAAGTGGATGCTTATTTGCTTGTAAAGAGTGTTTTAATGAAAGTATTCAAAATTTCAATGCAGGAAGTCCTTATACAATGGAACTTGAAGACAAAATCATAGAAGATTTAGGAAATTCTTACGTTCAAGGATTAACTCTTTTGGGAGGAGAGCCTTTTTTAAATACACAAGTTGCTATACAGTTGGCAGAGCGTGTTAGAAAAGAGTTTGGAGATAAAAAAGATATTTGGGTTTATAGTGGGTATACATATGAACAACTTCTTAGAAGCAGTGAAGATAAAAAGAAGTTATTGGATCTTTGTGATGTATTGGTAGACGGACCATTTATGACATTTTTAAAAGATTTGAGTTTGAGATTTAGAGGGAGTAGTAACCAACGTATTATAGATATAAAAAAATCAACAATTGACAATATCGTTTTATATCTTGACTAAAAAAAAAGTTTTTTGTTAAAATGTCTTACAGTATTATCAGGGATTTTAAATGTCCTCAATTGTGTTTTTTAAAATAGAAAGGAGTCATAGTTTTGAAACAGATTTTTGAAATTTTCAAGAGTGATATTAAGGAAATTTTTCGGAAAGTAAGTACATGGATTGTTATATTAGGATTAATATTTCTACCCTCTATGTATGCCTGGCCTAATATATTAGCATCATGGGATCCATATAGTCATACAAACAATATAAAAGTAGCTGTTATTTCAGAAGATGAGGGTGCAACTGTAGAAGGAAAAAATATTAATTTAGGTGAAAACCTTATAACTAATTTAAAAGGTAATAAAAATTTAAATTGGCAATTTGTTTCATCAAAACAACAAGCAGAAGATGGAGTTAAAATTGGAGATTATTATGCGAGTATTGTAATTCCTAAAAGCTTTAGTTCGGATATAACCTCTATAACACGAGGAGAACTTAAAAAGGCTACTATAGAGTATACAGTAAACGAAAAAATAAATGCAATAAGTCCAAAAATTACTAATAGTGGTGCTTCAGCCTTAGCTAATAATATTGCTAAGAATTTCGTAGAAGTTGCAAATGGTGTTATTTTTGAAAAATTACATGATGCAGGAATTAAACTTGAAGAAAATCTTCCAACAATTGAACAAGTAAAAGGAAAAATAAATCACTTAAATGATAATTTTACAAATTATGAAAATTCACTAAATGAGCTAATTGGTAAAGTGGATCGCGGGTATAATGTTTTAAATACTATACAGGGAACTTTACCAGAAATAGATAGAGCAGCTACTAATAGTATAATGCTTGCTAATAAAACAATTGTTACTATTAAAAATGTTGAGAATTTTAATGAAATAATGCTTAAAAATATAAATACTCAATTAGATAAAGTCATAGAAATATCTGGAGAAGTGGTCAAAGTAGCGGAGCTAATTCAAAAGAAACCGACTAATCCAGAAGAAACAAAAGCCAAAATGAAGGCATTAGATAGTAGACTTGAAGCTGCAGAAAAAAGATTAAATATAGAAAAAGATATTTTTGAATATCTTAATTCGTTATCAGATAAAAATTTTTTCCAGGAACAGTTGACGAAGATAAATACTATGGAAAGTGACATAACTAAATTACGTTCATTAAATAAAAAAATATATAGTAATATTGATAATTATGATGCAATTTCTACTGAAGTAAAAGCTGATTTCTTAACAACAGCCAAAAGAGTTAATAATAACTCAATTGATTTCAAGAAAAAACTTAACACAGAAGTAGCGCCACTTATAAAACGAGTTCTTACTAATAAAAATGTTGAGAATTTTAATGAAATAATGCTTAAAAATATAAATACTCAATTAGATAAAGTCATAGAAATATCTGGAGAAGTGGTCAAAGTAGCGGAGCTAATTCAAAAGAAACCGACTAATCCAGAAGAAACAAAAGCCAAAATGAAGGCATTAGATAGTAGACTTGAAGCTGCAGAAAAAAGATTAAATATAGAAAAAGATATTTTTGAATATCTTAATTCGTTATCAGATAAAAATTTTTTCCAGGAACAGTTGACGAAGATAAATACTATGAAAAGTGACATATCTAAGTTACGTACATTAAATAAAAAGATATATAGTAATATTGATAAATATGATACTATTGGAAATAATGTAAAAGTAGAATTTTTAAAAACATCTAAAAGAGTTAACAGAAATTCAATAGACTTCAAGAAAAAACTGAATACAGAAGTAGCGCCACTTATAAAACGAGTTCTTACTAATGCTGATACAAAAATAAGAAATGTAAGTAGTGTTATATCACGAGTCCAAGCTCAAATACCAACAATAAATGCAAAAATTAGTGAAGCAGAGGTTAAGATTCAAACAGTACAAGGAAAATTACTAAAACTACAAGGTGAAATGCCAGAAATCAAAGAGAAAGTACAGAAACTAACCGGTATTGTAAATAAGGCTGATGGTGAAATTGATACTAATGCACTATTTAATTTATTAAAAGTTGACTATAAACAACAAGCAGAATTTTTTGCAAACCCAGTACAACTTAAAGAAAATCAGTTATACCATATTAAAAACTATGGTTCAGCGATGACTCCGTTTTATACCGTGCTATCTATTTGGGTAGGTGCATTATTAATGTCTTCTTTACTTACAACTAAAGTAGAGGATGAAGAAAATAAATATAAGCCATATCAAAAATATTTTGGACGAGGTATATTGTTTATGATAATTTCGTTACTACAAACATTAATAATAACTCTGGGGGATATGTATTTACTAGGAACTCAAGCAAATTCACCATATAGATTTGTAATATATGCACTACTGATTTCATTATTATTCTCAGCGATTATATATACAACAGTATGTTTATTAGGGAATGTTGGTAAAGCAGTATGTATTATCTTGTTAGTGCTTCAAATTGGTAGTTCAGGAGGAACATTCCCAATTCAGATGACTTCAAGTTTCTTCCAGGCACTATACCCTAAAGTTCCATTTACATATTCGATAAGCTTACTTCGAGAAGCAGTGGGTGGGGTATATATACCTGCAGTTAATCGTGATATGAAAATATTATTAACATATCTTGTTATTACTTTAGTAGGTGGAGCTATATTAGTTAGCTTAAAAGCACGTTCTGCTAAATTAAGTAGAGAAAGAGAAAGATCTAAGCTATTTTTATAATATTAAAATAAAAATTTTATGTGAATATATTATTAATAAGACTATCTTAAAAGAGTAAACTAAACTTATTCTTTCAAGATAGTTTTTTTGTTGATAAATGAAATTTAAAAAGATTTATGTTATAATTATTAAAATATAAACCTTATAATATATAGAGGAAAAATTATGGCAAAAACATTAGATAGAACCAAAGACATATTTTTAGATACTATGCTTTTGGGAAATGAAATTTTAATAAAAAAAATTAAAACAACAAGTAAAACAAAAATTACAGTTGTATTAGCGGCATTTAGAAATCTTGATCGCTTAAGTAAAATTCTTAAGGATTTATTTAAACAAACATTTACGGATTTTGAAATTATTATTGTTGATGACTCATCAACATTTGAAATTGAAGAATTTGTAGCAATTAATGATAATAGAAAAATTAACTATATTAAAAAACAATTGGGGTCTAACTCATCAGCAAAGAACTGTGCTTTAGAATTTGCTAAGGGTGACTATATTGTTTTTGTTGAAGAAAATGTAAGATTAAAAAGTAACTATCTAGAAAGTTTATATTCATTTGCGGAAGAAAAAAACTTAGATATATCAATACTTACTCGTGAGGGGTATACTTGCTTTTTACAAGAGAAAGTAGTTACTGGAATAGAGTACTTAGAAGAAGAAATAACACGATTTAAAAGTGATTTAGATTATAATCTAACGTCATGTTTATTTAAGAAAAAGTTCTTAGATGTATATAATTTAAGATTCCAAGAAGACATGCTTTCTTTAGAGAATTTATATTTTAAATTAAAAGCTTTTGATCAAGCTACCAAAGTGTGTCAAAGAGCAAGAATGGGATATAAAGAGCTTAGTGATGATAAAACTGTGCGAAACCAAGCAATGATAGATGCATCAGTTCGTCGAATAATGACTGCAACTGAAAGAATAGAAGAGTTTAAAGTTGGCAAAAAATATGAAACTTCACTAAATCTATTATGTGGTTATTTACTTTTTGATGTACTAAGAATAAGTAATAATATAGAAGATGAAACAGAATTAATAGAATTAATTAAATCTAAAAAAGATTATTTTGCTAGTGATACTTTTATGAATAGAGCAATGATAGCTATGTCACCAATTTTATTTGCTAATAACTTAAATAGAAAGGATAGACAGTAGTTATGAGGAGAATATTACATAATGTATTTTCATATGCTTTTATTTCATTATTTGCAGTTGCATTAATATGGGCATATGTAGCACCTTTTGTTTATGAACGTATATTAAATCCATTGGCACTTTTACTTGGTGTGCCAGTGGTATTTATCCTGTTTATTTATGCAGTAAAGAAGATTCTAGCAACTGAAGAACAGGGTTTAAAGAAATATAATCGTATAATTGTTGTTTTGTACTTAATCTTCCAAGCAATAATATTATCAATGGATACATTAAACTTTTCAGATGGAGCTGAAATAGAAAATGAAGCACATTATATGCTAAATTATGGTAAGTTTTCAGGAGAAAGATATTTCTTAGTTTATCCTAATAATATTAATCCAACGATTATTTTGTATTGGTTGTATCGTATAGCGAATTATCTTCATATATCGGAAGTTTGGGCTTTACACATATTTTGTTTTGCTATTACTTCACTTACTATGTATTTAACATATAAAACAGCAGGGAAGTTACTTAGTAAACAAAAACAAACAATTATTTTAGGGTTAATGTTAGTGTATATTCCATTTCAAATGTATAGCTTATTCTATTATTCAGATAGCTTAATGGTGGTACTAGTAGCACTTATTATATATGTGCTTATTCCATCTGATGGAAGTTTTATTTTTAGAACTAAGCATATTATGGCGGTGGCTATAATAGTGGCGTTTGGTTGGAATCTAAGATCTAATATAATAATTATTATTCCGGCATTAATTATATATTTACTATTTTTCAAGTGGTATAGGAATTTAGCTATATTACTTGTAACGTTTGGTATAGCGTTTATTGCTTTTGGTAAAGGTTTTAGTATGCTTTGGGATCACTACGGATTCATACAAGATGATGGATATAGATTCCCGATGCTTCACTGGGTTATGATGGGAATGAGTATTCAAGGTGGTAGCTATAATTGGCAGGACTTCCAATATACTTACCTTAGCCAGAATAAAGCAGCAGATGATTTAGGATTATTCTTTAATCGTTTGACACACAGACCGATTTTCTTAAACTTACTAATGATAGTACTTAAGATTCGAGGAAATTGGAGTGACGGTACAATAAATTATACTAACGGTACTCGTGCATTAAGAGACGGAGATGGATTCTTATGGCAATTATTCTATGGAAGTAATAATAGTTTTGTTGTCTATATTTCTCAAATGATGTATGTAGCAATACTATTTGGAATGGTTTATTATATTTATAAACGTAGAAAAGAATATATTACATCTTGCTTCCTATTCCAAATAATTATTTTTGGGGTATTTATGTTCCATTTAATATGGGAAGCTAAACCTAGATATGTCTATGCTTGGATGCCTATTATCTTTATTTTAGGTGCGAAAGGATTAATACTTTTTGCAGAACGATATGAAGTAACGATATTTGACAAATATAAGAAAAAACTATTTATAGCCTTTGGAGTTGTTTTTGCGCTTCAAATAGGAAGTGATAGTTTCTTACGACCTTCTTACTCAATGAATTTAGACTATGATTCACGTGTTATTAACGGTATTAGTATTTATGCCACTGATAATTATTTAAGAGATGGTATCGTAAGGGTAAATAAAGATACAGAAGTAGAACAAACATTTAAAGCTACAAGAAGTTTCAACTATGTTCGTGGATATATTTCGTCATATGATGAGAAAAACAATTCTAAATATAAAGTAGAAATAATAGATAAGAAAACTAATCAAGTAGTTAGAGAGCATGAATTTATATATCGTGAATTGTACTGGGAAATACCTCTACAAACTTATACATTACGTTGGTACTTTGACGACTTACCGGCAGGGGACTATAGCATTAAGTTTTCTCAAATAGAAAGTGATAATAATGGAAGTATTGTTATTTCTAGTGTACCTAATGAGATGGTAGATATGTATGAAGCTGGGAAACTTTATATAAATGGTGCGGATCAAAATAAAAAAGATTTATCATTACAAATAGGACATAGATATAAAAAACTATGGTGGTATTAAGAAATATAGAAATTCTTATTTAATAGGAGAAAAAATGAAAAATTTTAAGTAAAGTTTATTCAAAATATTAAGTTCAACTAAGGTAATCTTAGTATAATAATAGTATAGAACAAAACTTTTAATAATATTTTTTTCATAATATACTGGCTCATCGTAAGATGAGCCTTTCTCCTTTTTAAATAAGAAAAAATTAATTTAAAAATTTTAAGTTTATATAAAGTTCTGTAGGTATAATAATAATTAGAACATAACTTTAATAATATTTTTTTCATAATATATTGGCTCATCTTAAGATGGGTCTTTCTCCATATTTAGGAGGATATATTTAATTGTCAAAAAAGGTAAAATTATGTTATAATGAACCTAACAAAACATAAGGAGTTTAAATCTATGACAAACATTTATGATAAAGCAAATGAATTTGAAAGAGCATTAAGAGAAAGTGCAGAATATAAAGCATCAGTAGCAGCTTCTGAAGGATTATATGCAGATGAAGAAGCTAATGCATTATATACTGAATTCGTATCAAAACAAAAAGAATTAATGGAAGGTGCTCAAGCAGGTAATGAGCCTTCAGAAGAAGAGTTAACAGTATTTGAAGAAATACAACAAAAATTAATGGGGAATGCTAAATTCTTAGAATTTGTACAAGCTCAACAAAAATTACAATTTTTAATTGAAGATTTAAATAAAGTAATGTACAAACCATTAGACGAACTTTTTGAAAAATACGGAAATAAATAATAATAAAAAAAAGAAGTTTATCAACTTCTTTTTTTTTTATTTTAAGAGGTAAGTTTACAATTATTTATTTTTAACTGTTTCAATATAATCGATTAACTCAACAGTTAAATCTGCTCTAGTAAATGGAGTGATTAAGTAAATTCCATTAAAATGTTTTAAAGCAACATCAATTAATTTTTTACTTTCATCTAGAGCAATCTTTTGACAAAGTTCTTTGTCATCTTTAACTTCTTCTAATCTAGATAGAAATTCTTCTGATAATTTAATTCCTGGAACTTCATTGTGTAAGAATATAGCATTATTATAACTAGTAATTGGCATTATTCCAACAAAGAATGGAGTTTCAGGATAATTTGAAGCTAATTCTGCTAGTTTAACAATTTTTTCTGCTTCGAATACAGGTTGAGTGATAAAGTAATCAGCTCCAGATTTGATTTTTTTCTCAACTAAGCGTTTTGTTTTACTTATGTCGCGAACATTTGGATTATAAGCTGCAGCAACAGTAAAGTTAGTAGTCTTCTTAAGTGATGCTCCATTATATCCAAGTCCCTCATTAAGCTGTTTTATAAATGGTATTAGTTTGAAACTTGTAACATCAAAAACACTTGTTGCACCTGGGAAATCCCCGAGGTTACTAGGATCACCAGTGACTGCTAGAATATTGTTAATGCCAAGTAAATCGAGTCCCATAAGTCGAGATTGTAACCCGATAAGATTGTGATCACGACAGGCTAGATGTAATAGAGTAGGTGTAGTAATATGCTCTTTCAATAAAACGGCAGCTGTTAAATTACAAATTCTAGTACTTGCTAATGAATTATCAGCTAAAGTGATAGCTTCAATATTCTTTTTATCAATAGTTTTAGCAGCTTCAATAAATTTCTCAATATTTAAATGCTTAGGTGGATCTAATTCTGCTATTATTGTAACTTGTTTTTTTACTTTATCAACTATAGTAGGTTTATTAGACGCTACACGAATCAGTTCTTCCTCAGCAGGTAGAGGAGTTATTGTTTTTCTTTTTATCGGTTTTAAACCTTTTATTCCTTTTTTTATAGCACGAATATGCTCTGGTGTAGTTCCACAACATCCACCAATTAGTCTTACTCCTTCTTCTACTAATAGTTTTGCACTTTGTTCAAAGTAAGATGAATTTTTTCTGAAACGATATTCATTTCCATTAATAGTTTGAGTAAGTTGCATTAAACTAGCATTAGGATATGCTGATAAATAGCTTTGAGCAAATAAAGGAACTTGTTTAAAACTTTTTATCATATGATAAGGCCCTAGGTGACAGTTTAAACCAACAATATCTGCACCTAAATTTACAAGAGTACTTAGTGCATCGGTTACTTTCTCTCCATTTTGAGTAATACCGGCTTCTAATAATGAAATATTAGTAATTATAGGTAAGTCAGTAAGTTTTCTTACTTCAGATAAAATAGTACGAATTTCTTCTTGATCATAATATGTTTCAAATAATAAACCATCAATTTTTTCTGTAGATAAAAGAACCTTTACTTGATCTAGCGTTTCATTAACTATAGATTCTAAAGTTAGCTCACATTCACGAAGCCCTCTTATAGCCCCAATAGTACCTAGAACAAATGTTTTTTCTCCTGCAGCAGAACGTGCGATTTCAGCTGCGCGAATATTAATTTCTTCAAACTTATCTTCATATCCATAAGTTTTTAATTGACACTTTTTGGCAGCATAGGTATTAGTCTGAATTATATCAGCTCCGGCTTCGATATAAGCTCTATGAATTTCTTCTACAGCACTAGGATTTGAAATATTGTTATATTCATGACAACTTTCTAATCCATTACTGTAGAGAGTTGTACCCATAGCCCCATCGGCTACGAGTACATTATTTTCTAATCTCTCTAGTAGGTTTCTCATATAGCTCCCCCCAATTCTATTTAGAAAGTTCAGAGCGGATTTCTTTTGTTACCTCAACTAAAACTTCTAGTGCTTCGATTGTTTCTTTTTCTGCACGTGTTTTTAGACCACAGTCAGGGTTAATCCAGAATTGTTCTGTAGATAATTTTTGAAGTGGACGTAAGATATTAGTACGAACTTCTTCTTTTGTAGGTACACGAGGAGAGTGGATGTCATAAACTCCAAGACCAATACCTAGAGGGTAGATTGCTGTCTCAAATGCAGAGATTAATTCTCCGTGACTTCTACTTGTTTCGATAGAAATAACGTCTGCATCTAATGCTCTAATAGAATCGATAATTTCATCGAAGTTAGAGTAACACATATGAGTGTGAATTTGTGTTTCATCATTTACTGATGAAGTAGCAAGACGGAATGCAAATACTGCTTCTTCAAGATATTTTTCTTTTTTACTATCTCTAAGTGGTAAACCTTCACGAAGTGCAGGTTCATCAACTTGGATAATTCCAATACCAGCTTTTTCAAGTAGTTCAATTTCATTTTTAAGAGCTATAGCAATTTGGTTAAAGATTTCTGCTTTAGGAATATCACTACGTTCAAATGACCAGTTTAGGATTGTTACTGGTCCAGTTAACATACCTTTAACAGGACGGTTAGTTAAGCTTTGAGCATAAGCAGTTTCTTTAACTGTAACAGCTTCAATATGTTTTACATCTCCGTAAATGATTGGTGGTTTAACCCCACGAGAACCATATGATTGAACCCAACCAAATTTAGTTGATGCAAATCCGGCGAAACGTTGACCAAAGAATTCAACCATGTCTGTACGTTCAAACTCACCATGAACTAATACATCAATGTCAAGGTCTTCTTGGATTTTAATCCAACGAGCGATTTCTTCTTCAATGAATTTTTCATAGTCTTCATTAGATAATTCACCTTTTTTCCATAACGCACGTTGAAGACGTACTTGTTTAGATTGAGGGAATGATCCAATTGTTGTAGTTGGTAATAATGGTAAGTTGAACTTTTTGTTTTGAACTTCACGACGTACTTTGTAATCAGAAGGGCGAGTAGAACGAACATTTTCACTTGATTCTAATTCTAGATTTCTGAAGTCAGCATTTTGTAATTTGTGGAAATCTTCAACATGTTTTTTATATGCATCAGATTCATTTCCATCTAATTTATCAGCTAATAAATTAAGTTCTACAAGTTTTTCATCAGCAAATGCTAATCCATTAAGAAGAGTTTCTTCAAGTTCAGTTTCATGTTTTGTTGTAACAGGAACATGTAATAGAGAACATGAAGGTTGGATTACTAACTCAGCAACATTTTGTTTGATTTCTTCTAGTAATTTTGAACTATCTTCAAAGTCGTTACTCCAAACATTACGTCCATCAACAACACCAGCAAATACTTCTTTATCTTTAAATAATCCAGCTTTAACATTAGCTAGGTTTTCTTCTCTACCATGAACGAAATCTAATCCGAATGCTACTGGTAAATCAGCAAGTTTTTCAGCTTCTACTAAAGCTTCAAAGTAAGTTTGGAAGATGAATTTAGCATTTACTTCATTATTGAAGTGGTTATATACTTTATGAGCTAATTCCACATAATTTTTACCTTCGTCAGTTACAAAGATTGGTTCATCTACTTGGATGTATGAAGCACCAGCTTCTACTAGTTCTTTAAATACTTGTGTGTATAGTGGAACTAATTTATCTACAGCTTTTTCAAATTCTCCTTCTTCTAAGCCGCTAGATAGAGCAACATAAGTTATAGGCCCAGTAATAACTGGTTTAGCTTTATCACCAACTATTTCACGTGCTTCTTTATATAAATCAAGTAGGCGAGTATTGTTTAACTTAGGTTCAACATTTTGCCACTCAGGTACGATGTAGTGGTAGTTAGTGTTAAACCATTTTTTAAGTGCAGATGCGACATTATCTTTGTTACCACGAGCGATATCAAAGAATAAATCTACGTCAACTTCTCTTCCTTCAAAACGTTGTGGAATAACGTTGAATTGAACTGATAAATCTAAAATGTGATCATAAAGTGAGAAATCACCAACTGGGATAAAATCTAATCCAG
>ERZ773267.1182-NODE-1182-length-15103-cov-13.323764_pt1 | contig 15103 bp, 16 predicted proteins | sample MGYA00511959_ERZ773267 | MGnify/ENA primary metagenome ERZ773267 (study PRJEB29015, sample SAMEA2738165) | human oral metagenome | biome: human oral; feature: human-associated habitat; material: saliva | place: China | collected 2240 ... | reverse complement strand
AGGACCTCCGTGAGCTAAGTGCAAAGCAGATTACGGAGATTGATCTTCCTGGATATGCAATCGGCGGATTGTCCGTCGGTGAACCAAAGGATATCATGCTCGATGTACTTGATGACTGCGTCGACCTACTACCTGAAGATAAGCCAAGATACCTTATGGGGGTTGGAACCCCAGATTACCTGTTCGAAAGTGTTGAGCGAGGAGTCGACATGTTCGACTGTGTACTACCGACAAGGCTAGCAAGGCATGGCATGGCGATGACGAGCAGAGGCAAGATTAATATCAAGAATGCTGCATTTGCAAGGGATTTCAGCACTTTGGATCCAGATTGCGACTGTTATTGTTGCAGAAATTATTCACGTGCATATTTAAGACATCTATTTAAGAATGACGAGATACTTTGCTCTATGCTGCTATCAGAACACAATATTCATTTCTTGGTAAACATGATGAAAAACATCAGAAAAGCAATTGAGGAGGATAGATTCCTAGAGTATAAGAGGGAGTTCTATAATAAATATGGAGAATTTTAAGAACTGTCCGATCTCCGAGCACTGCGGAGGATGTCTGTATCAGGGTGTTCCATATGAGGAGCAGCGCGCGGAGAAGGAGAATATAATTAGAGAGCAGCTGACGAGGCGCAAGGTCTACGATTCTGTATTCCGTGGGCTAGTTCCGGCTCTCTCAGAATACAGATATAGAAATAAGATGGAATATACGTTCGGTGACCTTGAAATCGGTGGTGAACTTACCCTAGGTATGCACAAGAAGAGACACTTCATGTCGATTGTAACTTGCGACGAATGTCAGCTGGTCCCTATGGACTTCAACAGGGTGCTTCGTGCAACACTTGATTTCTGTGTAGAAAAAGGATATTCGTTCTATCATAAGAAATCGCATCAAGGTCTTCTTCGTAATCTCGTAGTTCGTCACGGAGTAAAGACTAATGAGCTGCTAGTTAACATAGTTACAAGTAGTGAAGCTGGATTTGATGAACAAGCTTACCTTGATATGCTGCTAGGACTTAAGCTAGATAATGAGCTTATCGGCGTTATGCGCACGTTCAATGATAGCCTAGCAGATGCCGTAATCAACGAAGGAGTAAAAATTCTATTTGGCCGTGATTACTACAATGAGGAAATTCTCGGGCTAAAGTTTAAGGTAAATGCTTTTTCATTCTTCCAAACCAATATCGAAGCGGTTGAAAGATTGTATAGCGAAGCACTTGCGCTAATTCCGGATCTTGACTCAAAAGTCGTGTACGACCTGTACTGTGGAACTGGGACTATTTCACAGCTTATGGCATCTAAAGCCAAGAAGGTGTATGGAATTGAGATCGTGCAGGATTCAGTTGATGCGGCAATTGATAATGCAAAGATGAATAATATAGATAACTGTCATTTTATCTGTGGCGACGTTAAAGCGAAGCTTGATGAGGTGACTGAGAAACCCGATATGATAGTTGTGGATCCACCACGAATGGGAATGCACGACAAAGTGGTGGAGATGCTGTCTAGCTACGGTATAGAACAGATTCTCTATATCTCGTGTAATCCTAATACCATGGCGATGAATTTGGAGAAGTTCTCGGAGCTTGGGTACGAGCCGATGGTGATGAAGGCGTATGATAATTTTCCGAAGACGAAGCATGCTGAAGCCGTAACACTACTCACAAGAACCGATAGTTATTGTGAGTAGATGTACGTCTCACGCAAGGCACGCCAAAGAAAACGAGCGAAGTGAAGTTTGATTTGTAGCGGGCTACTGCGGAGGCATAATATAAAAACTAGTATCAGAAATGCAAACTAAAAGCTGGTACTGCCCACGCGACAGCTGTCCAAGAGCAAGGAGCGAGGCGACTTTGCGATTGGAGACAGCGAACCGCGGAAGCCAGAACATAGGAACGAGCTACAAAGTAGCGAAGTAGAAGCAGATGTACGTCTCACGCAAGGCACGCCAAAGAAAACGAGCGAAGAGAAGTTTGATTTGTAGCGGGCTACTGCTGACTGAGGGTGTGTCAAAACCACAATGACAATCAAGATTAAAATAAAATGTAGAAAACTAAGGCTTATTCTAAGTCTATCGTTAAAAGGTATCGGTAGTTTGGAATAAGCCTTGTTATTTGAGAGAAAATAAGGTTGAGTGGGAACATATCTGTAGAAAAGAGGTTACACTAGAGAAATGTGAGTAAACAAGAATACCGAGTACGATGCAATTGCAAATGAGATTGATGCTCAAGTGGAAAGAAGGCATCAATTGTAACCAGGGATGCCGAACAGGAAATGTTAAAAAGTGAAACGATGAGATCCTACAGTTACTACAGACACAGATAAACCGTGTTACGGAGTATGATGAGTAGATGGTAAAAAGGCTTATCGAGATGATTACGGTTTTTGATGACAAGCTTATCTTTGAATGTAAATCCGGCATGATGTTTGAACTTAAGAGATAATTGAATATAGAATATGATGCGGATACCTTGTAGTAATGCAGGGTGTTTTGTCAGTTATAGAAAATTTATAGTTAGATATATTGATAAGTATAAATGTATTTGATATGATAAGTGTAAATTTACAGGAAGGAGTGGATACTATGGGTTATAAAGAAGATGTTCGTATGATTAAGGCTTTGGCCGATGAAAACAGACTTCGTATTTTGGAATGCTTGCATCACGGAGAAAAATGTGCCTGCGTTATACTTGAAGAGTTATCCATTACCCAATCGACTCTTTCTCATCATATGAAATTGCTTTGCGACTGTAGGCTTGTCGATTCTAGAAAAGATGGGCGATGGATGCACTACTCAATTTCAGAGGAAGGGAAAAACCGTTTTAAGGATATGTTTTCTCATTATCTTGAAACCACGGATTAAGATGGTTGATGCAGCAGCGATAAGTGCGAATAATATATATTAGGCAATCAGAAAGATTGCCTTTCTCTTAAACGGATACATTGATATATGTAAAACTATAAAACAATAAGGAGGTCAGATATGCAATTCTTAAGTGAGTTTTGGATGTTTATTCAAGACCAAGTTCTAGGAATGAAGTGGCTTAGTACATTGATAGGACAGTTCTTAAACTTTTTTGGTCTTGATACATCTGGGAAGATTGGAGGCAGTGTTCAATTTTTTATCTATGATGTGATAAAAATTATTTTCTTGCTCTGTGTACTGATTTTTATCATCAGTTACATCCAGAGTTTCTTTCCACCAGAAAGAACTAAGAAGATACTTGGAAGATTTCATGGAATCGGTGCAAACATCATAGCTGCATTATTAGGAACCGTTACACCGTTTTGCTCTTGTTCATCCATCCCACTATTTATTGGATTTACAAGTGCCGGATTACCATTAGGAGTTACATTCAGTTTCCTTATTTCGTCTCCAATGGTAGACCTTGGTTCGCTGGTACTCTTGATGAGTATCTTTGGAACTAAAGTGGCAGTGGTTTATGTGTTGCTCGGTCTTGTGATTGCAGTTGTAGGAGGAACACTTATCGAAAAACTTCACCTTGAAAATCAGGTAGAAGAATTTATAAGAAATGCAAAGCAAATCGATATTCCACAGGAAGAACTAATGGTTAAAGAAAGAATAAAATATGCGTGGGAGCAGGTTGTTGAAACATTTAAAAAAGTCTTCCCATATATTCTTGTTGGTGTTGGAATAGGAGCTTTTATTCACAACTGGATACCGGAAGATGTTATAGTGAGATTTCTTGGTACTGGTAATCCATTTGGTGTCATTATTGCCACAATTGCAGGAGTTCCGATGTATGCAGATATCTTCGGATGCATTCCTATTGCAGAAGCACTGCTTGCTAAAGGGGCAAGGTTGGGCGTTGTGTTGGCTTTTATGATGGGAGTAACCACACTATCTCTTCCATCAATTATTATGCTGAAAAAGGCAATCAAACCAAAACTTTTAGGTCTGTTCATTGGAATCTGTACCGTAGGAATTATTATTGTTGGTTATGCATTTAATGCATTTCAATATTTACTTGTTTAACAGGAGGAAAAGACTATGTCATTATTTGGATTAGGAAAGAAAAAAGAAGAAGCTAAGGTAGAGTTAGCTTGTGCCTGTAATGGAGAAGTAGCTACTTATGAAGCATCATCATGTTGCTGTGGCGGTCAACAAGTAGAAAACTGTTGTGGTGGAGACAATAAGGTTACAAGCATTAAGGTTCTTGGTGCTGGGTGTAAAAGCTGTCATGATCAGTATGAAAATGTTAAAAAGGCCATTGAAGAACTAGGGTTAGAAATTGAAGTAGAATATATCACAGATATGGAAAAAGTTATGGCTTACGGTGTTATGAGTATGCCTGCCATTGTTGTGAATGAAACAGTTGCTTCAATGGGGAAAGTATTAAAGAGTGCTGAAGTAATTAAGCTGCTTGGAAGTTGGGATTTTAATGGTAAAGAAAAAGAGTGAAGGAATTAATTTTTTCCAAAAGTATCTTACAATCTGGGTATTTATATGTATGGTAGTTGGAGTAATCATTGGTAAGTTATTACCGACCATACCAAACGCACTAGGTAATCTTGAAATATCTGGGATTTCGATTCCGATTGCAATACTTATCTGGATTATGATTTATCCAATGATGCTTAAGGTGGATTTTCAGAGTATTAAACAAGTGGGAAAGAATCCCAAAGGGGTTTTCATTACACGGATTACAAATTGGCGAATGCGTCTGGTGGCTTGACGTTCTCGCAGAAAGAATGGGATTGGATTTTGAGGATTGTGTAGAACAATTCCTGAATGAACGTTTGACATCCTTAGAGTAGCAATTTCTAGTATGGCTGTCAACGATAGACCCAACCTATCATTAAATAATTTGTAGATATGTTTCCATGGACATACAGGCAACTTAGTGCTCATTCGTTTCATGCTGAAGCAGTTACCCTTTTAGTTAAGTCAGGTATTGACACAAACTAAAAGCTGGTACTGCCCACGCGACAGCTGTCCAAGAGCAAGGAGCGAGGCGACTTTGCGATTGGAGACAGCGAACCGCGGAAGCCAGAACATAGGAACGAGCTACAAAGTATAGAAATGCCTTGAAATCAAAGGGGTTAGTGAAAAATGCATAGACTTGGAAAGAGGGGGTGCATTGAGATTTTAGAGCATTTGGCAATAGTTCTGACACTGGAAAATAGAGGGTTGTGGCAACAGAACTACTTTTTTTGCTTGGCGTAACAACAGGACTATTGTTTTTGAGGTGTTTTTAGGGTGTGTGACAATAGAACTGTTGTCATTATTATAGTTGATTAAGTTAATGTAATACAAATTTATGTACATGAATTATCCGCACTGATATGGAAACAACGCTGATACAATTATACATAAGGGTGCATATGTGAAATCCCCAAATTTCAAAGGATTTAGTGCAAGTTTATTATACTCATATAGGTAATAGTTATTAAATAGCAGTTATTACATAGAGTTAATGATAAGTCAAATCTGTAATAGGGTGCATAATTTAACGATAGCATTTTATGATAAGGAGTTAAATAGGGAGAAAAATAAGCGGACATTGAGGGTGTATTGCATGAGTGGATATAATCACAATGACATACCAACAATTATGATGAAAGGTAAGTGGCTTGAGAATTTTGGATTAAAGTAGGTCAGGAATATCGAGTTCACTGTAAAAATGGTAAATTGATAATTACATTAAAAATATGACTACTACATATTGTGATTTAGATAATAAAAAACACAACTTAATGTGATAAAATATATTTTATAAAATGGAGGTGTGTTGTGAGAAAAGAACGTAAAAAAATTGAGCATAAAAATACTGAAACAAAGCAAGCCTTTTTATCAAGTGCAATTTCTGATGTTTCTTCATACATACATTTGACGGATACAAAAGTTTCCATAATTATGGCTATAATGGCAGCTATGATTGCTATAATTACAAAATGCTATGAATTTATAATGAATCAGCTAATAATGATTAAACCGTGTAATGTATTTTCTGTCCTATCAGTTATTTTATTATTGATTTTCATCATTAGTTTTGTAGGAGTGTTCGTATTTGGCATTTTAACTATAAAAGGACATCAGCCTAAACTTAAATATAACTCAAAATGGTTTATTGCTAAATCGGTAGAGGATTATACATTCGAAATGTATAAAAAAGATGTTAGTCAAATGACAGATGCTGATATTTTAGAAAACATGGCTGCTGAGCTATATAAATTGAATGATATAAATAGGCAAAAGCTAAATTTATATAAATGGGTAATTAGGTGTCTTTCGGCATCGGCTTTTAGCATAGGGGTGTTAATTTTGTTAGCAGTTTTATATAAATATTAGGGGGGTTCTTTCATGGCAATAGACATAGATGCAATATATTTTAGTACATATGAGCATTATAAAACTGCAAAAAATAACATTCACACTAGAAGTATTTTGGAACATAGTTCTAAGGCTATTTCCAATGTTATACCTGGTTTTAATGAAGAGAAACTTAAATTTGGATCATATGATAAAGAAAATTTTGCAGTATTATTTGTTGATATGCGTGATTCCACTATGAGAGCACAGAGTGTGGGAGCAGAGAAAACATTTTTGACAATGCACATTTTTCTAACAGCTTTACTAGAAGTCGTAAAATACTATCATGGAAAGGTCATTGATATAATGGGTGATGGGTTAATGGTATTTTGGGGTGGGAAAATCGCAAGAGTTGAAGATGATATGGTTAAATCTAAGGCAGTTCAGAATGCTGGCTTATGTGGAAGAGATATGTTAGTTGTTTTGCAAAAGGTAATTAATAAAATAATTACAGATGAAAATCTAGGAGCTGAAATTAGCATTGGTGTTGGAGTAACATTTGATAGTGTAATTGTCACAAAAATAGGTATTGAAAATTCATATGATGTAAAAGCCTTTGGAGATTGCATTAATATCGCCTCTAAATATGCAAATCAGGTAAGAAATAAGGTAAAGGTTTCGAAGAAAATAAAAAATGAGTGGCCAAAAGGAAAAGGCGGAAAGATTAAATTTACTTCAGCGGGTAATGGTGCCTTTTTCCTAGAGCAAGGAGGAGAGGGTGTCTGATAAAAAGATTAATAAATCAGAATTAGAATTACTACAATCTGCAGTAGATAGAATAGTTAATTCTGAGGTATTGGAAAGTGAAATATCATCATTTTTGCCTAAAGTAGAAGATTTATCGGATTCAAATAAAATATATCATTGCAAAACATCTGTTTTATTCGTTGATATGAGAAAATCCACAAAGCTTCCAGAACAATTTGATAATACACAACTGGCAAAAATATACCGAAGCTATATTAGAGTTATCGTCCAAGCAATTAGATACTCAGGCGGCTTTGTGAAAGATTTTATGGGTGATGGAGTCCTTGCTATGTTTATAGATGGTGAGGATGGGAGGTCGGAAGATAAAGCTGTGAATGCAGCTAAATATATAACTACTTGTATTGATAAAATTCTAAATCCAGTATTGGATAGTACGTTAGATTATAGAATATCTTGCGGAATCGGAATTCATACTGGGGAAATATCTGTATCTAAAGTAGGTATGAAAGGAAAATCATCAGAAGAAGCAGAAAGTGAGTATGGCATTGCGTGGATTGGCAGTAGTACAAACCTTGCATGTAAGTTTTCTGGAGCGGTTGAGAATGGTGATATTTTTATAAGTTCATCAACTTATAAAAATATTTCTAGCATTGAAGATAAGAAAAACTGGAATCATATTAAGATTGAAAATAATGGTAATTTGCTAGAAGGTTTTATATCTAAAAATAACTATCTGTCTATAGATGTTGAATATGAAATTGAATCATTTCCCGCTGGAATGAATAAACATAGTATATCTTTGATGGATAACATTAGTTCTATTTTGAATAAAAAAGTAAATGAAATTGAGCAAAAATCAATAGAACTAGGTAGGAGAGAAGAAAAGTTAAAATCAAACGAGAGTACATTGGCATCTAAAATTGCAAAGTTTGATGATAAAGAAAAAGAACATATTTCAAAAGAAATTGAATTAAACTTTAATCGTTATAAATTCTATTGCGATATTCTGGGAAGTGCTCATTGTAAAGCTTTATATACGATAGAAATGGGAGTAGATTTCTGGGAAAAAAATCTTAATAATGCTATTTTAGCAGGCAGAAAAATAGGAAAATCTAGATCCGAAGTAAAGCAAAAGGTGAGTTATGCTATGGTTAGCATTTATGAAGACTTACAAATGTATGATAAGGCATATGATTTTTTAGTGGAACAGGCAGAAGGATATGCATGGTTAAATATGTCTACAGTTAAAAAAATTGTAAAGGCAGTTGGATATTGTGATAGATTAAAATCAGCTCTATATTATAGACTCAACAAAAATGATTTATCTGATACCAAATTTAAAGAGTTTGAAGAGATTAAAGATTGGTTAGATTTAGAATACAGATGATAATAGCTTGTGTATTGGCAAGGAGATAATGGCATGTCAGAGTTAGTTGCATATGGAACTGAAGTAAGTAGTGTATTTCAGTTAATTGGAAATCTTGAAAATGATATAACAAAAAGCATTGCATGGGCGTTAGCTCAATGCCCCGAATTTCTTAAATCTGTGATTAAGGAGGTTATATCTATAGATATTAATCCACAAAATGTAAGGATTAAATATCAGGAATTTGAAAAGGATAAAGGTATAACAGATTTAGAAATAACAGATGACAATTCGTTTTATATAACTATAGAAGCTAAACGAGGGTGGATTTTACCAGGAGCGGATCAACTTACCTTATACTCCAAAAGACGAAATATTTTAAAAAGTCCAGCTCTACACAAAGTTATTATTTCAATGTCAGAATGCAGTGTGGAGTATGCAAATGCATATTTACCTTTTAAGGTTGTAAATGATATTCCTGTAACTCATCTGTCATGGAAGAATATATATGAATTGGCAAACCTTGCAAAAGCGAGTTCGAATATAGCACAAAAAAACTTATTAAAAGAGCTAATGAAATATTTGGGAGGAATAATGACTATGCAGGCAAAAGAATCTAACTGGGTATATGTGGTTTCTCTGGCATCTACCAAACCAGAAAATTGTGATTTAACTTGGATAGAAATAGTAAACCAGAAAATGAAATATTTTCATCCTTTTGGTATGCGTGGATGGCCAAAAGCCCCCCCAAACTACATAGCATTTAGATATGATGGGAGGTTACAAACAATTCATCATATTGAGGGTTATACTGTTACAAAAAACTTGCATAGCGAGATTATAGAAATGCCAGATGTACAGGAAGAACACGAATATTTTGTTTATAGCCTAGGTGAAGCTATAGTACCATCAAAAACCGTTAAAACTGGTAAAATATATGCGTCTGGTCGCAAATGGGCTATGTTAGATACTTTGTTAACAGCTAACACAATCCATGAGGCTAGTGAGATTTCAAAACAGAGAATGAATGATGAATAGAAAAAAATAGCAGGGGTCTAAATTTAATCTCTGTTATTTTTTGTGTATGGCGGGCATGCCGTCAATCTGTGGTGAAAGTCCACTTTAAGGCTACTACGAACAGGTTCCATATTGCAGGGGCTATCCTGCACAGCGGTCGCAGCAGCCAGTATACCAGCGAAGATTTCAAAGCTGCGCTTGCCCGTCACAATATAATTCAAAGTCTTAGCGGAATACGTCACTGCTATGACAATGCTCGCATGGAAAGCTTCTTTGCTACTCTTAAGAAGGAGCTCCTTTACAGGATACCAACATATAGGATGAATAAGGATCAAGTGAAAATTGTCATCTTCAGATATGTCTTCACCTATTATAATCGGATTAGAATATACACTTCAAATCCAGACGGTCTTCCTCCGGCAGCATACCGAAGGCTGATGGATAAAAACAAGTTAATGGCTGCCTAGAATAATTTTGTAGGTTTACTGACTGCACAATTATTGACAATTTCACTGTTAGAGATGACAAACTATTCAAAGTAAAGTGAATTCTAAAGTAAAGTGAATTCTAGAAAATAATTTATGGCATTCTAAATGAGCCCCCGATTGGGAGGCTTTTAGGAAAAAACTGGTTGCCACTACTCAATCAGCAAAGTTTTGAAGAGTCAAAATCGATGTCATTCATCTTAAGATGATATATGACACGAATAAGTTTCTTAACAAGATGCGAACATGCTACTCTGTGAGGTTTACCCTCTGAACGCTTCTTGTCGTAATATGCAGCAAAAACGTAATTGTATTGAATCAATGGAATGCATAGATTCATAAGAGTGTATCTCAAATGAGATGATCCTCTTTTGACCATATGTCCACCGTGTTCTGAGGTGCTGGATTGATAGTAACCTGGCTCAATACCGGCAAAAGACAGCATTTGAGCAGGCAAATTAAACTTTGATAGGTCACCAAATTCAGCGTAAATTCCTGCAGCTGATAGAGGTCCGATTCCTGGAATCGTCATATAGTGAGGATTGATATTATTGATTAGTTTAGTAATCTGAAATTCGATTGATTCAATTTCAGAAACACATTGGTGATACAGAGATAATAAGCTGTTAAGCTGCATTAGAAACATCTCATTAGATTCACCAACGGTATTAGTTGCTAATTCCTTAAGTTTTATAAACTTTTGAATAGAAAACTTACCACAAGATAAATTTCTTAGATAATCATATGAAGCAGAGTTCATGCGAGATATTTTTTCAGAAGAACCATAGTTTTCAAGCAGATAAAGTGCAGTAGCACCTAATCTGTTATTGAAAAAAGGCTTAAATTCAGGGAATATAACATCGAGGACGTTAGTTATCTTAATCAGATAAAAAGAACGTTGTTTAACAAGGGTTTCGCGAAGTCTTGTTAGTGATTTAAAAGAATAGGTATGGTAAAATCCACTTGTATGGGGTTTGAACTCTACCTTACATAGCCAGCGGGCAATGGAGTAGCAATCAATTGCATCTGTCTTGGTTATTTTGAGAGATTGTGACTTGTTGAACTTCGCGAGAAGTACAGGATTGAATTCAATGAAAGCGTAGTGGGCTTTTTCAAGAAATAGCTTCAGATTCAGAGCATAGTGTGCAGTAGACTCAAACCCTATTATTATGTCTTCTGAATCTGGAAGAGAATTAAGCGTATACAAGAACAAAGCAAAGCCATCGGCGTCATTTTTGAAGCTAAATGGCTCACGAATTACTACACCATCACTATTAATGATGCAGCAATCATGCTTGTATTTGGAAATATCAATGCCGACAAGCAACATGGTGAAAATCTCCTTTGGGAAATATTAGAGTTCTGCTGTTTTCTACAGAGTTTTCGTCTATGTAAACACGTGAATAGAAACGTCTAAGCGTTGACAAACTAATTAACAATAGAGACGAAAAACTGTGGTTTGAGTCACCTCATAACAGTCAAAGCTGTAAAGACATAGAAACAAATCCACAGTGCTTCGTAAAATATTATATAGGACAAATCAAATCACCGAGAATGCTCGGAGAAAGGAAAAATCTAGACCTATATTAGGTAACTGGATTATACGTAACACATGAAAAAGATTGAAGGCGCTCCTAAGAGCTTGAAGCAGCTGTTGCAAAATACGAAGTATTCCATTCACTATTACCAGAGGGAATACATGTGGCAGAGAAAGCATATCGAAGAGCTGATTGATGACCTTACATCAGAGTTTTTGGATTACTATGTTCTGGGAGACAGCCGTCAGAAGGTACAGGATTATGGCGCATATTTCATGGGCTCCATTGTTCTGGCAGGAAGAGAGAATGCCATCATTGACGGGCAGCAGAGGTTTTCGTCACTTACCTTGTTGCTGATGTATCTCAATAACAGGCTGCGCACGCTTGGCCAGAGTTACAGCATAATCGAGCAGATGATTTTCTCCGAAGCCTATGGCACAAAATCTTTCAATATCAATGTTGAGGACCGGTCAGATTGCATGAATGCTATTTTTAATGACCAGCCATATGACACGACTGATGTTGGCGAATCCGTGAAAAATCTTTATGGCAGATACAACGATATCATCGACGTCTTCCCTGCTGATGATATAACGGACGATATGCTTTTGCACTTCTGCGACTGGCTGGCCGAGAAGGTGTTCTTCATTGAGATTGTTGCCACAACAGAGCAGGATGCACATAAGGTTTTCGTAACGATGAATGACCGTGGTCTTAGCTTGACATCGACAGAAATGTTGAAGGGTTATCTTCTATCTGAAATTAAGGACGATTCAAAGCGTGAAAAGCTGAATGACGTCTGGAAGGATAAGGTCCTCTCGCTCAAGAAGGATGATGACAAGGGCGATGAGACTTTTATCAAAGCATGGCTGAGAGCACAGTACGCGGAGACTATTCGTGAAACGAAAGCCGGTGCTGTGAATCAGGACTTTGATATTATTGGTGGCTCTTTCCATAAATGGGTACGTGATGAGCGAGATAAGCTGGGCCTTTCCACAACGGACGATTTCGAACTTTTCATCATGAAGTTCTCGAAGTTCGCTGATGTCTACAAGAAAATCCGCGAGGCAGAGAGCACCTTCGCGGAAGAGACAAAGTACATTTATTACAATGCGCAGGTCAATTTTACGCTTCAACCGCAGCTGTTGCTGGCACCGATTTGCAATGAGGATACATGGCCGGTCATCATCGAAAAAATAAATCTGGTAGCCCGGTTCATTGACCTGCTGATCACTGCCAGAGTTACGAATTACAAATCCGTTGATTACAGTACTATCAAAAACTATGTATTCAACGTAACGAAGAACATCCGCAGATGCAGTATCGATGACCTGAAGGCTCGACTGGAAGCTCAATATGAGAATCTTGCCTACGATCCGGCAGCGGCACTTCCTGAGCTGCGTCTGAACAGCTTTACTAAGAAGTACATCAAGAATATGCTTGCCCGCATCACCGGTTATATAGAGGAGCAGACCGGAGTGGCTTCAAATTACTGTAATTACATGAATACGCAGACAAAGAATCCATTTGAAATCGAGCATATCATCACGGACCATTACGAGTGGTTCACAAGCGAATACGCTGATCAGGAAGAATTCAGACGGTGGAGAAATAGTTTCGGCGCATTGCTGCTTTTGCACAAGAGCATCAATGCCAGCCTGAACGATTCCAAATATGATTACAAGCTCTCGAAGTATTGCTCCAATGAAGGAAACATTTATACCGAGTCGCTGGGAGATCAGGCCTATCAGAACAATCCAAAGTTCAAGAAATTCATAGCTGATAACGGTCTGGGATTCAAGCCTTACGCACAGTTCAGAAAGACAGAAATCACTGAGCGGATTCAGCTTCTCGTGCAGCTTGTTAATCTGGTGTGGAATACAGAGATGTTTGTCTAAGGAAAGGAAATACAGATAATGATAGCGGAAGAATTGAAAGCTGTTGTTGATAAACTAAATGGGCAAGGGAAAATGTCCTTCCTTGAAGCTGCAGCGGAAGAACAAATTTCTCAGTTTGAGGAAAGCAATAAAATTAAATTACCGGAGAAATATAAAGAGTGGCTCCGTTATTCGGATGGTGGCGAGTTCTTTTTACCTGCCGGTATTCAACTTTATGGCGTTGCACATAAGCCTTTGATCGATATCGAAGATGACGATAGGCCGGATGATAATTACATCGTCATAGGAGCTTTGGCTTCTGGCGATCCTGTGTTATGTGAAAAGGCCGGGGAGAAAATCGCGATATTTGACAATGAAACCGGAAGTATAGATGACGAGCTGGTTTATGATGACTTCTTTGCTCTCTTAAACGACCTTTATGACTTGCTTGATATAGGAGAGTGATCCTATGTCAAAAACGAGTATAAAGGAAAGAAATAAGGCCATTAGGCTTGCTTGGGAAAGAGAACAGGCATTAGTAGCAGAAGGAAAAGGAACAAGAGATTGGACTAAGGAACAACAGCAGGATATTCTTGATCCGGATAAAGGGAAAGCTTATGACGATAACGGACGAGCTTTTGAAGGACAGCACATGAAGAGCGCAGCTGAATATCCGGAATATCAGGGCAATCCAGATAATATACAGTTTCTTACAAGAGAAGAGCATCTGGAGGCTCATAAAGGCAGTTGGCAAAATCCGACAAATTGGTATTACAATCCGGACACCAAGGAGTTCGTAGATTTTGGAGAAAATAAGCCTATTCCCTGTGAAGTACTTAATCTTAGTGAACCGGTGAAACGTCCTGCTATTGAAGTACAAGAAAGCAGTAATGATAAAGGTAGTGTAGGCCAATCAGATGCTAAGGAACCTGTGGAGCAAAGTAGCCAACCTTCACAGCCAGAGAAAACTGCAAGCAGTTTAGAAAGCACTTCGCCTAAAAGGGCAGCTGTAACTCCGCCAGAGGTACATGAAAGTTATGGAGAAAAGGTTCTTCATGTGGTAGAGGCTGTTAAAGGATTTGGTGAGCGGCATCCAATAATTGCTGGAATTGTAAAATTGGGCGGTGCAGCTGCCATTGCCATTGGTACAGCTGCAGCTGCAAATAGCGGTAAGGGATCAGATAGTGGTTCAAGATCATCTTCTTCGGGTGACTACTTTAGCACTTCTTACTCGGATGATGACTTTACGGATTCGTCTGATATGGATGATTATGACGAATCACCGCCCGAAAGAGATTATCCGGACGAGCGATCATCACCACGGGAACATAATGTGTCAGGATATAATCGTCAACAGAATGGGAAGACAGTTCATGTAAATCCGTATATGCGTGGTGGCAAACACGACGATGATTAGGGTTGAGACGATGAAATTCCATCCACTCGCAAACCGGGCAAGGGTTGAGACGGCGGAAACCGCGATGCCAGAAAAAGTCCCATTTCATGCGGCTTTCTTGAAAGCCGTGGATATGTTTCCACATACAGACAGGACTGCTGGACGTACTCAGTGTTCACTTGTTTCATGCTGAAGCAGTTACCCTTTTAATTAAGTCAGGTATTGACACAAACTAAAAGCTGGTACTGCCCACGCGACCTAATGAAGAAAACTTAGCCACTACACTTGATCATGAACTTGTCACAAAGTTTGCTAAAGGGTTTATGGAATTATATAATGGGATTTATTTTTAAACAAAGACAAATTAGAATTTA
>ERZ773267.1179-NODE-1179-length-15109-cov-10.602431_pt1 | contig 15109 bp, 11 predicted proteins | sample MGYA00511959_ERZ773267 | MGnify/ENA primary metagenome ERZ773267 (study PRJEB29015, sample SAMEA2738165) | human oral metagenome | biome: human oral; feature: human-associated habitat; material: saliva | place: China | collected 2240 ... | reverse complement strand
ACCTATCTGCGTTCTGGATTCTCGTAGCGAACTCCTTCATGCAACATCCTGTAGGTTATGTAATCCGTAATGGCCGTGCAGAAATGGATAATTTCTTAACAATTGTTCAAAATGGTTATGTACCAGGCCAATTCTTCCATATCGTGTTAAATGGTTTATTAACAGCAGGCGTAATTATCATGGCCATCAGTGCTTGGCACTTATTGCGCAACAATGCGACAGACTTCTACCGTCGTTCTGCTAAATGGGGCATGGTTATTGCTCTTGTATTCGGTACTTTAGGCGCTTTGGCAGGTCATCATCAAGGTCAATACATTACAAAAGTACAACCTATGAAAATGGCTGCTATGGAAGCATTGTGGGAAACACAAGATCCTGCTCCATTCTCTTTGGTCGCTAACATTGATACTAAAGCTCAAAAGAATACGGGTGCACTTGAAATCCCTGGTGGTTTGTCCTTCTTAACTCAAAACTCCTTTACTTCTGGTAAAGTAGAAGGTATCAAAGATCTTCAAGCTAAATCCGAGGCTCAATACGGTCCTGGTAACTATATTCCAGATGTTCCAGCAATCTTCTGGACATTCCGTGTCATGGTTGCAGCTGGTTCCATTATGTTGCTTGTTGCATTCGTAGGTCTTATCCTTAATGCAAAAGACAAATTGGTTGGAAATCGCATATTCTTAAAAATTATGTTCTGGACATTGCCATTGCCATTCATTGCTCATTCCACAGGTTGGTTTGTAGCAGAAGCAGGTCGTCAACCATGGCTTGTAAATGGCTTGCAATTAACTGTAGACGGTGCTTCTAAATCCGTTACAGCTCCAGAAATTATGACTACTATCATCGGCTTCACAGTTGTGTATATCGTAGCAGCTATTGCGGCTCTCTACCTTGCTGTAGAACACATCAAAAAAGGTCCAGATGGCAATCCATCTCACGATGTAGTTGAAAAAGAGGAGGCGAGATTATGGAATTAATTTTTAATAACCTTGAAGTGGTATGGTTTATCTTAATTACTGTACTATTCGCTGGCTTCTTCTTATTAGAAGGTTTTGACTATGGTACTGGTATTTTGTTACCATTCATCGGCAAATCTGACGTTGAACGTCGTCAAATGATCAATGCCTTAGGTCCTGTATGGGACGGTAATGAGGTATGGATGATTACTGCAGGTGGTGCATTATTCGCATCCTTCCCTCATGTATATGCTACATTGTTCAGTGGTTTCTACTTGGCGTTATTCTTGATGCTTGCAGCGCTTATCATGCGTGGCATAGCATTCGAGTTCCGCTCTAAAAGCCCTAACTTGTTATGGCGTAAAACTTTCGACTACTGCATCTTCTTTGGTTCCTTGATTCCTGCATTATTGTGGGGTGTTACGGTTGGTAACTTGATCCAAGGTACTCCAATCGATGCAAGCATGACGTATGTAGGCACATTCTTTGACTTGTTAAGCCCATACACAGTGCTTTGTGGTATCGCTTTCATCTTGGTATTCACATACCATGGCGGTTTGTTCACTTCTATCAAAACTGCTGGTGCTGTTTCTGAACGCGCTCGTGCAGCTTCCTTGGTAGTAGGTGTTCCTACAGCTATCGGTGCATTAGCATTGGTAGGTGCAACTTATGTATTTACAGATTTGTTCAACTCTGTATTGGCAATTGTTTGCTTTGCGTTGGCAATCGTGTTCTTCCTCATTTCTTGGGGTGCAGCACGTACTCGTAATACAAAATGGGGCTTTGTATTCAGCTCCTTATCCGTTATCTCTGTAACGGCTGCTTACTTTGCTGGTTTGTTCCCTCGCATCATGGTTTCTTCTTTGAATCCTGAGTGGAGCTTAACTATTACAAATGCAGCTAACTCTACTTACACATTGACATTGATGACTTGTGTAGCCTTCGTATTTGTGCCAATCATTTTGGCTTACCAAAGCTGGGTATACTGGACATTCCGTCATCGTGTAACAGAAAAAGACTTACACTATTAATAGAATAACTTTATAACTCTGGTGAGTTGTAAAATTTAGGTCTCAATGTGAGGCGTGCCGTAGCGGCACGCCTCTTTTTTGTGGTAAGATGAATGATATTGATAAATTTAGATTCGCTGGGACCCACTTAGATTATATGTTAGCTTAATTTGAGTAAGATCTAGATAGAGGGAATTTAATCAATTTGATTTTATATTTTTAGTAGTTTTACCGTAGAGGATAATATGATACAGCGTACCGCTTTTAAAGCGCTGCTAGAACATAAAGGGCAGCTTTTACTACTGGGATTAACCTGCTTAGTAGAAAGTCTGTCCATTGTTGGGCAAGCTTGGTTCTTTGGGACCTTAATTAATAATTTTATATTTTTAGAGCACACCTTGGCTGATGAGATGAATACAATCATGTATTTAGCTATTGCCATTATTGTGCGATTGTTAGCTCATTATATACAAGAGGCTGTGGCAAATCGTTTGGGCAGTGCTGTGAAAGCATCTTTTAGAGAGCATGCCTTAGAGCATATGTTTAAACTGGGTGTACAGCATAAGGAGCGTCACGGTGATGTAATTCATTTGCTTACAGATGGTTTGGAGCAGGTTGATGCTTATGTAGCTCGCTATATTCCTCAAATCTTATATGCTATTTTGATTCCCCTCATCATGGGGATTGCTATCGTAGATGCATTGCCGATTATCGGTATTATCTTGATTGTTACGGTGCCATTGATTCCATTCTTTATGATTCTAATCGGTAAGCAAGCTGATCGATTGAATAAAGAGCAATGGGAGCGCATGAGCTTTTTGTCAGGCCATTTCTTAGATGTATTGCAAGGGATTACTACCCTTAAATTATTCGGTCGCGCCAAAGATCAAATTAAAGTTATTGGTCGCTTATCCGAGGAGTTTAAAGATTCTACTTTAAAAGTATTGCGCGTCGCATTCTTATCAGCATTGGTGCTGGAACTAGTAAGTACCATTAGTACGGCTTTGATTGCAGTATATTTAGGCTTAACCTTGCTAGATGGTGAAATCGCCTTCTTCCCAGCGTTCTTTATTTTATTGTTAGCACCAGAGTTTTATACACCCTTTAGACAGTTGGGCGCTGCTTTCCACACGGGAATGGCAGGTAAAACTTCAATTTTAAAATACGAAGACTTTATGAATCGTGAACCATCCTTACCTGTTGGTGGTGACACAAGATTAGATAGTTCTGTAGAACATATTGAGATTAAGGATTTAACTTTTACCTATAAGAATAGTGATAATGGCGTTCGCCATATAACCCTTGAGGCAAAACGCAATGCACCTATTATGCTGGTTGGTGAAAGTGGGGCAGGCAAGTCCACTATTGCCCATATTGTAGGTGGGTTCTTGCAAGCGCCGCGCGGTACAGTGACAGTCGGTGGCCATGATATATGTGACCTAGATATCGACTGGTGGCGTCAACAAATTACCTATGTATCTCAACATCCACACATTATGAAAGGTACCTTGCGGGAGATTCTATCCTTTGGCATGGATGTAAGTGATAAAGAAATTCTAGATGCTTGTAAAGAGGTGCAACTCTTAGATGTCATCCATCGTCATGAGGAAGGTCTTGATGCGGTCATCGGAGAAGGTGGTTTAGGTCTTAGTGGTGGTGAGCGTCAACGGGTTGCCTTGGCACGTGCATTCTTACGGAAGGGTCAGGTACTGATTCTCGATGAAGTAACGGCCCATTTAGATGTAAAAACGGAATCTATCATCAGTACAGCTATTCAACAATTGATAAAGGATAAGATTGTCATCATTATTGGACATCGCTTACAAACGATGCACTGGGCTTCTAAACTATATGTTTTAAAACAAGGCGTCATTATTCAACAAGGCTCTTATGAAGAGCTAGTTGCTGTGGATGGTTATTTTAAAGAACTCGTAGCATCTGGCTTGGGACAATTCTCTTCTGCCATAGAAGAATTAAAAGTAGGTAAACATTCAACTGTGCCACATATCGATGTTATGGATGCGGTGCAGAAACAGGAGTGTATTACTGATGTCAAGAAAGAGGAAATTATTACTGATGGGGTAACTAAATCTTCTACGCTTGATACACATGATGTGAAGAGACATACAATGGGTATGCAAGGTTGGAAGCTATTATTCGCAGTTCTAAGTCCTGCTAAATGGTCTTTAGTGTTAGCGTTGCTATTTACATTCCTTACTGTCTTTATGAACGTAGGCTTGTTAACAGTTTCATCTTGGCTATTAGCGTCGGCAGCGTTACAACCAGGTCTTACCTATTTAAGTCTTGCCATCGTAGGGGTTAGATTCTTTGGTGTTAGTCGTGCAGTATGTCGTTATTTTGAACGTTACACATCGCATCGCATGGCATTTCAAGGTCTCTATGGTTTGCGTCTATGGTTCTATGCGCATTTGGAGCCATTAGCACCGGCTATTTTAAAACGTTTTGGTGCTGGCGATATGCTCGGTCGCATTATGGGGGATATAGAGGTATTACAGTTTTTCTACTTGCGCACTCTGATTCCACCTGTAGCAGCCATTGCATTGACGGTGTTAGTTGCTTATGGAGTATCTACGATTGATGATAGCTTGGTTATGCCAATTGTAATGGCAGCTCTTGTTTTAGGATTAGTAGTACCATTAGTTGTTTATGCCCATAATAAACAATCTCTACGCGCCATTGGTCCTCAACAAGGGGAATATAAAGCGCTGTTAAGTGATACTATGGACAGTCTTGAAGATGTTATTAGCTATGGCAATGAAGGACTTGTATATAAACGAATTCAACAGATGATGAAACATGTTGATGGTTATAAAGGTACTATTGATCGGGGTATGAATTTAGGAAACACATTATTCCTAGGTGGCGTTCAGTTAACTGTTGTGGTGGTAGCGATTATGGCTGCTAATGCATTAACTGGGGCGTGGGCTAGCGTAATGGTGGCGGTGGCTGCGATTGGTACGCAGGCTTGGTTTGAAGCGTTACAACCGATGATTGCTGCGGTCCATCACGGGGCTGAAAGTAAAGTAGCTACAAGCCGACTTATAGCACTTGCTAATGAGCCGTTACCGGTTGTGGAGCCATTAGAACCTAAGCCATTTAATCCGAATCGAGATATTACTTTTACAAATGTATCTTTTGGCTATGATAATGAGCATACTATCTACGAGAACCTTAGATTAGATATTAAACAAGGTCAATCGATTGCCATCGTGGGTGCCAGTGGCTCCGGTAAGACTACATTATTTAATATGCTAGAGCGACTATATGACTATAAGGGCTCTATCCATGTGGGGGATGTAGAGTTAAAGGATATTTGTATCGATACCTGGCGCAATGCATTAGGTACTATTACTCAGGACACATATATTTTCCATGCGTCCTTTGGTGATAATATTCGCCTTGCCAGACCGGAAGCAACAGCTGAGGAGTTAGAGCAAGCCATACATCGTGCATCGTTGCAAACTGTTGTAGATAAATTGTCCGATGGTATACATACGATTGTTGGTAGTGGTGGACATGGACTAAGTGGTGGTGAACGTCAACGTGTGGCGTTAGCAAGATTATTTTTGCGAAACCCTCAAATTGTTTTATTAGATGAACCACTAGAAGGCTTAGATCAAGTAACTCGAAAGGCTTTACATTGCGATTTGATGCATTATGTAGAAGGTAAAACATGCTTATATATTACGCATCAATTAGAAGGTTTAGAGCAAATGGACCGCATTTTATTTATGGATAAAGGCAAAATCGTAGAAGATGGCACTTATGAAGAACTCATTGCATTGCGTGGCCATTTCTACGAATATTGCTATCTATCTATGGCAAGTATTCAATAAAAATTAATATCACTAAAAGTATCTATTATAATTATTAACTTATAATAGGTAGTATATTAAACTACAGTAATAAAGCCCCTTTTGCTATGCAAAAGGGGCTTTATGTATGCCGATATTTAATAGTTGATGTGAGAGTCTTTTATCGATAAATCATGCAATATATGGTATAATTTTTATGTCGAAAGCTATTTTCTCTTAACCTTGGAGGGGTTATGACTAAAATTTTCACCAAATTAAGAGCTTTGGTGGATGAAGCATTATCTGATCGTGATACGGCGGTAAATAAGGAACCTATTGTAGAAAATACTCCTTTAGAAGAAGACTTGTTTGACCATCGTTTGCTATATATAGAAGAGGACACCATCAATCGTATGTTGCGTGCCGCTCTTCGCAATCATTGGTTCTTTTATGCTGTAACATTTGAGTTTGAGCCAAATAACCAAATATTCCTATCCATTATTACTAAATGGGGGAATGTGATTAATGTGGAATTCACCTTAGAGGATCTATGGTTTGATGATTACTCATCATCCTTTGCGATTCGCCTCGATACAAATAATATAGATACAGGTGGGTTTATTTTAAACTCCCTTTTACATTTAGTAGGTAATTGGTGCCTCAGCTTATTTGGCGTATTCTTTAATCCTATCGCATTAGGTGAAAAGGGTTCTACCGTACGCTTTGAGAAAAAAGGCATCATTCAATTTGACCTATTACCAAATACACAAGTAAAGAAATTTATACCATTACCGGAACGCCGTATTGGTAGTAATGGACCCGTTCTTTTAGGGAATCCTCGTACCAGTCAATCTGTATTGCAGCTTGATTACTATGCATTCCATGATCCAGTAGATACCTTTACGGTACCAGATGTGCCAACTCGTACTAGTTGGTTACGTTCTATCGATATTGCAGCGGTTCTCTTATTGCCAATTGGTGTATGGATTACCTTTATTATATTGCACCATTACTTGCCAACGGAAACGTTGGAGTTCTCATTCTCCACGTACTTCTTAATTTCCTTAGGGATTTTTATCATTTCCTTCTTGGTTATGAATATTCCTCGGTATTTGTACATGTATTTTGACTCTCGTAAACAGTGGCAAAGTGCGTTTGTACATAATAATATTAAGATTCAAATGCGCAAGCTCCATCGTCGCATCTTCATGCAGCAGGCTACGCTCACTTCTGACTGTGATGAGTGTACTGCTAATGAAAGCCAAGAGCGAATTAAACATTTGTTGTTACAAATTCGGGACAAGCGATTCCTTGCTAATCGACTTAAGATCGCCGATGATGATAGAGCTCGTAAACAAAAGGTTAAGTTTATCATCGCCTATATTGGTTGTACATTAATTGAGTTAATGTTGATTATGAACTAAATGGTTTTAACAAAATAAGGATAAAAAACGTATCTCTCATGAAAATACCCCCTTTACTAGTTGTCCAGTAAAGGGGGTACATATCATTAGAGATACGTTTTTCCTATTTCATGATTCAATTTTCTTATCGTTTTTTACGCCGTTTACGGACTGTTTTTCTAATTTCCCGCTCTGTTTCTGTTTTAGGTTGTTGCATCGACTCATAGGTTGGTCGATTTACAGGCATAAATGGTGGGTTGCCATATTGATTCGGTTCTGGCTGACCAGGCAATACCCAGAATAGGAAACCGATGAGCCATATAAAGAGCTCAAGCATGTAATTGAATGGAGATACAGCCGAGTACGTATTGATGAAAATCATAATGACCGACCAGAGAATCCCTGCCCATGCATTAAAGCCGATGTCGTGAATACGACGACCAAATAAAATGCAAGATAATGGGAAGAGGGCTGCTAGTAAAATCCAAATAATAACTCTTGTAAACCAGTATGCTGGTAAAGAGACAACAAAGTCTAAGAATAGATCATCGATATAGTGGACGATGTGGAATAGAATCATCAAAGCGATAAAGCATATGATGAATTGTAGTCGATTTAACCGTCCCGTCAGGTTAAAAATCGATAAACCCATGCGACGCCCTTGGAATGCAATGAGCAAACCGATGGCACATATGAGCAATGTTCGTAATACAACATAGAGTAAATCCATAAGTTCCCCTTTATATATAGCTTATAGTTGAGTTAATTCTGGCAGGACTAGCTCAAATGCTACACCATGTTTCATTGATTTTACAGTATCTACCGTAGCCTGAATTGCTTTAGTAGTAAAATTCATTGCCAGTTCTGCTGCATCATAAGGTGAATATCCCCTCATTACTGCACCTGATAATACAGCGGTGAAAATATCTCCGGTTCCTGTTGCTTTCACAGGGACGAGAGGTATAGAGTAGGTTTTTAAAAAGTCTGTAGGCCCATCATAGACGGCAATGACCGCATGTGTTTCCGATGGTACGCTTGTCATGATAACCATGTCAGGCCCCATGTGATGTAATTGTTTACAACGGTTACGCAATTCATCATCACTAATAGGATCCGTAGAAAATGGAATATCTAATAAGAAGCAAGCCTCTGTATAATTGGGCTTTACAATATGGGCCTTGGAAACAAGTTGGCGCATAGCGACCACCATATCAGGTGTGTAGATCGAGTAGAGGCGACCGTCGTCAGCCATAGCTGGATCGACGATGACCATTTGCCCATTGTTGCCAAAACGGTCGATTGCTTCCTCCACAAGGTGGATTTGTTCTGGCGATGCCAAGAAACCGCTTACAATAGCGTGAAAGTCGATTTCATTTTTGTCCCAGCAGTCCATGAAATCCCTCATATGAGCTGATAAATCTACAAATTCATAATGTGGGTATTCCAAGTGATTGCTCAAAACAGCTGTAGCCAAAGGTACCGCTTGGCAGCGCATAGCACTGATGATGGGAATCATAACGGTTAGGGCACAGCGGCCGATTGAGCTCATATCTTGAATTGTTAATACTCTAGGTACTGCTGTCATAGACACCTCCAATTAATTATATATTTTATTGTACGTTATGTACGGCTTTCTGTAAATGTAATGATGCTATTCATGAAATTAACTTCATAATGTAGTATAATAAAACGGATAGACTTTTAATGGAGGATAGTGAAATGACAAGGTATGTATTTCGACGCCTAGGTGGCGCAATCATAATCTTATGGGTCATCATTACCGTAACATTTGCGTTAATGCACGCAATTCCGGGGGGGCCTTTTACAACAGAAAAGAAATTGCCGCCTCAGGTGAAAGCAAGCATCGAAGCAAAGTATCATCTTGATGATCCCGTGTGGAAACAGTATGGAGATTATTTAGGTGGTGTTATTACCGGCGATTTGGGGCCATCATTTAAGTATGAAGGTCGTAGTGTGAACGATATTATTAGTGATGCATTCCCAATCTCTGCTCAGCTAGGCTTGTTATCTTTAATGGTAGCTGTAGTGGGTGGTATTACAGCGGGGGCGATTAGTGCCATGCGACCAAATAGCATTGTAGACTATGCTGTAACTGTGTTATCTACATTGGGCATCTCAGTGCCTACATTTATTATCGGTGCTGTCCTTGTATATGTAGTGGGCTTTGAGCTTGGATGGTTCCCAGTAGCTTTATGGCGCGGGCCATCTTATATGGTATTACCAGTGTTAACATTGGCTGCACAACCGATGGCATTTATTGCTCGTTTAACGCGCAGTGGCTTATTAGATGTGTATCAACAAGAATATATTCGTACTGCTCGTGCGAAAGGTTTAGGGTCTTGGACTATTTTGACTCGTCATGCTCTAGGCAATGCGATTCTACCAGTTATTACGTACTTAGGCCCATTGGCAGCGAGTCTCTTAACAGGTAGCTTTATCGTAGAAACGATTTTTGCCATTCCTGGCCTTGGACAGTATTTCGTAACATCTATTTATAACCGTGATTATACTGTTATTTTGGGCATTACGATTTTCTATAGTGCGCTAGTAGTATTTCTTAATATTTTAGTGGACATGATTTATCCATTAATCGATCCACGTGTTACAACAGAGGAGGGGACAGATGAATAAGGAAGATTTTTTACCTATTGAACGGGCCCCTCAAGAAGAACTGACTAGTTTTATTAAACGCCCTAGTAAATGGGAGCGGTTCAAGGTGAATCGTTTGGCTGTAGTAGGGGCAAGCATCATTTTGGTGATGCTTGTATTGGCTATTTTAGGTCCACTAATTTCGCCATATACCTATGCGGATCAATCCTTAATCGATGCGAACCAAAGTCCAAGCTTGAGTCATTGGTTTGGTACTGATACATTAGGCCGCGATATTTACACTCGCGTTATGTACGGTGCTCGCATTTCCTTGACTATTGGTTTTGTGGCTGCCTTTATCAACCTTATAATTGGCGTTACTTACGGTGGTATTGCAGGTTACTTGGGCGGCAAGGTTGACCGTATCATGATGGGCATCGTAGATGTTTTGTACGGTATTCCACTCTTGTTATACGTAATTTTGTTAATGGTTGTATTAGGCCCTGGCCTTACATCTATTTTCGTAGCATTAGGCATCGCGTACTGGCTCAATATGGCCCGTATTGTACGTAGCCAAATTTTGAAAGTTAAAAATGAAGAATACATCATCGCCGCAGAAGCTATGGGTATTCCAAAGCATCGCATTTTACTGCGTCATATTTTGCCAAACTGCGTTGGGCCAATTATCATTACCTTAACATTGGCTATTCCAGAGGCTATTTTTACAGAAGCATTCCTTAGTTTTATCGGTTTAGGTGTAAACGCACCGATGGCGAGCTGGGGTGTATTAGCTTCTGAAGGGATTAGTAGCATGCGCTCTTATCCATTCCAATTGATTTTCCCTGCTGTTGCTATTAGCGTTACTATGCTTGGTTTCGCATTCCTTGGTGACGGCTTACGCAATGTGTTAGACCCTAAGGAAGGAGATAGATAATGAATAACGCAATTGTTGATGTGCGCAATGTGTCCATTACCATCGAAACCTTTCAAGGTCCATTACGAGTGATTCGCAATCAAGATATTTCCTTACAGCCTGGTGAGATTTTAGGGATTGTAGGTGAATCTGGTTGTGGTAAATCTGTTATGGTAAATTCCTTAATGGGATTATTGCCATATGGTAAGACTAAAATTAAAGCGGACAAATTCATGATTGATGGTCATGATTGTTTAGAATTTACTGAAGATGACTGGAATGAACTTCGCGGTACTACAGTTGCCATGGTATTCCAAGATCCTATGACCTCCTTGAATCCAATTATGACGATTGGTGAGCAAATGTATGAGGTTATCCATCGTACTAATGCTTACGGTGAAGATTACGACGAAAAAGCCATCGCTATCGACTTATTGAAGAAGATGGGCCTTTCAACACCGGAAAGACGTTTATCTCAATATCCTCACGAGTTAAGTGGTGGTATGCGCCAACGGGTATGTATCGCCATGGCTGTAGCAGGTCGTCCAAAGATTTTGATTTGTGATGAGCCTACAACAGCCCTTGATATTACTACAGAGGCACAAATTTTACGCCTTATGCAAACATTAGCCGTAGAGGCGGGCATTGGTATTATCTTTATTTCTCACAACTTACGCGTTATCGCTCAAATTTGTGACCGCGTTATGGTTATGTACGCAGGTAAATGTGTTGAGTCTGCTACGGTTGAAGGTATCTTTAACGAACCTCGTCATCCCTATACGTTAGGTTTGTTATTAGCATTGCCGCAAGGTAAATGGCATGGCGAGTTAAAAGCCGTTGAAGGTCAACCGCCAGATTTATTTGAGTTGCCGAGAGGCTGCGCGTTTAACCCGCGTTGTAAATGGGCTATGCGCATTTGTGGTAATCGCATTCCTACGGTTACAAATGTTGGTGAGAATCATCAATTTACATGTTGGTTAGCTAAGTTGGAGGGACTTTAATGAGTTACGTATGGGAGACTGACAATCTCGTTAAAGAGTTCACCCTGTCAGGAGGCTTGTTTAAGCCAAAACACACGGTACACGCTGTACAAGGCGTGAGCCTATATCAATCACCAGGGGAAACCCTTGGTATCGTAGGTGAGTCTGGATGTGGTAAATCTACTTTTGGTTACACTTTGATGGGATTACATCAAGCTACGTCTGGCTCCATTTATATGAATGGCCGTCACATTGATCCTTATGTAGATAGACAAGCTGTTCATCCGGTGATGCAAATGGTATTCCAAAATCCTTACGCATCCCTTAATCCACGACTTACGGTAAATGCTATTTTAGAAGAGCCTTTGGAGCTAGATCCAAAGTATACACCTCGTGATCGCGTTATTCGCGTAAAAGAGGTACTCGACCAAGTTGGCTTAAATATGTCCTTTGGTGAGCGTTACGCTCATGAATTATCTGGTGGTCAACGCCAGCGTATCGGTATTGCACGGGCTCTAATTATGCAGCCACAATGTATCATCTGTGATGAACCGATTTCTGCACTAGATGTATCGATTCAAGTGCAGATTATGACATTGCTTGAACGGTTGCAAGCAGAGCATGGCATTTCGTACCTCTTTATTTCTCATGATTTAAACATGGTGCGCTACATTAGTCATCGCATGGTTGTTATGTACTTGGGTGCTGTTATGGAAGAAGGTCCAGCATTGGACTTGTATGAGTTTCCACAACATCCTTACACCCGTGCCTTGACGGCCTTAAATGGCCCAGTTATGCCACATGCACCAATTGGGGCCCCTCTAAAAGGAGACCCACCAAATCCACTAGATCCGCCAAAAGGCTGTTTGTTTAGTGGTCGATGCCCAGAAGCGGAAGGTCGTTGCTTTACAGAGCGTCCACCGCTTCGCGATTGGGCTGATCGCCGCATCGCATGCTGGCACATATAATGGGAGAATAGTATGGAAAAACTAATTGTTGGTAAGTCCTTAGAAAATCAACTTGATACGGTTATTAAAGAATTGGCACCTACAGGGAATATATCCTATGTAGTATTGCAATTTGATGATGAAGAAGAACCGACACTTATCGCATCTAGAGGTGAACATACAGTTCATTCTAGTGCGAGTTTGATTAAGGTGCTCATCATGGAATATGTCTTTCATTTAGCTCGCACTGAGCAGTTGGACCTTAATGATACGGTGCCTTTATCTAAAACTCCACGCGTTGAAGGTGGTGGGGCACTGCAAGAGCTTGTAGGTAAACATAGCTTTACGTATCTTGAGTTATGCCGTCTCATGATGGTTCTCAGCGATAATATTGCGACGAATTTGCTCATCACCGCACTTGGTATGGAAAATATCAATGCTCGTGCAGAGAAACTCGGTGTTGATGAAATGGAACTAAATCGTATGATGATGGACTTTGATGCGTTAGCTGAGGGCCGAGATAATCGTATGACTGCTATGGCCTTAGCTCGTCTTTATAAACACATTTTTGAATATCGTGATAGAGACGCGTATGGCCGTGAAATGTGGAATATTTTAGGGCGCCAACAATTCCGTGATATCTTGCCATTTTACTGGGGCGAAGGCATACGCTTTCACCATAAAACAGGTTCCCTTGATCGCGTAGAGCATGATGGGGGCGTGTTAGAAACGTTAAGAGGTCATTTTTGCTTTATCTTGTTGATGAGCAATATTGATAATGACCGCGGTAAAGAGTTAGGCGCTCAAGTTGGGCGCATCATGAAAGAATTTGTAGAGGAAGCATTGCCATGATGGATAAACGAAATTTGTTAAAACTCATGGTCCTTGCTCTAGGGGTGAGTGTGCTCTTGTTCGTATTTGGTTACCCTCGCGGTGTTCAACCAATCGACGAGCATACAATCCGTTATGTTATTGAGCAGGAACCATCCACATTGGATCCCGCAAAGTCTACTACCTCTCCGGAGGCTACGGTTCAACTTCAATTATTTGATGGTCTAGTTCGTCTTAACGATGAAAGTGAACCAGAAGCAGCACTTGCAAAAAAATGGGAAATCTCCGATGATGGTCGCGAGTATACCTTCCATTTACGACCTAATTTGAAATGGTCTAATGGAGAGCCTTTGACGGCTCATGATTTTGAATACGCTTGGAAACGCGTATTAGACCCTGAAGTCCATGCGGACAATGCATATATGTTATATGTATTAAAAAATGGCGAAGCCTTTAATAGTGGCGATGCTAAAGCAGAAGATGTTGGTGTTAAGGCCATCGATGACGATACATTGGTAGTTACCTTAGAAAATCCAACAGCGTATTTCTTAAAATTACTAGCAGCTCATAGTTTCTATCCAGTGAGCAAAAAAGCTGTAGATGCTCATGAAAATTGGGCAGCTAATGCAGAAACTATGGTGTCTAATGGGCCATACCGCTTGCTGTCTTGGAAGCATAATGGGGAACTGGATTTTATTAAGAATCCTAACTATTGGGATGTAGAATCTGTGAAAACAGAGACGATGAACTGGCCTATCAGTGAATCTCAAAGTACGCGTCTCACCTTAGTTGAAGGTGGCGAAGCTGATATGACTGTTGAGCCTCCAGTAGCGGATCAAAAACGCTTAGAAGAGGCTGGCCTATTACATATCGGGCCTATGCTTGGTAACTATTACTACGTATTTAATGTAAAGGCTGAGCCTTTCACAAATCCAGATGTACGTAAAGCATTCTCCATGGTTATCAACCGGGCGAACATTGTTAATAACATCGTTCGCGGTGGGAAAGAAGCGGCCTATGCCTTCGTACCATACGGTATGCTAGAAAGTAATGGCCGTGAAGACTTCCGTGAAGCTGGTAGTTATTTGGTTTACGAAGACGTAGAACAAGCTAAAGAAATCTTGAAAAAAGCTGGTTACGATAAGAACCATCCATTACCTCAAATTACGATTTTGTATAATACAAGCGAGTTGCATAAATCTATTGCCGAAGCAATTCAAGATGCATGGGTAAATGCTTTTGATGCTGATGTACGCTTACAAAATCAAGAGACAAAGGTATTCTTAGCAGACCGTGAAGCTGGCAAATACCAAGTAGCTCGTGCTTCTTGGGTTGCTGACTATAGTGATCCGCAAAACTTCTTAGAAGTATTCTCTGCAGAAGACAATGATGGTCAGTACCACAGTGATGAGTACAATGAATTGATCGCACGCATTCGTACAACGCCAAATGGTGCGGCTCGAGATGCATTGATGCATGAAGCAGAAAAGATGATTTTTGATGAATCTCTTGTAATGCCGTTGTACTTCACAACACAACCTTATGTAACAAACGGAACAATTCAAAATTATTTCTGGACTACATTAGGTCTTGTTGACTTTAAAAAAGCATACAAATAAGATACACTTAAGACGTACACTATGT
>ERZ773267.1178-NODE-1178-length-15119-cov-13.998008_pt1 | contig 15119 bp, 19 predicted proteins | sample MGYA00511959_ERZ773267 | MGnify/ENA primary metagenome ERZ773267 (study PRJEB29015, sample SAMEA2738165) | human oral metagenome | biome: human oral; feature: human-associated habitat; material: saliva | place: China | collected 2240 ... | reverse complement strand
TGGTCGGTCTGCTCGCGGCGGCGCAGGGACGCAGGCGCAGCGATCCGATCGAGGACCTGGCCGAGCTTCGTTTTGCCGTGCGGGTGGATCAGCCGGGGCAGTTGCTCCGCGACTTTCATACGGCGCATCGGGGTGACACGTCGATGCCTCTTTCTGACCGCTTCTATTGGGCGGATGCGGCGTTCGGCGCCTTCGTTGAGGGACCTGATGACGTGATCGAGGGGTTGTCGCAGGCGATCCTCCGACCGGTGTTCCCTCTGTACCTCGGTCGTCGCTCGTGCCCACCAACCATGCCCTTGCGCCTCGCCGTACGTCGAGGGGACGCGTGGGAGGCCGTGCGGGACACCCCGTGGATGGCCTCAGCGTACTACCAAAAGAAGCAGCGCTACGAACAGTACGTGTCTGTCCGCGTCGTTGCCGATCAGGGGATTATCCCTACCGACGTGGGTGTCTCGTTCGAACACACCATCCAGGACGTGCCGATCAGCTTTGACTCCGAACGCCGTACCTACACTCTGCGAACTGTCGAGGAGGCGCGCGTCGATCTGGAGAATCCGCAGTATGTGGAGGCGCGGCCGAACGCCGGCCCGGGCCTCGTCCATGACCCGATGGAGGTGCTCTGATGTATTTGACACGCATCTACCTCAACCCGCACCGCAGGGGTGCTCGGCAGCTCATGCGGAGCCGTCAGGTTCTGCATGCGGCCGTCATGAATTGTTTCCCGCCGGGCGCCTTGGAGGGTGCTGGAATGCCACGCGTGCTGTGGCGCCTGGATCGTCCTCCAGTCGCGAGAAGTGGTCCTTCTCGGCAGGGGAGTCCCTCGTGTGCGCTCTTCATCTCGAGCCCGGTTCCCCCGGATCCCTCGCACATCGTCGAGGAAGCTGGTTACGCAACCGATGGTGGAGTGCTCGTTCGCGACATGGGTGATTTCCTCGACCGGCTTGAGGCCAGGCAGAGGTGGGGGTTCCGTCTCTGTGTGAATCCGACGTTCCGTGAGGCGAGTCAGGTCAATGCGCGGGGACGCAAGAGGGTTCTCGCTCACGTGACCCAGGATCAGCAGACGCAGTGGGTGCTGGATCGCTCTGAGCGACTCGGATTCCGTGTGTTGACTTCCGCCGAGTACGGTGGGGATCTGCCCGTCCTGGAGGACCGGGATGGTCGCCGCGTCGACGGGGCGAATCTGCTGATCAACGGCATTGAACGCAGCGTTGCTGAGTTTCAACGCGGTAGTTCTCGCGTTACCCTCGCGCTCGCGACTTTCGGGGGAGTGCTCGAGGTGACGGATCCGGATGCTCTTCGCCACGGCCTCGTTCATGGGGTGGGCCGGGGCAAAGCATACGGCTGTGGACTGCTGACCCTCTCACGGGCATGAGACCGATCCCTGGGGTGAGGCCCCCTGATCCGAAGGACTTGGTGCGCGTTCGGGACCGGCTGACGTTCCTCTACGTCGAGCGGTGCACGATTAACCGGGACTCGAACGCGATCACCGTGGCCGACGGTCATGGAATCGCCCACGTCCCAGCGGCGGCGCTGTCGGTGCTGCTGCTGGGACCCGGGGTGCGGATCACGCACTCGGCGGTCTCGGTGCTTTCTGAGAGCGGTTCGACCATCGTGTGGGTGGGCGAGAACGGGGTGAGGTACTACGCGCATGGCACCCCGCCATCGCGATCCTCGCGGTTGCTGGAGGCACAGGCTCGTGCGGTGAGTGATCCGTCGATGCGACTGACCGTCGCGCGCAACATGTACCTGATGCGTTTTGCGGGCGAGGACGTGTCGAAGCTGAGTCTTCAGCAGTTGCGCGGACGCGAGGGAGCTCGCGTGCGTCGCTTGTATCGTGAGCACTCGCAGCGCACGGGCGTGCCCTGGGACAGGCGCGAGTATGACCCAGACAACTTCGAGGACGGGTCGGTCGTTAATCAGGCGCTGTCGGCCGCCAACTCGGCGATCTATGGTGTCGTCCACGCGGTGATCGTCGCGCTGGGGTGCAGCCCTGGGTTGGGCTTCGTTCACAACGGGACCTACCGTTCGTTCGTGTATGACATTGCTGATCTGTACAAGGCTGACCTCACTATCCCCATTGCTTTCGATGTGGCTGCATCGCCCTCGGACGAGGCCGTGGGTAGTGCAGCGAGGAAGGCTGTGCGTGACGCAGTTCGGGAGTTTCGGCTCCTGGAGCGGTGTGTCTCCGACATTAAGGGGCTTTTGTCGGTGTCTGGTGCCTTGGATGTCGAGGACGACGAGGACCTCATCGTGGACGACCTGCGTCTGTGGGATGACCGCGAGGGAACGGTCGCGGCGGGTGTCTCCTACGAAGAGGGCGAATCCTCGTGATTGTTCTCGTCTTGTCTGCGGTTCCTGAGGGGTTGCGGGGTCACGTGACGCGGTGGCTTATGGAGATTTCTCCCGGCGTTTTCGTCGGGACTCTGAGTGCTCGTGTGCGCGAGCGTCTGTGGGAGATCGTCACGGAGAACATGAAGACGGGGAGGGCTGTCATGGTCTATCGGGCGCGCAACGAGCAGGGCCTGGCCTTCCTGACCTGGGGTGATCCGTGGAAGCCTGTCGACTTCGATGGCCTGACCCTTATGATGCGCCCCTACTACTCGGAAGGACGAGGGCAGTATTCCGAGCCTGATCCTGCGGCGCGTCAGTTGCGTAAGCGGCGCTCAATGTGTAACTTTCAGAGGAGACGGCAAGCTCAAGGGTTTCCAAGATCTGACCGATCCGCTCGATAAACGCGCAGGTCAGAAAGTGTTTTCCCCGCCCACGCGGGGATGAGCCGAACAGCGTGAGGGGTGCGCTGAGCCACCTCCAGTTTTCCCCGCCCACGCGGGGATGAGCCGGACCAAAGATGACAACCATCAACGAGATCAAGGTTTTCCCCGCCCACGCGGGGATGAGCCCCAGGCGGGGACCGGCAGTAAGACCGCGCAGCCGTTTTCCCCGCCCACGCGGGGATGAGCCCGACCCGGAGACGGGCACAAAGTACGGGCGTTGGTTTTCCCCGCCCACGCGGGGATGAGCCCTCGCGTTCCCCGACGCGGAGCGTCAGGGTTTCGTTTTCCCCGCCCACGCGGGGATGAGCCGCGCTAGCCGGTTGCGCGCCAGTCGGTGACGCGGTTTTCCCCGCCCACGCGGGGATGAGCCCCCAGGGCTTTGTCCGCCTCGGCGACCTCGTGAGTTTTCCCCGCCCACGCGGGGATGAGCCGCTATGTGACGCACGTATCGAGGCGCGGCCTTAGTTTTCCCCGCCCACGCGGGGATGAGCCGGCGCAGGAGCTCCTCGGGGACCTCGCCTAATCGTTTTCCCCGCCCACGCGGGGATGAGCCGCCTTTCCCCATTCCTTGACCTAGTGCCAGACGGTTTTCCCCGCCCACGCGGGGATGAGCCGTACCGCATGAGCATGTCCGTATCCACGTCCCGGTTTTCCCCGCCCACGCGGGGATGAGCCCGATGAGGGCTACTGCTGGCACAACCAGAAGACGTTTTCCCCGCCCACGCGGGGATGAGCCCGAGAACGTGGGCGTTGCCGACGCGCCCCAAGCGTTTTCCCCGCCCACGCGGGGATGAGCCCGACTCACGAACATCGACCTTGGTCATGCACTCGTTTTCCCCGCCCACGCGGGGATGAGCCGAACCGTCATATGAACCGTCATTAATGAACCAGGTTTTCCCCGCCCACGCGGGGATGAGCCGCCACCGATAGAAGAGACGCAATGACTCGTAGTGTTTTCCCCGCCCACGCGGGGATGAGCCGACCGCACCACGCCCGGCGCCGTTGCCACGATCGTTTTCCCCGCCCACGCGGGGATGAGCCGAGCTGTGGTGGCCGCGTGTAGCGCTGGGGGCGGTTTTCCCCGCCCACGCGGGGATGAGCCGTCCCGGCAAAGCGAATCAACAGCGCGCCGCGCGTTTTCCCCGCCCACGCGGGGATGAGCCGGCGTCAACCAGGTCCATGAGGTTTTCATCCGCGTTTTCCCCGCCCACGCGGGGATGAGCCCCCTTCCCAGCCTCCACGCGATCCGGTCGGGTCGTTTTCCCCGCCCACGCGGGGATGAGCCCAGCGGCGGCCGCCGCCGTCGGGGCCAGCGAGGGTTTTCCCCGCCCACGCGGGGATGAGCCGGCGCGTGGGTGCCCGTCCTGGACTTCAAGGGCGTTTTCCCCGCCCACGCGGGGATGAGCCGCCGCGCGCCTTCAGCACGCCGATAACGAGTGCGTTTTCCCCGCCCACGCGGGGATGAGCCGCAGATCGTCTCCAGCGTCTGGGACGGCATTAAGTTTTCCCCGCCCACGCGGGGATGAGCCCCGAGCTTGTTACCGAGGATGCGGGCATTGCGGGTTTTCCCCGCCCACGCGGGGATGAGCCGTCAAACGTCGAGCCCTTTTCGTCGCCAGCCTCGTTTTCCCCGCCCACGCGGGGATGAGCCTGCGCGGCTGAAATTCTTGGTCTCGGCGACAACGTTTTCCCCGCCCACGCGGGGATGAGCCCTTTCGCGGCGAAATCGCCCATGTGCGCCTTGAGTTTTCCCCGCCCACGCGGGGATGAGCCGGCGTCGCCGAAGACGGCGTATGGGGACCGCTCGTTTTCCCCGCCCACGCGGGGATGAGCCCGAATCAAAGCACTTATAGCCATAGAACAGTACGTTTTCCCCGCCCACGCGGGGATGAGCCCGTGATCGAGATGTCTCTCACTGAACATTCATTGTTTTCCCCGCCCACGCGGGGATGAGCCCGCATGCACGTCCCTGTAGTACAGCTGCGGCTCGTTTTCCCCGCCCACGCGGGGATGAGCCCACCCACGCGCGGTTGGGGGGCATGGCCATAAGGTTTTCCCCGCCCACGCGGGGATGAGCCCCAACCATGGCCGCCGAGCGGGGCCATGCTCACGTTTTCCCCGCCCACGCGGGGATGAGCCGTTGTTCAGTGCCATTGTCTTGGTCCTTTCTTGGTTTTCCCCGCCCACGCGGGGATGAGCCGGCTCGCGCTGAGCGCGAGCAGGCCGAAACGTCGTTTTCCCCGCCCACGCGGGGATGAGCCCGGCGGCAACCCTGCCGTCGAGAATTACCTGACGTTTTCCCCGCCCACGCGGGGATGAGCCGGTGGTCTTGTCCACGCCGCGCAGGAGCAGGCCGTTTTCCCCGCCCACGCGGGGATGAGCCGAAGACGGCGGACAGCATGGCTGAGAAGCTCGGGTTTTCCCCGCCCACGCGGGGATGAGCCCCGCGACGCGCTTCCCGCCTGCACGTCCGGGTGGTTTTCCCCGCCCACGCGGGGATGAGCCGGCGTCGAGCGTCTCGGGCTGACGCACGCGCGAGTTTTCCCCGCCCACGCGGGGATGAGCCCGCTACGGGATCGTGACCGAGCGAAAGGAGTTCGTTTTCCCCGCCCACGCGGGGATGAGCCGCCGCCGCCGATGAGGGGCAGCTGCGACAATAGGTTTTCCCCGCCCACGCGGGGATGAGCCGCGGCGTGCGCATCGACCACCTGGTTAGACGGTGTTTTCCCCGCCCACGCGGGGATGAGCCGCGCCTGGTACCAGCCGAAGCACTCCTCGATCAGTTTTCCCCGCCCACGCGGGGATGAGCCCACACCTTATTGAGTTGACACGGCCCCCAGGGTGTTTTCCCCGCCCACGCGGGGATGAGCCCCACCATGATCCGACTCACTGTCGATGATGAATGTTTTCCCCGCCCACGCGGGGATGAGCCGGGAGTAGGAATCGCGCGCGTAATAGCATCGACGTTTTCCCCGCCCACGCGGGGATGAGCCTTGGGTATGGGTATGTTGTGAGTTTGCGTTAGGGTTTTCCCCGCCCACGCGGGGATGAGCCCACCCTGTCCTTCGCTGGTGTCGCGTCGGATGAGTTTTCCCCGCCCACGCGGGGATGAGCCCCGTCGGTGCCCGGGGTGCGGTGAGGTGTTGTCGTTTTCCCCGCCCACGCGGGGATGAGCCGGCCTCACCACCCACACCACGGATGAGACCGCGGTTTTCCCCGCCCACGCGGGGATGAGCCGCCACCACCAAACTGCAGAAGGCTCACCGCGCAGTTTTCCCCGCCCACGCGGGGATGAGCCGCCCCCCGAACCTCAACGAAGGAGACACGGAAAGTTTTCCCCGCCCACGCGGGGATGAGCCCGCGAGCGCCGCAAGTACACGGACTACGACACCGTTTTCCCCGCCCACGCGGGGATGAGCCCTCCAGCCCGCAGACGCGCTACAGCCTTCAGTAGTTTTCCCCGCCCACGCGGGGATGAGCCGGAATAGGAACAATGACAGCCAATAGCGCAGTGGTTTTCCCCGCCCACGCGGGGATGAGCCGCACCGGAACCCGCGCCTGGACGTGGCGCACCAGTTTTCCCCGCCCACGCGGGGATGAGCCCTTGGAGCGCGTGACGGCCAACATTAAATCAGCGTTTTCCCCGCCCACGCGGGGATGAGCCTCGACGACGGCGGCCATAGGGCCGTACAACATGGTTTTCCCCGCCCACGCGGGGATGAGCCCTACGGGGGGGACCCCGTGGAGGTCTACACGGGGTTTTCCCCGCCCACGCGGGGATGAGCCGTGATCGTGTTCACGGAGCCTCACCCGGTGATCGTTTTCCCCGCCCACGCGGGGATGAGCCCTGACCATGCGGGTTGACCCCGGCATGGTGCCCGTTTTCCCCGCCCACGCGGGGATGAGCCCCGCGAGCGCCTCGGCGCGGACGGCACGATCACGTTTTCCCCGCCCACGCGGGGATGAGCCACGCGGCCTTCGGGGGGGCCGGGTTCTCTTTCGAGTTTTCCCCGCCCACGCGGGGATGAGCCTCGCGTGTCCGTCCGCATCCCGGCGGGCGTCGCGTTTTCCCCGCCCACGCGGGGATGAGCCCCACGCAGGAAATCGGTCGCGCGGCGACCGTCGGTTTTCCCCGCCCACGCGGGGATGAGCCGAGAGCGCTCGTTGTGAGCGGCCCCCACACGCCGTTTTCCCCGCCCACGCGGGGATGAGCCCGCTGCTGACGCTCACAGCCATGTGCAAGCATGGTTTTCCCCGCCCACGCGGGGATGAGCCGTCGCCCTCATGCTCGCCCGCGAATGCTCGGGCGTTTTCCCCGCCCACGCGGGGATGAGCCGGTATCAGTCGTCGCAGACACCAAGAATTTCAGGTTTTCCCCGCCCACGCGGGGATGAGCCCGTTCGGGGTCGCAGAGTTTCTTCTGCTTGCGAGTTTTCCCCGCCCACGCGGGGATGAGCCGCATGCCGCAAACATCACTCCACAGCCGATCTCGTTTTCCCCGCCCACGCGGGGATGAGCCGCCGGCCGCGTCAAGCTGGGCAAGCGCCGTGCGGTTTTCCCCGCCCACGCGGGGATGAGCCCTCATATCCACATCCTGAGATGTAAAGTTTTGGGTTTTCCCCGCCCACGCGGGGATGAGCCTGGGGGTGTTATCGCGTAGCATTTTTTTCGTGAGTTTTCCCCGCCCACGCGGGGATGAGCCCGCCCACGCCTGGTTCGGGTACTAGGCACACACGTTTTCCCCGCCCACGCGGGGATGAGCCCTTCGACTGGATTGCTCTCTCAGACTGAAAGGAGTTTTCCCCGCCCACGCGGGGATGAGCCGTTTGCGTTGACGTCTTCTGCGCGGGCGATTTCGTTTTCCCCGCCCACGCGGGGATGAGCCCTTTACCGTTCCCGCGTCGTCGTCGGGCCGCGCGTTTTCCCCGCCCACGCGGGGATGAGCCTGGGTAGTGCGACGTAGGTGTCCGCAGCGTTGTGTTTTCCCCGCCCACGCGGGGATGAGCCCGCCCGTTGACGGCTTTTCCTCCTGCTCGTCGCGTTTTCCCCGCCCACGCGGGGATGAGCCCTCACGAGTATTCGTGCACCAGTCCTGCCACAAGTTTTCCCCGCCCACGCGGGGATGAGCCGGCCTCGCCCGTGAGATCAAAGGCCTTGGTCACGTTTTCCCCGCCCACGCGGGGATGAGCCCGGCGATGACGCCACATTCGACTGGATCGCAATGTTTTCCCCGCCCACGCGGGGATGAGCCCGGCGCGACAATGACCGTCGCACACACACACGTTTTCCCCGCCCACGCGGGGATGAGCCTACACCGACGATGAGATTCGGGCCTGCGACGTGGTTTTCCCCGCCCACGCGGGGATGAGCCCGGTTTATTCATGAGGCCGATTTCCGAGGACGGGTTTTCCCCGCCCACGCGGGGATGAGCCCATGGTTGTTTGTGTCGTTGGTTACTTAGTGTGGTTTTCCCCGCCCACGCGGGGATGAGCCCACTACCCGCTAGAATCTATGCAAGAAACCATAGTTTTCCCCGCCCACGCGGGGATGAGCCCTAAAGCTTAGTGGGCGTGTGTGTGTTGTCAGTTTTCCCCGCCCACGCGGGGATGAGCCTCTTGGATCCAGCCCAGGTCATTGATCGGGCTTGTTTTCCCCGCCCACGCGGGGATGAGCCGGCATTACCGACCCAGCAGCCGACACCATCAAGGTTTTCCCCGCCCACGCGGGGATGAGCCCGACTGATCTAATAACAGAACGGCCCCGCTCCCGTTTTCCCCGCCCACGCGGGGATGAGCCCGTGAGGCCGCGGACGCGGCCATCGTCCGTGAGGTTTTCCCCGCCCACGCGGGGATGAGCCGCCCGGACGGACCGGGCAAGTGCCTCAGCGTGAGTTTTCCCCGCCCACGCGGGGATGAGCCGCTAGAGTCATCACCGAGGGAAAGCCCGGACGGGTTTTCCCCGCCCACGCGGGGATGAGCCCAACCAAATGTGACACAGTTCACACGCTGACGAGTTTTCCCCGCCCACGCGGGGATGAGCCCACGCGCGTATACCACCTTGGTTGGGAGTTGTCGTTTTCCCCGCCCACGCGGGGATGAGCCCCCAGCCGCGTCGAGCTGGGCGAGCGCCTGCCGGTTTTCCCCGCCCACGCGGGGATGAGCCCTACCCCGACTACAGGCCCCGCAGCCTGTTCCCGTTTTCCCCGCCCACGCGGGGATGAGCCGAATTGGCCTGCAGCTCACGGAGAATGATGAGCGTTTTCCCCGCCCACGCGGGGATGAGCCTGGAAAAAGATTCTGCGCCACTTCCCCGACGAGGTTTTCCCCGCCCACGCGGGGATGAGCCCACCGCCCTTCGTGTTGACCACTGCCACCACACGTTTTCCCCGCCCACGCGGGGATGAGCCGGAAGCGCGGGGGGAAGCATGGCACCCCTCCCAGTTTTCCCCGCCCACGCGGGGATGAGCCCACACACCGACTAGACACGCACCTGTCGAACATGTTTTCCCCGCCCACGCGGGGATGAGCCCCAAGTAACCACACGGCGCGCCCAAAAAATTGCGTTTTCCCCGCCCACGCGGGGATGAGCCGTTATGAGGCTTGAAGTCTTCCTGCGTTTCATCGTTTTCCCCGCCCACGCGGGGATGAGCCCGACGACCACGCGGCGGAGAACAGGCCGGACACGTTTTCCCCGCCCACGCGGGGATGAGCCCACACCCAGGTCGAGGGCGCGGGACAGGGCGTCGTTTTCCCCGCCCACGCGGGGATGAGCCAGCGCGTCCTGAAGTGCGGGTTCGACGCGTCGAGGTTTTCCCCGCCCACGCGGGGATGAGCCTTCCTTCATGTCGAATGGCGCGACATCTTTTTCGTTTTCCCCGCCCACGCGGGGATGAGCCGTCGACCGTTAGCCGCAAGGTTCGCGGACATGTGTTTTCCCCGCCCACGCGGGGATGAGCCCTGATCGACGAACGCATGCACGTCCCTGTAGTAGTTTTCCCCGCCCACGCGGGGATGAGCCTCGACGCAAGCGGTCGTCCCCCGAAAGCCTCGAGTTTTCCCCGCCCACGCGGGGATGAGCCCGCGGCGTGGACGTGACGCCCGCGCCGTCCTTGGTTTTCCCCGCCCACGCGGGGATGAGCCTGGTGGATGAGTCAAGGCCCGCGAAGTTTAGCGGTTTTCCCCGCCCACGCGGGGATGAGCCCATCAAGCGCTCCATGCAACAGGACCTCGAGCAGTTTTCCCCGCCCACGCGGGGATGAGCCCTTGATCGTCTCCGGCTTGGCGTACTCGAAGTGGTTTTCCCCGCCCACGCGGGGATGAGCCGAAATTCTACGACGCCGAGTACGACGACGACGAGTTTTCCCCGCCCACGCGGGGATGAGCCCCTGGCCACAGCCGACAGTCCATCCCCCTGCCCGTTTTCCCCGCCCACGCGGGGATGAGCCGGAACGCGCGCGTATAGCATCGACACAGCAGGAGTTTTCCCCGCCCACGCGGGGATGAGCCCGACAGTGTAGAGCGCATCTGCCACACACTCAGGTTTTCCCCGCCCACGCGGGGATGAGCCGGGCTCGACCTGGGGCGAGCTGGACTACGCATAGTTTTCCCCGCCCACGCGGGGATGAGCCGGAAGCCACTGCCCTATTGATGGGCCTGTCGAAGTTTTCCCCGCCCACGCGGGGATGAGCCGCTACCTTGTCAAGCCGGATGGGAAGTGAATAGGTTTTCCCCGCCCACGCGGGGATGAGCCGGTGCGACACAATGAGGAACGGGAGGATTACAAGTTTTCCCCGCCCACGCGGGGATGAGCCCGAGAATCGCCGACGTGCGGGGGTAGGGGGTGAGTTTTCCCCGCCCACGCGGGGATGAGCCCGATGCGCAAACAGCGCACACACACAACAACAAGTTTTCCCCGCCCACGCGGGGATGAGCCCGCCGGTGCCCTCCTCCAGGTGGAGGCTAACGGGTTTTCCCCGCCCACGCGGGGATGAGCCCAGGGTCTGTCGGACATAAACCACACCCTCCAAGTTTTCCCCGCCCACGCGGGGATGAGCCCGCACGCCTAGGACATACGGATTTGATTTACATGTTTTCCCCGCCCACGCGGGGATGAGCCCGCTCACGCCAGGTGCAAGCCTGGCCCCGTGTGGTTTTCCCCGCCCACGCGGGGATGAGCCCCGGCGTCGGTGGCGGCGACCATGCCCGTGAGCGTTTTCCCCGCCCACGCGGGGATGAGCCGGTTCCGAGGAGGGTGCCGACGCTCGCCCTAGAGTTTTCCCCGCCCACGCGGGGATGAGCCCGTGACCGACTCGTAGTAAGCGTGCCGAGTCTCGTTTTCCCCGCCCACGCGGGGATGAGCCCACGAGGCGTGCATTTCCGTAGCCTCACCGAAGGTTTTCCCCGCCCACGCGGGGATGAGCCCCGCAACGCCTGGGATACCCGCGCATGGAACCAGTTTTCCCCGCCCACGCGGGGATGAGCCCCCTGGTAGCCTGGTAACGTGACGGGGGGCACCGTTTTCCCCGCCCACGCGGGGATGAGCCCCTCATAGAACCGCATGATGCGCTTGAAGAGTGGTTTTCCCCGCCCACGCGGGGATGAGCCCCAGCCAGGCTCAGGCGGGGCGACCGGCTTGGGGTTTTCCCCGCCCACGCGGGGATGAGCCTGACATTCAAGCCGCGGCACTATCAGGAACGTGGTTTTCCCCGCCCACGCGGGGATGAGCCAAACGTGTTCTGCGTCACATCACGGGGGTCGCTGTTTTCCCCGCCCACGCGGGGATGAGCCCGTGATCAAAGTCACCCTCGAAGCCACCGGTGAGTTTTCCCCGCCCACGCGGGGATGAGCCTATACCCAATGAGGCTCGATAGGAAATGACGGAGTTTTCCCCGCCCACGCGGGGATGAGCCGGCGGCTTGGGTGAGTCCTGAGCAGTCGTAGTGGGTTTTCCCCGCCCACGCGGGGATGAGCCCACGTCTTCGAGGGGTACTCCCTCGACGGGCGAGTTTTCCCCGCCCACGCGGGGATGAGCCGTGGGAGTACAAATCGGGCAGTTCGCGCCACCGGTTTTCCCCGCCCACGCGGGGATGAGCCCGGACGCAACAACGCGCCAAAGCGCCGCCGCACGTTTTCCCCGCCCACGCGGGGATGAGCCCAAACGTCTGTGTCCCGCTGGGAGCGGGGAAAGGTTTTCCCCGCCCACGCGGGGATGAGCCCTCGCCGTCAATTGGACACCCGCGCGCTACGTGGTTTTCCCCGCCCACGCGGGGATGAGCCCCCTCGAGCTCGGGGTTGCGCTCCAGATCCGCGGTTTTCCCCGCCCACGCGGGGATGAGCCGCGTCTCTGAGGGACTTTTAGGGTGGTAGTGGTGTTTTCCCCGCCCACGCGGGGATGAGCCCCGCCCGTAGTCATCCAGGCCCGCGACGCCCGCGTTTTCCCCGCCCACGCGGGGATGAGCCGCTGGGGATCAAACACCGGTCCCTGTGATACACGTATTCCCCGCAACCGTGGGGTTCTCTACCATGGACCCGCCGCGTGTGCCCGTCAGAACAAATCAGGATGAGCTGTCCGCTCGAGTAGTGCCCCGCATAGGTGGGTAAGTGCTCTCGTCGGCCGATTGCTCGCTGTGGGTGCAGTCACCGTGTGATCCGTCGAAAAGCCCTTCTATTTCTCACACGATTGTCATGGAGGCGCTACGAGACCGTTCCTCATGCGATCGACCCGAGGCCTCCCTCGGCTCTCCAGGATCAGGGAAAATGGCTCCGACGCCGGGTGGCGGGTCCTCATCCTGCGCGTCCCGCCCGCACGAAGAAGCTCCAACCTCGCGCACTTTCACGTATGAGGCCGGGGCTCGGTCGCGTGGAACAGGTACCGCCGCTGTCAGGCCAGCCGCTGGTAAGACGCAGCCGCGATCGGGATTCGAAGCGTATGGCCGCTATTCGCAGGCCACACCGTCCTTGTCGCGGTCCAGAGCAGGCCGGTAGCCTGGGTCGCCAACGTGCAGTGGCGCCACTCCGGCTTCCCGTGCTTCCGTGCAGTTACTGTAATAGGCGCGCTCCGGTTGCTTCTTCGGCGCGGGTGTCTGGGGGGTTGGTCCATCGACTGCCTGTTCCGCCGCTGGAGGCTCCTCGCTCGTCGGCTCCTCCGAGATCGGCTCGGGTTCGGGCGTCACTTCAGGCTCGGACGTTACGGAAGGCGCGTCGCTGGGTGTCGATTCTGGCGACGCAATGGTGCTTTCAGTGACGGTCAGCGTGATCGTCGTCGAGGTCGGAACGTCAGAACCAACACTGTCCTGCTTGGTGACCTTATAGCCGTCCTCATAGTGTGATTCCAGAATTGTCATTCCGTGGTCGTCGACCACCGCGTGGTTTCGGTATCCGGAATTCTCCAGCTTCTGGATAGCATCAGGCAGGGCCATGTTGACGACGTTTGGTACCGGCAGGTCGCATGCGCTCACCGTGCACGCCACGAGAAGGAAGCCAACGATCGTGGCCGCGAAGCGTCTCAAGAGTAGCCAGCACTTCCCAAGCAACATAGACGCCCCTCCTCAAGGACGAAACGATATACGCACCAACGCGTACGCTTGCTCGGTATCCTACAGCAGAGGCATGCGTTTTCAGTAAGTGTAAGCGGGTGTCGATGCTTGCGAGGCGCCCTGCCCGGTATGGGAGTGTATGGTAGACGCCTCGCTTGCCCGGGCGGTCGCCGGTGGCTGCGGCGCGGCAGGTGGGCTATAGAACATAACGTGTTGGTCGGGGTTTGGACCCAAGCGTCGGCGGCGAGGAGTCGGCGGGGGAGGGGCCGGTGGCGCTGGCGTGCCCGTGCCGCCGATGGGGGTTGGCCGTGACGTGCGCTTGCATCGTCCGTCATTGTGCTTGCGTGCTTGCGCCGCCGATGGGAGCCATCCCATCGGGAGGATTGCACCTGTTAGGGAGGATTGCACGTGATCAGTTTGGGTTGAATCTTCCTGATCGGGTGTTTCGCCTCATCGGCAACAAGCTTTGCTGCGGAGCTGGCCGCTAGTCGTCCCTTTGTCATTGCCGGTGACTCCCTTCCGGCGTTTATTGGCGCCTCGCCTTACCCGCGCCCGTGCGGCAGGGTCCCGTCGGTGACTCCCCGCCGGCGTTTATCGGCACCCCGCCGGGCAGTCCTGCACCAGTGAGGGAGCATGACGCCAGGGGTAATGGGGGGTTTGCACCATTAGGAGCCTCCCCTCGGCGTGTCGCCGGCGTGTCGCGCCTCTAATGGTGCAATTCCCCCCGTTTGGTGGCGCAGTCACCGGCAGGCACGTCACGCACGGGTCCCCGTGAAGCGCAACTCCCCCCGCTTGCTGTCAGTGAGGTCACGCCTCGGGGCGGCGCCGCCCAAGTCGCAAACCACCTCGATGAAACACGTTGACAATGGGCTGTCGTGGGCAAGGTGGTCTGCGTTGTGGACACAACGGCGCCTGACCTGGCGTATCGCTCGCACATGAACCGCTGACAATGCGCGTTAACCCCGCGACACGCACCTCAACCCCTAGATATGCGCCAGGGCGCCGCCCACGCGCGGATCAGGGGGCCTGTGCCCGCAATAGCGGGTCCACGTGCGCGGCGAGGAACGCAGGCAGCAAGCGCGCTCGCAGCAGTTTCGCATGCAATTCGATTGAATGAATTTTCAACAGTGTCCGCAAACGTTGCAATTCCAACAATATGGTTGCGCGGTGTGACACAGTGTCGGGGGAATTGCATGCGACATTCACGGATAACTCACCCAACAGGAGTCATGCACTACCACGCGTAGCACCGCCGGTAGCGCAGCCACTGGCACAGCCGGTAGCGCCGCCGCTCGCGCTGCAGCCGGTAGCGCAGCCACTGGCACAGCCGGTAGCACCGCCGGTAGCGCAGCCACTGGCGCAGCCGGTGGCGCGCCGGTGGCCTGGCACGGTAGATACCGTCGCCGCAAACGACCTGCCCATGCCCCACCGTGACAAATCAAGGGACCACGCACGTGCCCACGATGAAACAACCACCTCAAACACCGACTTTCCCACACCAGCAAGCCGACAAGTCACCATAAATCCAACGCGTTTTGTCCTATAATCCCCGTTTTGTCCTTTAACCCGTCCTTTAACCCTATAATTTCGGTCTCCTACAGGAGGGACTCGCTTGTTCGGTAAGTGCGCGCGCGGGTGCTGATGCTTGCGAGGTGCCCTGCCTGGCATTGGCGCATGCGGTAGGCGTCTTGCGCGCCGGGGTGGTCGCCGGTGACCGCGGCAGAGCAAGAGGATAAAACAAAATCCCCAAAGCGAATGCTTCGGGGATTGCTGGTGGCTCCGACCGGCGTCGATCCGGTGACCTTTCGATT
>ERZ773267.1173-NODE-1173-length-15173-cov-36.621445_pt1 | contig 15173 bp, 20 predicted proteins | sample MGYA00511959_ERZ773267 | MGnify/ENA primary metagenome ERZ773267 (study PRJEB29015, sample SAMEA2738165) | human oral metagenome | biome: human oral; feature: human-associated habitat; material: saliva | place: China | collected 2240 ... | reverse complement strand
GGCAGAATTGGAATCTATTTTGTCTGATTTATTCAAAGTGGAAACAAGATTAAGCGTCTATCAGAAATACACACAAAACAGAAAGGAAAAAATATGATAACAACAATACTGAATATCAAGGGTGGCTGTTCAAAGACATTAACAGCCGAAATGCTGGCAAGGGGATATGCCAAAGAAGGGAGGAAGACATTAGTAGTAGATGCGGATGGACAGGGCGATATAACGTCATCATTGATGCCTAATATTAACTTTGATCAACCCGAAAATATTGTTGGGGGCGAAACGCCCCCAGAGAAAGGAACAATTGTAGATTACTTAAAAGGAAATAAGAAGATTGAAGATTGTATCTGGAAAACGAATGTTGAAAATCTAGACTTAATTCCTTCAAGCATGGATTTATTCACTGTTATTTATGAATTACAAGGTAGAGGTGGAGCGGATTTCTTATTAGCAAATGCTTTAAAGAACCTTGGATACGATGAGATTGTGATTGATAATAATCCGTCTATCAACAAGATGACTTATAACTCCATCTATGCGGCAGATGTAATCATCTGTCCTACAAATATCAGCGAAAAGACATTGAAGGGAGTTATGAATACACGTGGTGTATGCGTGCAGGCTTTAGAGGCTCTTCCATTTAGTAAGCCTTTAAACTTCAAGATTGTTCTTACGATGATGACACGAAACAATAACTGCAAAGAAGGCGCAAAACAGTTAAGAGCTGCTTTTGGGAAAGATGTATTTGATACACAAATCAGATTTCAACAGAAACCAGTGCAGGATGCAGAGTTTAGTAAAAAATCTCTATTGGACATGAAAGCTGGTGTAGCGGAAGACTATAGAAATTTGACAAAAGAAGTAATTCAAAAGGATGAGGTGCATGCATGACAAATTTAGATTTAGGAAAGATGTTTGGTGACAGTAATCAGGAAATGCAGAAAGCAGCTGCATTAAAGACATATTTAGTAAAGTTAGATGAAATCCTTCCATCAGAGGAAAACCCATATGAAGTGGAAGAAGAATCCGTTCAAAGATTAGCTGAGAACATTGAACAATACGGATTGTTTCAAGCATTGACTGTTCAGAAAGAAGGTTCTGAAATCAGACTCATTTCTGGGGAACGTAGATTTACTTCATTGAAGTATCTTACGGATACAGGAAAGACATATACATACAACGGTGCAGACATTACTGGATATGCACCAGTATCCTATGTTAAACAGGCAGTGGGTGATGCGAAGACCATGATGATGATTTCTGCTAATGCACACAGGGATATGCAAGCAGGTGAAAAGAATCATATTATCGAAACCACAATGAACAGCTTAGAAAAGCAAGTTCTGAGTGGGAAGTTTTCTTGGGAAGGAAAACGTAAGGCTACAGTCTTAGCGGCTATTACAGGAATCAAGGAACATTACATCAAGGATTATCTTGCAAAGAAAAATAAGGAAATCAAGTTTGCAACTGATGATGAAAATGTTGGGGGCGAAACGCCCCCAGAGGAAAATGCAGATGAAATCAAAGCAATGGAATATATCCTTAAAGGGATTGCAACTCTGAATAAAAAGTTAAAGAACTACGATGAATTAGATTTTAACTTACTAGACATAAAGAAAATCAATACAGGAATTATTGAATCTCAGCTTCTAATGGATAGTATTGAAAACTGTCTAATGAATTGCAAAGATTATCCAGCAACAAATAAAGATAGTGAAAGGAGACCATTCTAATGAATATTAAACGCATGGTCTGTGTACTTAAATGGACATACTACGATCAACGTAAATCCGAATGGTCGTAATATAGTATCCTTTGGAACAAAGGAATTGTTCAATGCACCACAAGAATTAAAAAATGCATTGTACTATCTCATGTTTAACTACTCATGGACACTATGCTTGAATGATAAGATAGAATCCGCATTTATTGTTGATGAAGCACATGATGTAATTCAAACATCACATACAGCTAAGATGGTTGCACAATTTGTAAGACGTTCTAGAAAATATAGAAACCTAATGTTTATCATCACATAAGAACCAGAAGATTTTGCAGCAGATAGCGTAATTATGCACACGAGAGCGATGTTTAACAACTCAGCCTATAAGATAATCATGAAACTAAATAAGGATGCTACAGAGGGATTAGAAAAGCTTCAGGATATAAATGAAAATGAAACCTTCTGGGTGAAAAATGGATTCCAGCAAGGTGATGCATTGCTGATTCTTGGAGATAGACGGATTCCTATTCACGTAATCGCAACTCAAAATGAGCTGTGGGAAATGGGAGCGATGTTATCAAGTGGAAAATCAAATTAGGAAGTTTAAAAAATACATTATTGTTTTCGTGGCGATTTTAGGGATAGTATGTTTGACTATCCCGTTACTATCTATTGCAGCAGTTGTTGCTGCTCCTTTAATTACTTTGGATGCATTAAAAGGATGGGTTACTGGATTCTTTGATAATGGCTATAACGTGGATGATTGGTTTACTTCGATATATCCTAAATTTGAACCATACGGAAGATATCCTGATATCAATGTAGCAGCAGCTATATCTTGTTATTATTTTCTTGAAACTGGGGAAGATATCAACGATGTTTATTTAATATCTGATTATGTAGTGAATTTTGATGGTTCAAAAACAATCAATCAGATTTATAAAAAAATTGAAACTAAAACTGGAATAGTTTTCTCTATGGAAGATAGAGAAAAAATCAAAGGATTGAGTGACCAAATTCAAGCTACAAGAAAAGATACAAAAAATGGAAAATATATAGATACATTGGGAACACCTGTAGCGCAGCCAATCGAGCATGCTATAGCATGGCTTATCGATGTGGCAAATAATCCATCATGTGGTTATTCACAAATACGTAGATTAGGGAATCCTGATTATGATTGTTCTTCTTTAATGGCATTTGCAATTCGTAGTGTAGGAATTGATGTGGCAGTAGGAAGTACACATACAATGATTGACCAGTTTGAAGCTACTGGAAAGTTTGTATGGATACCTAGATGGATGTTAGGAGATATATCTGCTATTAATGTAAATGGTGGTAGTAGTTCCTTAAAAAGAGGGGATATTCTTTTACAAACACAATCACATACGGAAATGTATCTGGGCGGTGGTATGAACGTTGGAGCGCACTGTGATGAATATGGAGGTATTTTTGGAGCAAATGTAGGTGATCAAACTGGAAATGAAATATCTGTAACTCCATATAATGATGATAACTGGGAAGGCGTTCTACGCTATATAGGAGATTAAAAATGAGTAGATTAAGAAAGATGATAATTGCTGGTGTAGTTATAGCTTTAATTGGAATGGGAATATATCACTTTTTAATTAAAGACCATTTTCAAAATCATGAAACTACACAAAATAGTGCTGGGGGCGAAACGCCCCCAGAGGAAAAAGAGAATCAAAATCAAGATGATAACTTGAATGAATGGGGAGAAAGTAAAGAAATCGAAGACCCAGAACTAAAAGAGATAGAAAGAACAGCGATTCTTGTAAATAACTTTGAATATGTGCAAAATACATACAATCTTCTCTACAATACATACAATAAAGAGCTAACTGGCTGGATTAATTTTCCGCCTACACAAATTGGTATGCGTATCATGAAATCTGATAATAGAGAGTATTACAAGGATAGAGATGGCACAGATGCAACATCCAACGCAGGACAAGGCTATATCTTGAAAGATTCGGATGAAGAAAACGATCATGTATATACAATCTACAACTACTCTAACGGTGATATGACACAATATGACTTTTTAAGGGATTATTTCTTAACATCACAGAGTGAATATGAGCAGCATCGTTATATGATTGTCTATCATTTGAGATATGCTGAAGCTTTTGAAATTGATGGAGCATTCAATTTGAAAGATGCACCTGATTTTGATATCGATAAGAGAAATTTTGAGAATGAGAAAGATTTTGAAGATTGGTATAGCACATATAAGAATGCATCAACAATACACTCCGATCTAAAATCAACGAGCAGAAATAAATTCCTTGTTATTGTATGCAGTAATAAAACAGACAATCCATATGTTGTAGTGGCACGAAGAATCACAGAATGGAGATTCGAAGATTACAAAGAGAAAAAATAGTAATACGTATTGAAAAAACATGTATCAAAATTACACGTACTATGATATAATATATTTGCAAGGAGCGATCAAGGAGGATTTAGGAAATGCCTAAAACTGCCAAAGAGCTAGAACGCTTAATCCTTGCTGATGGTTGGGAATTTAATAGACAGAATGGAAGCCATAGAACATATACACATCCTATAAAGAGTGGTATTGTTACTATTCCGTTCCATACTGGTGATTTAAAGATTAAGACCGAGCGTTCTATTCTAAAGCAAGCAGGACTACTATCTAAATAGTCCTCTTGCTTTCATTGCAAATATATGGAGGTGATTTTGATGTTAAGTGTATATCCAGCTTGCTTCTTTATGGAAGATGGAGGATATTCCGTAATCTTTCCTGATTTAAATTATTTAGCAACAGAAGGGGAAACTCTGAGCGATGCATTAAATAATGCAACAGAATGTCTGGCGAGTTATTTGTATAAACCATTGCCAGATCAGATTATTAATCCACCTTCTAAGTTGGCAGATGTATCTTTAGAAAAAGTCGCAAAAGAGCTTGATAGTAGTGTTGAAGATGGATCGTTTGTAAACCTTGTTAGTGTAGATGCTGAACAATATGCAAAACAACATTTTGATAAAGCTGTAAAAAAGACATTAACAATTCCTAGCTGGTTAAATGATGCAGCTGTTAAACAAAATATCAACTTTTCAAAATTGTTGAAGGATGCACTGCTTGATAAATTAAATTTAGGATGACAATTTTAAAGCAGTACACTCAATGCAATTGGTATTTACCAATGCGGGAAGTCGGATATGGATTCCTAGATCTGAGTTAGGAGATATTTCTAATGAAGCTGTTATTAGCGGACGTTCTTATCTAAAAAGGGGAGATATCCTTTTGAATGAAACAGAACATACAGAAATCTACCTTGGAAATGGGCTTAATCTAGGTGCGCATTGGGACTGGGATGGTGTTTTACGTTATATAAGGAATTAAGTTTGGGGCAATTTGCCCCAAGAATCGAAGTTAATGGAAAATTTTGTAAATTGTCTCAACAATCTATTGATATTACTTAGTAAACTTAGTAAACTAAGTGTGTAAGGGGGGATATATATGAAAAAGGTAACTTGTTCATTTTCCATGGATAGAGAGATTTACAATTTATACAAGAGTATCGTTGCAAAAAATGGTGAGAATGTGAAAGGAAATCTTGTGAGATACATGAAGAGCGTAATTGCACATGAAACACCTAACGCAGAAACTATAGAGGCGATTAATGAAGTGCAAAAAATGAAATCCGATTTTTCAATCGGAAAGACGTATGATACTGTTGATGAGATGATGAAGGATATACTCGATGTATAAAATACGACCATCGGCAAAATTCCAAAGGGATTTGAAGAGAATACAGAAAAGAGGGTATGATATTACATTGCTAAAAGATGTTCTTAATCTTTTAGTCAATGGGAAAATACTTCCTATAAAGTATAAAGATCATAATTTAAGTGGCAACTTTAAAGGATGCCGAGAGTGTCATATTACATCCGATTGGCTCTTGATTTATGAAATCTCAGATGATGAACTAATTTTATATTTAACCAGAACAGGAACCCATAGCGATCTGTTTTAATCAGTATCAAGCAGCACACTCAACCATTCAGGTCTTGTGTGCTGCTTTTAAAATGCTTTAACTGCATGGAAGCCTTCGCAGAATGCGATCTGCGCAGGCTTCCTTTTTTTATTGCAGTCTGTTTTAGCAAACAGACTGCTGGATTAATTCTGATTTATCTTTCAAAGTTCCTTAGCACTCCGACCTTATCGCATAGACGAGATAAGAAAACAAGGATACGAGTTTCGTCAGAAACTCTATCAAGCAGCTTTGCTGTCCTTTGTTTTTTATCTCTTACCGTTACACATTTACGAGCCTTATTTCATGGATTGACCCTTGTCATTTTTTTCATCCTATGACAGTAAACTGTCAAGGACTTCGCAAGCTCAAAAAATGCAAGAGCTATGCAAGTCAATCCCATTTCATTGACATAGCTCTTCAATGTTTCACTTGTCTATGCTCTTGCGTAGTCGTGCTAAGGAAAGCACTAGAGAGATTACCGAAAGGTAGATGAGGAATTAAGACATGAAACATTACTACAAATTTAGTATCAACTATGATGATGACTTTGCAATTCATTCCGTGAATTAAGAATTAAAAAAGGGTGATGTCGTTGTCATTCCAGTGTATGCTAATGAGTTTGCGATTGGAATAGTTGCTGAACCAATCTCCGAACTTAAAGCATTGACAGAGTGTGGTGAAGTTGAAGATGTTATTACAGTTGTAAATACCAAGCCATATACAGATAAGCAGAAAGCACGTATCAAGCGTAAGCAATTACACTTGCTTATGAAAGAGCGACTTGATGAATTTAAGGAGATTGATACATTCAGAAAGATTGCAGATAAAGACCCAGCATTTAGAACGTTATATGAAGCATATCAAAAAACAGAGTTATCAAATGATGAGCAACTTACATGTGATGATGTAAGTGAAACACTTAATGAAGAGTAGGCGGTGATTGAGTGGGAAGAAAACTCTTCCCACTCACCACAACTATTAAAAGGAGAGAACATGAACTACTTATCAATGAAAGCAATACTTGAACTCATGGCAACTAAAAGTTACAAAGAGTTAATCAAAGCAATTCTATCATTTGAAACAAATGTTGAAGATGAAATGATTTTAGAAAAAGTATATGAGTTTTATTTTAACGAAGATAATGTAACGTTACTGAACGAAGAGTTAAAAGAAAGAATACAACATGAAAAGCAAGTGCTATCAAAAAATCAAAAGGAGTTGTAACGCACCGCCAGAAAAAATCTGGCGGACTGCCAACAACGCAAGTCAAAAAAATTCTATGACCTACTGTTGTATGGCAGAAGATAGGTTGGTTCAATCATTCGACTCATTTTTAAAAAGTCGCATGATTTTTCAATCGAAACCGTCAAAAAAGTTAATTTTGACTAGGGAAGCAGGATAAGAGAAATTCGTGAGTACAGGTTTGTACTCACATTTCTAATTCGGACAAATGGTCTATGACCATTTTCGTTTATTTATCGGTGTTTTTTCGTTAGTACAACGTGATAACGTTGTAATCCAGTGTCGTGAATTTTGTAAGACAGTTGTCTTACAACGTGAGTACAAAAATACAACTTGTTCTCACGTTGTTATCACGCAAAAAGAAAGGATAAAATTATGGCAATTGAAACACGTTTGCAAATTAGAGTTGAAGAAGAATACTTAGATATGTTGGATGAAATTCTCGATAAAGAGGAAACGGAACACTTAATGGGGGATGGAATTATTCCAACAAGAACACAAATTGTTAAGAAAGCAATTAAAGAATATTACTTAAAAACGATTGACAAGAAAGCAAGAAATGCATTAAGTGATCAAGTTGAAACAGTAATGGAATCACAATTAAAACACTTTATTGATGAATTAAATGCAGCAGTAAGTAGTAAACTTTTGACATTGCAGTATCATTTAGATGAACAATTAATTCGTGAATATTTGATGTTAATGATACTCATGAAGTCGAGTGGATTAGAAAATAATTATGATAAAGTTGATGAAAATTTGCGTAATGATTTTAACTTAGCAGAACTTTTTAATGACAGAGCTGCTGAAATCTTAGAAGAAGGAAAGTAAATAAAAGGAGAAAATAAATCATGAGTTTAAAAATTTTGAATGCAAAAATTGCAAAGATGAGCGAGATGATTGCAGAAAAAGAAAATGAATTAAAGGAACTATGTAATGATATTAAGGATTTAAAAGATGGGAAAAAGAAACTGGAAATGTACATCAAGAAATATTCAAATGCAATTGCTGAAGAACAAAAATTGTTGGAGGAATTTGCTTTTATTGATGTAGATGAAAAGCCAAAACGCTCATCAAGAAGAAAAACAAAAGTACAAAAAACAGAAACTTCTGTACAAACTAATGTAAATAAAGAGCAATTAGATAAACAAAAAGATGTTGAAGATGTGCAACCTGTGGTGCACAATCAAGAGAAAGTTAACGATGATTTGAAATACTTTAATCATTAATAAGTGATAAATTATGGATAAAAGTATTGTAGTAAAAGCAACGTTCTTGCAATTTGGTAAGAGCGCTCCATCAAATTCTGGATACAAAGGTAAGTTAAATTGTGATTCAATTTTTGGTGGATATACAACTTATTTGGCAAGAGATGATGCAACTAAAGACTCTATGGGCGAATTAGAAACAACATTTATAGATGAGGAAGTAGTAGATAAAAATACTATTTCTTCATCTTTTAATTTAAAAAATTCACTGGATGGTTCACTGATGGATTATACAAGTAGAGCTTCAGCGACACATGACTCATCTGAAAAAGAGTACTTTACAATGACGAATGAAGGTAAATTGTATACCGATGAAGATAGAAATAGATGGATTGAAAATTCTAAAAGTGCATTTTCTAAGGATGGAGATATTGTATGGAATCTGGTTGTTTCACTAGATAGTTTTGATAGCTTAAAAGAGTATGAGATTAAAGACCAAGAAGATTTTGCAAAGATTACCAAGACAGTTTTATATAAGAGTTTTAAAAAATTAAAGCTTGATCCACAGAATGTGATTTGGTGGGAAGATTATCATACGAATACAAAACATCCACATATCCATGTTAATTTTTTGGAAAAAGAACATTCTAGGGATAGAGGAAAGCTTACCAAGAAAGAAATAGATTATGTAAAAGGAATGTTTGTAAACGAAATTGCTGCTAGAAAATTGTATAAAGAAAAGTACATGGACAATGCAGAAAATGTATTAAAAAAGATTACACCACTAAAACAAAAGATGATAAGTGAAATTAATAATCTTCCATATGAGATATTAAATGCAATCGCAAATCTTTATTCACAATTACCACGCACAGGAAGATTACAATATAACGCAGCATCGATGATTCCATATAGAGAACAATTAGATAATATTGTAAATCAAGTTTTACAGTGTGATAGTTGCAAAGAGGATTATTCAATATTTACACAAGAATTAGACAAGCTAGACAATATCAGAAACGATTTAACAAATGATAATATTTCACATCTAAAAGAAACACATGACCAAAAGCTCAGAGTTCAGATTGCAAATTCAATCCTGAAAAGTTTTAAGGATTTAAAGGAAACGGACAAACGCAATATGACATCTTTAAACGAATGGAAAATAGCTAATGCAATTCAAATCGTATCAAAGATATATGAAGGAATTGATACAAAGGACTTCACACCACAGCAGGTAGAAGTGGTGAATCTGATTAAAGACAATAATCTAAAGGAAGCTGGCATGCTTGCAGAAAGACTTGGAGATTCATCAAATGATAAGTTTTTAAAAGGTGCTACGAGCCTATTAAATGCAAAGTCAGAAGCACAAAAAGCAGATGCTATTGCACAAATCTATGAAGCCGAAAATAGTGGTAATAAAGAAGCACAAAGGGTAATGAACTTCTATAGAAAAGGGCAAAGTCTAAATAAAACGGATTATCATGGCTTTAGGGGTTTGTTGGGAAGAAGATTGCCAAGAGGTGTTAAACACGCAATCAAGCAACATGGTCAAGAAATCGAAAATGAAATAGAAGCATATTTAAGAAATGATGAACGGATAGTAGTATCTGTTAAATAATGAAAGGAGATAGAATGGGGAAATTATTAAAGACGATAGTATTTGCAATTATATATCTGATTATCAGTTATTTTTTAGCATTACAAATTGCATGGTTGCTATCATTCAACTTTGATATCATCGCTTTATCACAGCAGCCTAAACTGTTTGGATTGTTTTCATTCACGATGGATCCGAATGTTATGTTCTGGCAAGGAAATACAAACTATTTTAAATTAGCAAGTATATTAATCTTTATTGGATTAATAACCTTCTTAGGATGGTATGTTATTCCAAATAAGAGACAGAGAGAAAGACGAGCTGAAGAAAGACGTCTTACTGCTGAAGAAAAAGATGCATATACACATATAGCAAATGATAGGGAATCCAAGCAGGGCTTACAAAGATTCACGTTTGATGCAGAGGGGCATATCGATCACTTATATTTGAATCATACGAGATATATAGCAGATTACAAATGGTGGATAGGAGCAATTACATATCCATTAGAAGCAATACTGCTTTTCTTTTTGCTGATCAACTTTATTGTCAGTGGTATAAACTGGCTTTTAAGTTTTATAAGAGTAGATGTTTTGACTCTTAGAATACCATTATTAAAGATATTTTCATTTAGATTATTCTATATCATTATATTAGCGATGATTCTTGTATTACATTATTTATGTAGTTCAAAGATTTGGTATGCAGAATACAGAGAGTATTATTCAAAAGCAAAGAAGCGAGCTTTAGAAAATAATAACTGGAATATCAAACGTAGATGGAATGCTAAATGGGTAATATTAAAACCGCACATCCGTGATTATATGGATTATGTCTTTAATCCTATAAAACACTTTTGGAATACACGTGTCCAGAGAATGAAGTGGAGCGATAGATGGAAGGTAAATGAGCTTAAGAAATGGAACATTGCTGGAGAAACAACAAATAGAAGAAGTGGATTGCCTGTTAGAACATATAAATCAAGATTATATGTAGATGCGGATGATAATCACGACCTAACGATAGGTACAACGAATTCAGGTAAGACAACTTCAGTTGTACATGCAATGATTGAAGCTAATAGAATTGGTGGAAGCAGCATGTTTGTTAACGATATCAAAAAAGACCTTTTAGAGAGTCATTACGGACGATTAAAAGCTGACAATTATAATGTTGTAGTTTTTGATTTCGTTGATCCATCAAAGAGTGAATGCTGGAATCCATTTGGCATTGTTATAAGAAAGTATAGGGAAGCTCAGAAAAAAGCAGAGTGTGAATGGAAGAATCCGACACAAAGAGAATATTATTTTAGTCTGAAGAAGAAGTATCTAGCGGCTCAAAGAAAGTTAATTAAGTCATATTATGACATACTCAACGCACCTAGCGATAACAAAGATACGAAAGTGCTGGAGCATAGAGTATTTAAAGAATATAAACAAATACAAGAAGAGTTATACGCAGCCGAACGTGATATATATTACAGTAAACCAGATTATAGTGATGCGTTTGAGCAACTTACAGATATCTGTAGAACACTTTGTGAAGAAAAGAATGCGAAGCAGGCTCACTTCTGGCAACAAGCGCAGGCGCTAATGGAAGGTGCAGCTTGCTTTTTACTTGAGTATGAATGGCTAGATGATAATGGGAATATCTGTCATTTGAAAGATGAACAGATTAATTTCCAAAATATTAATAACCTTACAAATGAAGGCTTTATGATTTATCAGGTTACACCTAGTAAAAAGCAGGGCTTATTACAATGGTATTTGGAAAACACTAGACGTGTTACAGATAGAAGCTACGAAAAGCTAATTAAAATAACACAGATGGGAACGGATGAAAGAGGTTCTGTTATGTCCACTTTTGCAAATAAGATGCAAATAGGACTCATCAATGACAGAGTACGTAAAATGACATCCTACTCTAGCTTTAGTTTCCAAGATTTTATAGAAAGACCTACAGCAATCTTCATGGTTGTTAATGATGAAAAAGCAACGTACCATCCTTTTGTAAGTATATTTGTTACGCAGTTGTATAATGAACTTGTAAACGGTGCAAGAAAGTATCCTAAGCAAAGATTACCGATTCCTTGGGATATTGTATGGGATGAATTTGGAATCTCTCCAGCGATATCCAATCCAAATACTATATTTGCCGCATCAAGATTCAGAGGAATCCGCTGGCACATTGTAATTCAGGAATATTCTCAGTTAGATGAGAAGTATGGAAGAGAAGAAGCTAAGACGATCAAGGGAAACATAATGAATACGATTTTCTTATTAGCATCTACTGAAGAAACATTGCGTGAGATTTCTGAACGAGCTGGAAAGAAATTAAAGTGGAATAAAGAAACAAGACATTTTGATGCCGTACCTGTTATTACAAAAGATAAATTAGCACATTTGTCTCTGTCTGAAGCGGTTGTATTACGCCAGCGTAAGATGCCTATTGTAACAAGATATTACCCTTACTTTTGGTATGTATTTAATCGCTCAGAAAAGGATTATACAGATAATTACACAATTGAAAGTAAATTGATAGAAATGCAGAATTTCAGCCTTACACATGAATATATGTTGATGCAGTTATCCAACTCTTCAGACAGGAACATGAGACAAAATGAAGCGATTGAGAATATCAATGCTGGCACAGATGAAATGCAGGTCTTGAAAAAAGCCAAGAGAAAAGTAGCTCCTAATAAAAATGCATTTAAAGAAAAGCCAAAAGAATGGGTTCAAGATTCATTATTTAATAGTAATTGGAGCTAATAGAAGGGATATACTTTATGAAATTTGTAGAAGAAAAAGAGTTAAAAGAACACTTTTGGAAAAAGTATGGATATAGAAAAAACATCATTGCATATCAGTTTGAATGTCAGGCAAGACATGGTGGAGTTGATCTGCTCACGGTAGAAAAGGTAAATGATGATAAGGGATTTCATATTGAATTATGTAGTTTTGAATTCAAACTTGCTGATATAGACAAAGCATTTTCACAAGCTTATTTAAATTCAGAATTCTGCCATAAGAATTTTGTTGTAGTTCCTATGGAGAAGAAGAAAGTAATTCTAGATAGATATAGTGATTACTTTAAGAAATATCCGAGTATTGGATGCATTGGCGTTGAACATCCAGAAGATGGTGGTAGATGGGAAATGTTCCATAAGTGTAAAACACGATCGGATCATGAGTTGGAGCAAAATCAAGAAATTTTAAGGTTATGTATAAAAGAAATTTAGAACATAATATCTAATATAAAGTCCACGGTAAGTTAATTAAGCCAAAAAAGTACACGTATTTAATCAAAAAAACCTTATGGTTAAGCCTTTTTGCCTTTAAAAAGGCAAGATAATTCCTGAATAAATAGAAATTGATTCCAGGAGTGATTGAATTAACTTTACTAATATTTGATATTTTGCTAATATAATAAACAGCAATTTTATGTAGTTTATTGAAAAAATAAAAAAATATCAATATAATGAAATTGTGAAAACACAGTAACACAAAAAAGAGCATCTCGCACATGCTCTTTTTTGTATTCACAAGACTTTAAAAATCTTGCAAAGAAAGTCATAAATATAGTTCGCAACTATACCTGCGAGGACTGATAACATAAACACAGCAACTGTTTCAGTCATCATGTTCTCCTTTCTATATTATTTATGAACCACCTACATTCATTATATGGCAAAAGGCTTAAAAGTAAATAATTTTTTATACTACCACACATAGAAAATCACGTCAACAAAAAAATGTCGAGACTGATTATACCATTTATAAAATTTAAAAAAAAGATATTTTTTTTTAATTTTTTTCTATATAATATTAAGTTATTTATATATAACTCAAAAGAAAAAGAGTTCATTTTAAGAACTCTCGTATTTGATCTGGTCTTACATGGATTACATCAAATTCTGTGTCCTAGTAAGAGTTTCTAGCTCGTACATAGAAGTTTATATGTGTGATCTTACGACCACGCTTTACCTTTTTATTTTTAACCAGGATTTCGACTACAGCCTGGTTAAGATCTTCTGTGGCAGTTTGAATCACTTTTTTATCAAAATCTCTAAACATTAAATATGTTTTTTCAGTTCCTGTAAGCTTTCGAATTTCATCAACTGACATTTTGTATGAACCAAATTGATATTGTCTTTCTTTAGATAATAGGTACTCATATAAAATCAATCCATATTTTGATTTGAACTGATTGATGTTAGCTACTGGATATTGTAAGAGCCTTGATTTTAAACCGATTAGATAGGGCATAACAGCTTCATGGAACTTAACCTTACTTCATCTGAATCTATCTTCCATAGATATCCTGGCCTAATACTACGTAGTGTTCTTCATTGTCAGCACCATCTACTTTAACAGAAGTTAATGGATACAATGTGAAAAACACTTATACTCCAGGAAAGACAAGCATTCAAGTTACAAAGGCTTGGGATGACAACAATGATAAAGATAACAAGAGACCTATAAGTGTAACAATCAAACTTCTTGCTGATGTAAGAGAAACAGGAAATACGCTTGTTCTAACAAAAGAAAATAGATGGACAGGTACTTTCACTGGACTTGATGAATATAAAGACGGAAAGAAAATTGTTTATACAATCAAGGAAGAACTTCTTGGAAATGACTATAAATCTGTTATCACAGGTAATGGGTAAGAAGGGTTCATAGTAACTAATGTAAGAGAGACTGGCGCAACTAATAAAACACCTAAGATAGGAGATAGAAGTAATTTAGCACTGTATGTAGGACTATTAGCTTTATCAGCAACAATTCTATTGGTATTGGCTAGAAAAAGGTAGCATCAAAAAACACGTAAAATAGTAATGCTATTAAAATCTTTACAATAACAATAGGTAATCATAGAACCTTGTGTTAGAAAATTTGTAAAAAAATTAAACTAAAGCACTTTCCCCATATTCATTTTTCTTTGCAAGTGATACGGACAGACCCTTGGCTTTTTCTACAAGCTTGTTTATTTCATATTTGCGTTTTCTTGCCAGTGTCGGATTGTATGTGACAACTCTTTTTTCTTTGATGTTTACTTTTTTCTTTTTTCCGCTTTCATCTGTATATGTGTATGAAAATTCATCGATACATTCTTTACAGTAATAAATGATCTCGCCGTTTCTGTCCTTGATTGCTTTGTAGTCATTAGGTAGTAGAACCCATATCTTTTCTGTTTCAGGTAGCTGCTTGACTGACTTGGAAAAGAGATATCCATCACCGTTTGCCAAAGCTGAAAGTATATTCTCTGAACAGTTCAGTCCCTTATCAGCTATCCGTATCGTTTTTCCATGTACTTCATGTCTTTCCTTCAAGTCTTTCAGTACATCTTTCAATACAGGCTTTTCCGATTCATTT
>ERZ773267.1165-NODE-1165-length-15229-cov-34.673257_pt1 | contig 15229 bp, 16 predicted proteins | sample MGYA00511959_ERZ773267 | MGnify/ENA primary metagenome ERZ773267 (study PRJEB29015, sample SAMEA2738165) | human oral metagenome | biome: human oral; feature: human-associated habitat; material: saliva | place: China | collected 2240 ... | reverse complement strand
TTTTGTTAGTCCTAAAAATCCTCTCATGTTATTCACCAAGCTTTCTACCTGTTAAGTTCAGGAATACGTCATCCATACTTCCTTTTACGACTTCATAATCCGTAATTTGATAACGATTTAGATATAAGAATTCTGTTAGGTTAAATTCCTTTTGCGATTCTAGATTGATGATATAGTGGTCAACCTCATACGTATATTCAAAGTCACTGATGAACTTCTCATTTTTACTATCTTGTTGCGTGTACCAAATCAATTTTGTATTTGTATACTTATTCTTTAAACCAGCCGGAGTATCATTCGCCACAATATGTCCTTTATCTAGGATTACTACTCTATCAGCATCTCTTACTTCTTCCATGTAGTGTGTTGTAAGGAATATTGTCATGTGCTTTTCCTTACGAAGATAGTCAATATACTCCCATACTACTTTTCTGGACATAGGATCAAGCCCAGTTGTTGGTTCATCCAGAAAGAGTATCTTTGGATTATGCAAAAGAGCTCTAATAATATCAACTCTTCTTCTCTGGCCTCCAGATAATCTCTCATACTTTTGATTCCAGATACTATCTAGTTCAAATGCCTGCATTAACGGATTCAAACGCTGTAATATTTCATCTTTTCCAATACCATAATAAGATGCCCTTGTTAGAAGATTTTCTTTTACCGTTAACTTTCCATCTAATACAGAGTTTTGGAAAACAATACCGATGTTCTCTCGTATCTTGTCATCATCTTTTCCGAGTTTATAATCAAATACTTCCACATCACCTTCTGTTTTATCGAAGATTGTACATAGCATATTTATCGTTGTAGATTTACCTGCACCATTCTCTCCTAGAAATGCAAAGAACTCTCCTTCTTTTACCTCAAATGAGATATGATCCACTGCAATCTTTTTGTCATATTTCTTTGTTAAGTTTTTTACTGTAATTGCATTCATCGTAATCACTCCTTCTAAATTTCTTTGTCTGAAAGCATCTTACCATTATGAAAGAATAAAAAAAGTGCCACTTTACCAACCTGCATATACAGGCTACTGAGTTGCACTTTTTCTTTAAAAACATCTATTTTTATTATTTAATAATCATTCTAAATCTTGCATATCTTTGATTGCTGCATTGATTTTTATCTCATCAGACTTAGCAATCCATGCGGTCACAAACCATACAAAGATATAGATAATACTATACATAACTAGAGCTGACTGGACATTAAATAATGAACCATACCAATCAAACAAATAACCGCATAACACTACAATTCCACCAACTGATATAAAATGGATTACTATTCTCATCCACATTACATCCTTCTTCAAACTATCTAAATCTAAGAGAAAGTAAGTTGGAAGTGAACACAAAAATCCAGTTAAACATATCGAAATAGGAACATTCCAGCTTAAAGTTAATGACTCTGCACCTGAGATATAATGTTGAAGAATCATCTGTACTCCAATTCCAAAAAGAATAGCAGCCGAAATCATAACCGTTTGATGAAAAATAATTTTTGCTTTTTGCATGTTAGATTCCTAGCCTTTCTTTTAATTCTTTCACATAACTTCTTGCGATGATAACTTGTTCTCCATTTAAAAGTACTGCTGTCATCCTACCGTTAATTTCAGATTTGACAGATTTAATCTTTCGAATGTTGATAATCATTGCCTTTGCGGCTCTGAAGAAATTACGAGTCAATTCACTTTCAAGTTCATAAAGTCGATATGAAACTTCAAGAGTATTATCCTTCGTATAGATATATGTTCTCTTATCTATAGATTCAATATAATAAATTTTATCAATCTGACACATGACAGTCTGACCATTATAACGTGCAGTAATCACACGACAGTTATTCTCAAGTGTATCAATCGCACTTTGAATTGTATCCGTCACTTCAACAACACTTAATTCAGCTCGTTCATCATCATACGAATTTACTTTTTTTATATTAACTTTCAATATATCACCACCTATATCAACATCTATCCTACTTCACAAATTCTTTCATCTTAAAATACAAATCTACTTTTTCTACTATTTTATTTATAAAAAATCTTAGCCCAATCCTGTTTTACATTTAAGATACGAGCCACAAACACTTTGTGATTCTCAATGTAATAAAATGCTAAATAGTTTTCTATTGGCATATATCGATAAGATTTATCATCATTAGTGATTTCACCATATCCCCTACTTGAAACCAAAGGACAGACTTCCGGAAACATTTCCAAAGTCTCAAGAGCACTTAAGATTAAATCCACTTTTCCATCTGCAGATTGCTGACTATAAAAATTAATAACAATATAGTTGTGAATATCACGTAAGTCTTTCTTTGCACTATCCGCAAGGAAAACAGGATACCGTTTTAGATTAGTCAAGATTAAATTCCTTTCTCACATCAGCTAGAGAAGTGACCTTACCTTGAGCAATCTCTTGATGCCCAGCTAAAATTTCTTTCTTTAAATCCTCAAATACCACCTGATACTGTGTATTATTTAAATCACTAGAAACAAATTCCTTTACATCAACTGTGCCGTTTGCGATTTTTCTAAGTGCTGCATTCAGCACATCAGAAACCGTAATTTTCTCATCTTCTAAGATTTCTTTAGTCTTCTGGTAAGATACTGAATCTGCACGGAAATTTACTACTTGTGTTCTTGCCATCCTAACCACTCCTTTGTAAATACATTTTGTATATACATAATAGCATAAAGGAAGTAATGTAATCAAAAAATATATCCATCATTGTTATGTGTAACAATGATGTATATAAAAAGCACCCACAAATGAAGTGAACCCTAAAAGTTGGATAACAACTTGGGAGGTTCACTTTTCTTATGAAATTTACATTTAAAGACAAAGTCCAGATCTATAAGGAACGTAAACGTGGATTCACAATTCCGCAACTATTTTAAAGGCCAATTGATATTATAAATATAAACCTTTTTTAACACTTTCCTTAACCAACTCCTCAGTCAGTTTCCATAATTCTTCCGATTCATCTTTTATAAATTTTTTCTTTTCTAATACCATATCAGCACTAATATTATCTGGATTATAATTTGATTCTGATACTTCTAAGTGATTGATAAGTGGTACGAGTGCATCAATCACTCTTGCATATCTTGCTTCAGAACTCTGCCCATTTTCAAATTCCAACCAGGTATTTTTCATATTTAAATATTTTTCTTCTGGAAGAATGCTCGTTGTTTGATTGATAGATTCTAGTTCTCTATCATGTGAGTTAGCTTTATTTTTATCATCAAACACCCAGGTATCTCCCGCATAAATTTCGCCTAAATCATGAATCAGTAACATAGAGATCACCTTTTCTATATTTAACTTTTCAGGATAAAATTCTTGAAGAACCATCGAAGCTATCGCACATTGCCAAGAATGCTCGGCACTATTTTCAAATCTTCCATCAAGGGTTCTGTTAAATCTTGTTACTGTCTTTAATTTCTCTATTTCTTTTATAAAATTAACTACTTGATTCAAATTACTCATTGATGCTGTAACCTCCCTAATATTTATTTCTCCTAAAATTCTTCGATTAATGTATTTAAACTTTTACCTGTAACTGAATAAAAATACATGCCATCTTTTTCTTTAACTGGAGTAATTTTAACAATTTGACTTATAGGCGTAATTATAAATGGTACTATCGTATTCTTAGAAATATTTAACTCTCTTAAATGAAAAACTTCATATTGGAAATCTGAGTAATTTTGTAACATTCTAGCATGATGATGGTCTTTTCTCTCATATTCTTGACCGTTTGTAAAATCAAACCAATCAGCATCTTTAAGTCTACTAACATCTTCTTAACAACTTCCATCTTATTAAAAATTAAGAATATGCTACCAAACATTATGCTTTTTATCAATCATTTTCCTTATTTTTTTCTAACAGTAAATAAAAATGGCCTATGGAAATACCATGAAATCAAGTGTTTCTCTTATATGTTCCGTTGAATAATATCAAATATCAGAAAATTCTATCCATCTTTGGCCACTGTTCTGTTGCACCTTTTACTCTAAACAGATATACAAACTAATTTAAATAGGATTGTAGATCAGTCATTCTCATCCCAATGAAGCGATAGATATACCTTTTTAGCCATGAACACATATTGTTTATCAATGCCATGTTCTCTAGATATTCTTTATCATGTGTATTGGCTTTATAGAACTCTTCTTTCAAGTCTAATTCTTTTATCAACTTGTCATGTGCTCTTTCGCCATCATGTACTAGTATTGATCCGGAAACGATATGATTCTTTAGCGCTTCAAAGATACGTGAAGCAGATGGCTTTCTATGACCACAAATAACAGTGTATGTATTTTGTGCCAATCGATTGCCATAACGATACAGAGTTGGTTCTTAGATAGTCCTCTCTTCTCATATCCATCATCATAAAGTTGAGAACTATCATAGAGATATGTCTCATCTATCCATACACTTAAGTAACCATCCAACCGGAGATGTCGCCAAACATTCAGCTGAATAGTTACTTAAGTATTTTAATATTTGGTTATGTCATTATACTACATTCTTATTCAGGCCATTTTTGTTTACTGTTAGAATATACAAAAATTCACTCTTATATTCACTTTGTTCCACCTTTAAAATGATGGTTTTAAGTCAAACACAATTTGGTATAAGTTTTTATAATTAATAATAGAAAGGATATAAATACGGTGCATAAAGACTTTAATTCAAAAGACATTCTATTTGTATTCGGCACGAATATAAGACGAGCACGGAAAATGCAAGGATATGATTTAACAACTCTTGCATCTTCAATAGACTATGACCGTGGTTGTTTATCATCTTTAGAATATGGCGAGCAGAATATTGAGTATTTGACTTCTGTAAATCTTGCGCGTAAGCTAAACACATCATTTCCTGCTCTATTTTCCCGCAATTACTTGAATCCTTCAACTGATGGAAGTATTTGCTTCAATAGCAATTTCATAGAAGATGACTATCTTTCTATTTTTATTGAAAATTTCAAAAAGACCGTCAAGCTACGAAAAATAAAGCAAATTGATATCTACGCTACAACTAATATCCAAACATCAATTATAAGTAGAATTATAAATCGAAAATCATTTAATCCAACAATAAGTACGCTATACGCTATGGCCTATTCCATAGATGTTGAAATGTATAGTTTATTTTCTCGTAATTATATTCAGGAGGAAAATATATGATATTTATACCCTACCCAGATGAATCAAAAGTAATTAAAATGATTCATCGTTTTAGAAATGAGGATTATGCTTTGATACGTATTACGCATACCATGATTGATAAAAATAATATCGATGCCAACACAATTCTTCGCGACCTATTATTTAATTGGGATCTTGTCGATTACAACAGATTAGATCACGGTGGCCAAAATGGAGTATCTTACGATACACTTTTTATTCAAAGTCTTAAAACAGAGGTAGTAAAAATTAAGTTTTATAGAGTATCCAATAATCGCAATGATAAGCGATTCTCAATTGAAACGATAAAGCAAAAAGCAAAGTCTAGAGAAATTAACGTAGGTGATCTTCTTTATATCTCCGTCTTAAAAAAAATAAATGGTGAACCACTTATCTATATTATAAACTTAACGCATAATATTCCTAGTGAAGATAATCTACTGCGGGCTATTGGTACCGATGAAATTAGCAATCTTTTTAATTTTATTAAGCCTCGGTTATCCAATATTATTCATAGCGGTTTTTTTGATAACTCTAAAGGATATGGACCAATCGCCCCCAAGGATGTTGGTGATACACTTGAAAGTCTTCTAGGTATAGATACAAACAACAGAACAGAAGCCGATTACAATGGATTAATCGAAATAAAGGCTAAAGGCGGAACACAAACTCGTGATACGTTATTCACTTTACGCCCTCATTTTGAAGGTACAAGAGTTGCAAACTATGAACCTATTGATCGAAATAGAGTATCTGCTTTTACTAGACTTTATGGTTATGATTCCGATTCCCACCCTGGGTATAGTAATCTCTATATTACAATAGGTTCTATGGAAGCACCTCAAAATAATCAGGGATTTTATCTTCACGTAAATGACGAGGAACGTCAAGTAGATATTGTTTGGTGTAATCCACAGTCCAAAAAATATGAAAAAGTTGCATTTTGGACTTTTGATGAATTACGTCATACATTATATTTAAAGCATCCTTCAACTATTTGGGTGAAAGCTGATAGTCGCAAAGTTGGTAATATGGTTCAATTCAAATATCATGAAATAGAGTTTTCAAGATCTCCCCAGTTTACAACTTTCCTTTCTCTAATAAAGACTGGGGTTATCACATATGACTGGCGCGGGTACACAACTAAAGAAGGACGATATTCAGGTAAGAACCATGGAAATGCATGGAGAATTAAGCCAAATGCAAAATCTGATTTATTTGGTGAGCTAGAAACTCTAGAACTGTGAAGGAAAGATACACGATATTAAGCTTGATATTTTGAAATATAGTTTTCTTAGTAACCAATTTTCAATATAGTATGTTAATTGATAATGGTGTAACTATTCAAACACGTGTTCAGCCATTTAGATATTTATTTATGGTTATTCCTACAATATAACTCAAAAATCTAATAAAGATTACGCTTTAGTAGTATGCGGTAATTCCCTCTCTAACAGAAATAACTATGGTAGGGAGGCGAATACTTAATTAAAAATTTATTATAGAAACTACCAATTATGTATTTAAAAATAGTAACGCTATCTACTATCACAGCAATCATTCCACATTTATACGTTACATATATAATAACGTTTAGTTATAAATAAACTAGGGGCTGTAACGCATAACAGCCTAGAAAATAAAATGTCCTTCCTCTTAATTTAGAGGTTGGACATTTTATTTTTAGTTATAATTTATGTATGGAAAACACAATAAATTATAATCTAACCCACGTAATAGATTATACCCCATATCAATTGCGTTTACCAATAGATTTATCATTGGTCATTGATAAACTTGATCCAATGTGGTCTTTCCTAGAGATCGTAAATAGTATCAACTTGAGGAGGTTTATCCGATCTCATAAAGGTAATCAAGGGTATGATCCTATCATGATGATGAGAGTCATCTTATTTGCGTATATGAATCATGTCTATAGTCTACGAGCTATAGAAGAAAAATGTAAGACGGATATCCGCTTTATGTATCTTTGCCAAGATGAAAGACCATCTTTCATGGCTTTTCAAAGATTCATATCGAATCAAATCAAAGGCAACGCTTCAGATATATTTACAGAGATCATGTTGGTCATCTGTAAGAAGATGAAGGTAAATACACGTATCTTATACATCGACGGAACTTCCATGGAAGCTAATGCCAATAAGTTCAGCTTCGTATGGAAGAAGACAGCTATAAAGACAAAAGACAAGACCCTATTGAGAATAGCGGATACGATTGGACAACTTACAAAACTAACAGACATCTCCTATACAGAAAGCTATAAAGATACACAGGCCATTGGAGGATACATCGTTTCAATATATCTGTGGTGTGTAAATAATAAGGTCCAATTCGTATTAGGGAAAGGACACCACAAGACACCAATACAGAAGGCGTATGAGGAACTCAAGAAGCCCAATGAAAAGCTGAAGGAATGCCAAGAGCGTATTGATACCTGTGGAAGTGATAGAAACAGCTATAGTAAGACAGACCATGATGCGACATTTATGCATATGAAGTATGACTACTACAACATTACAGGAGTATTCAAGCCTGGCTATAACGTACAACTAGCAGAATCGGATGAATTCATCATGAATGTCATGGTAAGCAATGCCAGAAGTGACATGAAGACATTTATTCCGTTTATGGACAGCTATGAGAAAAGATATAAAGGATATCTAGGTATCGTCGTAGCAGATGCAGGATATGGAAGCTATGACAACTACATGTACTGTTTAGAAAAAGATATTGAAGGTTATCTTAAATATCAAAACTATCGATATGAAAAGACAGCCAAGTTCAAGAAAGACATCTATCGAAAAGAGAACCTGTTGAGAGAAGTAAATGGAAAATTGATATGCCCACAAGGTAGAGAGTTCATATACAAACAGGATAGTGAAAATACAAAAACGAACTATCCATGCATAACACAGGTGTGGGAATGCAAGACATGTAATAGATGCCCACTCAAAAAGGACTGTACAAAAGCCAAGAGACGAGAAGTTCATATCAATCCAATCCTTGATGAACTGAAGGCACATGCGAAGGAACTATTGGATAGTGAAGCAGGAATAGAACTAAGACAACAAAGATGTATACAGGCCGAAGGAACATTTGGAATCATCAAGAATGATTGGCAATATAACAGAATCCATAGACGAGGAATGGAGAATGTGGAAAACGATCTCTATTTGATCTGTATGGGATTCAATCTTATGAAATATCACCAAAAGAAGATGAGAATGACACTATCCTAAAATAGTCTTCTATAGGACTGGTTGTTTTTAGTGCGCCCAAAATAGATATAAAACATATACTTTTATACTGTTTTACATCAACATATGAAAACGGCACAAGAAAAGAGGCTATACGCCTCAAGTAAATCTATAAAATTTACTTAATCGTTACAGCCCCTACAATGTTTATAGAACTTTCATTATTTCAAGCGCAATCGCTCTAGCAAGAAGTGGTGGAACAGCATTCCCTACCTGTGTATATTGAGGAACCTCAACCCTTCGTTTAATTCCTCCTGTAGTTCTCTTTCCAAGAAATTCAAATGAATCATCAAATGACTGGCATCTTGCCATCTCCCTAACAGAAAGCGTCCGTGATTCCCATGGGCTTATGTAATCATCTGCAATTGTTAGAACTGTTGCAGAAGGTTGATTAGAACTCCACCTCTGACGAATATTTTTCTTAGTCAATAAAACCTCAATTTGCTCAATAGTTGCATTAGCTTCTTTGAAAAGTTTAACAACATCTTCACCACTCATTCCAAAATTGTTGGCGCATAACTCAATTAATGCAGGTTTATTCGAAATATCAATTCCTTCTTCTAAAACTCTCTTCTTCAGATAAGTACCAGTTTCACCTTCACGGAAAAGTCCAAATCTCTCTTCTACAACCCGAGTAATCTTAGGTAGCTCAGTATTTTTTGTAACTTTCGATGGAATAGGTTTTCCGTTAAGTGCAGGAGTCCGGCCCGCACGGCTCTCTTTTTGATAGTCAGAAAACTCCACTTTAATAGCCTTTCGTTTTACTTCATCTACGATAAGATCACCAATTGCTTCCTGAACAGTCACATATGTTTCGGGCGAATGTGTTGGCGTAGGATAGTTAGGGGCTTTTACATCATCTCTATACCCGATAAAAATCACTCTATTTCTTCTCTGAGGAACTCCGTAGTCTGCTGCATTTAGTACTCTGGGCTTAAGCGTTTGATAGCCAATTTCTTTTAATTCACTTTGAAGTATATCTGGTGTAATGCTTCCATCTGGATATTCTATTCCTGTTAATCCTTTATATCCAACAAACTGCATGTCCATAAAACCCTCAACATTTTCAAGAATAATGTATTTGGGGCGAATATCATTGATAACTCGAATATATTCACCAAAAAGCATATTCCGCGGATCTAATTTATCTCTACGACCTGCGCGGCTAAACCCTTGACAACTCGGTCCTCCGATCATGAGATCAATATCTGGTATATTTTTACCTCGAAAAATTTCCAATTTCCCTATGTGTTTCCTAATTATATCACCTGTTAAATCTCTAATATCCGATCTTTCAAACCATGTATTTTCCCCCTGAATTAAGCCTAGCTGTTCATGCCTATTCTTGTAGGTCACCTCAACCATTGCGCTTATATCTGAACTAAATAAAATGTGGAAACCAGCTTGGATAAGTCCCTCCGAACATCCACCTGCTCCACAGAATAAATCAATTGCATACGGCATTAAATTTACCTCCTGTTTAACCACAACAAAAAACTTCTACACATTAAAATAAAGTAATTTGATATGGATATAATAACATAGCTCTATATAAAAATCCAGGCATTAATAGTTCTCAATCTCTTATAAAAAACATAATATAGGCTTTGTTTATATGTCTTTTCTATTCACAAATAATAAAGGTTGGTCATCTTGTTATAGTATTTACTCCTTGTTTCTAACTTAATATTTAAGTTCAAATTACCAATTACTATTTAATCTTTAAAATTAGATTCCCCCCCCTAAAATTTTGGCTTAATTAACTCATAGTGGACTTAATATCATTGATAAGCGTTCATATGCACATCAATATTGAAAATACATAATAGATTAGTCTCATGATAAAGGAGAAATCTATTATGCATGAGACAGAATTAATCACTAACTTTAACAAACTAACACAATCACAACAGAACTGTATCCAACAAGAAATCATTAATTTCTGTAATCTAAATGATTGCTTGTGTGATAATAGACCATATCAATGTCCTTGTTGTCACAAGAAAACAAAGATGATCAAGAAAGGCTTTGCACGTAGGAAGCAGCAACATCTCTGTATGGAGTGTAAGCATAAGTTTACCTATGATTCTCATATAATAACTTCCTTTTTGAAGATTGATGTAGATGAGTTTGTGGAGATTTGTATTGATACCTTGACGATGGTTCCTATCCATAAGACTGCGGCACGCTTAAATTGTTCTATCAAATGTATATTTCTAAATCGTCATAAGTTTCTTAGTATGCTTGAAAAGTATTTGAAAACAGAAAAGATACAACTATCTAGAACGATAGAGTGTGATGAAACATACGTTCTTGAATCTTCTAAAGGTTCTTCTTTAAAACACAGAAAAGCTCGCCATAGAGGCGAGCCTTCAAAGTTTAGAGGAAAATCCCATGAACAAATATGTATCGTCACTACAACAGATAGAAATGAACACGAGATATTCTTAGCAGTTGACCAATCCCGACCAACCAAACATAAGAATTGCAAGGTAGTACATCTAAAAGGACACCAAAGTTACAATCAAGTAGAACATCTAAATGTTGTAAACCATATTCACTCCATCATCAAAAATAAACTGGCCCAGTATCGAGGGGTAGCAACAAAGTAAATCAACCGATATACTGCATTGTTTGTATATATGCACAGGTTTATGGAGATGGACATTAATGAATTATATGAAAAGCTTGCATGGATGATACATTATCCATTTGTGATAACTACAAAAGCATTACGAAACCACAATTTTTCTCATTACAAGAATGAGTTACAAGTCCACGGTAAGTTAATTAAGCCTAATAATAAGCCTAAGGATTTAAAACGAAATTCAAATGGAGTTGTCAATTTTGAATACACAAGAAATAGATTACTTTGGGCAACACGTGAAGCACCTTCTATATTAGCTATTCCTAGGGATTTAAAAGTCATTCATAAAGATGGAAAACTCCGTGGACATTATAAGAAAGGTATTGAAAAAGAACACTAGATTTTTATGTCTAGTGTTCTCTTGAATTCATGGGTGTCCCCCAAAGTGGTCTCTCAATTTATTCTTATTTTCTAATTGTCATTATATCCATATTCAGGATTTCTCGTTAACAATACTTCCTTCCAAAATGATTCACGTTCTATTATCGTCTCATCTGATGTTAAATTTTTATAAATCTCAAGGATTGTATATCTAAAGTTTTCTTCTATATACTTTTCACCTTTATCTTTAACAATTTTCTTTAGTTCGACATTATTTCCATGCTTTGAACTGGCATAGTCGGTCCATCTGCCGAGCATCATACTTTGCCCATATGCAGATCCAACATACCTTTTGTTAGTTGCAATATCCGTTATCAAATAAACTCCCTTTTGATTTCCTAGAGCTGTTTTCCAATTCTCTCTTTCGATAACAGCTTTTAATTCCGACCAAGATAGATTTACTCTATCATATCCTGGAAATGAATTGAGCAAATCTAATTCAGACGGTAAAAGTTCCAAAGCTTCAATATTATCTATAATTGTGTTGGCATTTCTTATTGCCCCCTGCCAGTTTTTATGAATTTTCACAATTAGTCTTCCAAAATAATCACGATATTCTTCGAGTGTCTCGTGTTCATAAAAAGTGTTAATTTTAGCATTTGGAATATGGAATTTATTGTAATTTTTTGTTATCTTTGCTATATCGAATAATAGCCAGCAATCGCTCTTATTCATCTGCATTAGCCCGATTACAATATCCCCTTCCTTAAACCATATTCTTTTTTCAGAATTGTAATAATTTGAAATTAAGATACTTTTCCTGCTTTGATGGTATGACTGAATAGGGTCAAATCCAATTCTGTCACTCTTAATATTGAAGCGAATTTTTACATTTGATAAATCTTGGAATCTGAGCAAATCATTTAACTTAATTGACATATCAATACTCCTTTTCTTTAATTTTGCCACAACTAATCAATAATTCATATTAGATTCTATCAAATTCATTCTATCCTGTAACCTTCCTCATAATTCACTCTGCCATTTGCCTTTTCTGTCAAAATAGTGAGTACCGTTCCTATGGTGAAAAGATCAAATTTATTTATCATAATCCAGTTCTCCACATACATAAGCAGGAATATGATATTTATTATTTTGAAGTGAACCCAAAAGTTGAATAACAACTTAGGAGGTTCACTTCATTTCGCTGCTTCATTTTTTATCTATTATTCTCTCCATAAATAGTTATGTAAGTAAATTCGTGCTTGCTAATTCTTCATACGAAATTGATTCACTTATCATTTTATAAATTTTATAAATATATAAACAGCTTTGAAACTCTTACTTAATTCTCCTTCTATCTTTCCCAAATAAGATGCATCTTTTTCTAATTTTTAAATCCTCTTTTGTCCTTAATTTTTTCAAGTTAATTATACGCTTTACAAACTATTTCTTTTTGCAAACCTGCCATTTCTGCAACATACATGATTAGTTGTGGACATTTTAAATTAACGTAGGTAGGCATGTTTTTAGAACGGTTTATTTTTGCGTCAATATAATACGAATAGAAATGAAATTGTTGAGATGGCTCAGCTTTCTCATGAATTACTTGCTTATTATATCTTGGTTCACATGCAGTTTCGAAATAGTCACCTTTCGTTTGTCCAAGGCCTTCTATTACTATCTGATCACAAACCAATTCATTTCCATAAGGGTTTTTGTGTTCATCGAACTTTTTAATAGCATTCCAAAATTCGAAATTATTCATAAAACCTCTTTACAATATTCTCATACAATTTTTAAGATATACTTTATATTTTTGATAATAAGCAAATGTTCTCGATATGCACAGTTTGTGGAAATAGGTCCACTGGCTGAACGAGTTCTAGTCTGTATCCATTGTCACTGAGTATCTTTACATCACGTGCCAGTGTTGCTGGATCACAGGATACATAGACTAATCGTTTTGGTGCAATGGTTACGATAGCGTCTATTGTATCTTTTGAGCATCCTTTGCGTGGTGGATCAATAATCATCGCATCTGCTTGTATCTTTGCATCAATGATTTGTTTTGCACCTTCGGATGCGTCCGCATTAATGAATTTAATATTTGTTACATTGTTATTTTCTGCGTTGGTATTCGCATCACGGATTGCGTCTGTGACAATCTCAATGCCATATACTTGCTTGGCTTGTTTTGCGGCGATAATACCCATTGTACCGGTGCCACAATAAAGGTCGATGAGTGTTTCGTTGCCTGTTAATCCTGCTAGTTCAATTGCCTTAGAATAGAGTTCTCGTGTTGCGTATGGGTTAATCTGATAGAACGATCTAGCACTGATTCTAAACGTACAACCGAGTAGTTCTTCTTCGATGTAATGTCTTCCAGCCAGCAAAATTTCTTCGCCATCGAGGATAACATTATCCTCTCGTTTATTCACGATAGCGACAAGACTCTTAATCTGTGGATACTTTGCTAGAACGTCTTTAATTAAGCTATCACTATTGTGAAATGGATAGTTTCTTACCACAAGTGCAACCATCACTTCCCCTGTGTTATGCGCATGTTTAATCAATACATGTCGCATATCTTTTCCACATGCAAGCATATCAAATTGTTTGCGGAAGTAATTGTTTAGTTCATTTGATAAATCCGTTTGCACATGACATACATCATATTGCACAATACGATTGGAGTGTGGCGCATAAAAGCCCATTTCCACCTTATTATCATTGCATTGTACTGGTATCTGCACTTTATTACGATAATTCCAATGTGGTTCCACTTTGATAATTGGTTGTATTTCTACATCCATTCCTGCAATCTTACGAAAACAGTCTTTGACTTTGTTTTCTTTGAACGTATTTTGTTCCTCACTGTCCATATGTTGTAGTTGGCAACCACCACACTGTTTATACACAGAACAGATTGGATTAATACGATGCATTGATGGTTTTAGGATTTTAATAACACGACCGTAACCATAGTTCTTCTTCATTTTTGTGATGCCAATCTCTGCTTCTTCTCCATTTAGAAGACCTGGCACGAAAATGACGATACCGTTAATACGGGTAACGCCTGCACCATCTTCTGAATAACCTGTCGCTGTTGCGATATATTTCTCGTTTTTTTCCATCATCGTTTACATTCTAAAAAAGGGATATGTTGTATCCCTTATTGTTGTGTTTGTTCTGTCTGTTGTGTTTCTTGAGTCTGTGTTGATTCTGTATTTTCCTTGTTTTCAGTATTCTCAGTATTTTGTTGGTTCTTTTGAGCTTCAGCTTCAGCAGCTGCTGCAGCTTCCGCTGCTTTTCTAGCTTCTACTGCATCTCTTAACGCCTGAGCAATTTCTGGATTCTTTGGATAACTTACCAACTGATATAGTGGAGCACTCATAGCAGATGTCTTTGTATATATACCATAGACGAAGTACTCTGCTTCACGACCATCTGGGATATTAGAAGTATGAATTTCTAAATCATACATCTTCATATCATTGGCTTGTGAAAAGTATACGTTTGGATCTAATACAGATGTAACTGCCGCATAAGCACTCTCCGAAACTGCTTGTACCACATCATATGTTGTGTCATCTGGTAAATCGATATACACACGTAATGTTCCAGTTGCTAGATGTACACTATGACCTGTTACGCCTTCAATCGCACCTACTGCATCATCTACTTGCTTTAGCTGATCCTTTGTAATTGCAGGATTTAAATCATTTTCATAACGGTTACCCAATACTGGTGAATGGGAATCCATATATG
>ERZ773267.1161-NODE-1161-length-15256-cov-23.434774_pt1 | contig 15256 bp, 15 predicted proteins | sample MGYA00511959_ERZ773267 | MGnify/ENA primary metagenome ERZ773267 (study PRJEB29015, sample SAMEA2738165) | human oral metagenome | biome: human oral; feature: human-associated habitat; material: saliva | place: China | collected 2240 ... | reverse complement strand
TTTATCTGGAAAATCCAAGCGAAAAAGAGCTCAAAGCTATCATGACCAGCAATGGCAAGATTCTCATCAAGTCAGCCAAAAAATCAGAGTCAGAAAAAACCAAGCTCGATGAAAGTCAAAACTAACTGACTTTGGCTCTGCATTTTGATAAACTTTTAAAAATAAAGCAAGAAGAGAACGGACAAAGCATGCCGTTCTCTTCTTATTTTATTTTTTAGAAGACGCTTCACCAGCAAATATAGAAAATAAGCTAGCCAAGCATCCCTTATCATTCTCATGTGGAGCTCCTTAGCTTCTAGTGTCCTCTAGCGTAATTAACCATGTCGTAGGGCAGGGTATTAGCTCTTTCTTTCAGTGAGTAATTTTCTAAATTATTGACATTTTGGCGCAGGCGTTTGGCATAGCTGCTTGAGATTAATTTATTTTTCTCGTATTCGAAGATGATTTTTCTCTCCAGATAGTAGCCCCACATCATTTCTGAGATGTTGTTAGGCTTGATACGCGTAATAACCCGCTCGATGAAGGCACCGCTGCCGATAATCTCCGTTTCCCTTAGTCGAGATTCCTGCAAGAATGTAATCAGCGAGGGCTTGTAGATTCCTTTTAGATGTTCCAAGCTTTCGATAATGACTTCGGTATTGGACAGGTAAAGCTCTGCTATATCCTCCATGTCCTCGGCAGTCAAGCGCTTAGCTCCCCCTTGCCTCCAAGAGCGCCATCTGGCACCAAGAGTGACGATTTCATGGAGCAACATGCGCAATACACGCAGCGTAGCGAGAAACATATAGGTAAAGCTAGAAGCCAGATTGCGATTGATTCCCTGCTCGATATTTTGCAGATAACGCTGATAGATGTGATAGCTGCGATCGCTGATTTTTCCTTCCTCAAAAGCTTGCTCCAGACCATCATTTTCGATACTCAAAATCAATAACTTCAGAGCTGCTAAGTCTCGCTGAGTGGCCTTATCTTCCTGTTCAAGGATTAGATTTTCGATCCGGCCATGGTAATTGTCAATAGCCGCATAGAGAGGTGCCTTGGCCTTAGCCTGCTTGAGACTCGCTTCCAGTTCACCCACCACTTCATTTAAAATAGCAATGTGCATCAGGTGCTCGGCTTCCTCTTCTCTCTCCTCAGATAGATGCGGAAGAGTGAGCAAGCCTGTCATAAAGCTCAGAAAGGTGACACCCGCCACCAAGAAAAGCAGCAAAGGATAGGCCTGCTCAAGCTGACTCGGAATCAAGAGAATGGTGGCAATGGAGACGGTTCCTTTGACACCTGAAAAGGTCAGCAGCAGCATTTCCTTCAGGTAATTTCCTAAGCTCTTATGTAACCTTCTGATTCGAATGAAGTAAAAAGTGAACAACATGACAAACCGAAGGGCAAAGAGCAGGAAAGTCAAAAGAACAATGCTTACTAGCAGCAAGAGATTATCGTAAATCGGGCTCTTTAAGATTGGCTCTGAAATCATTTCCAGTTCCATTCCTAAAATGATAAAGACCGAGCCGTTGAGCATGAAGTTCACTGTATTCCAGATGGTTTCCGTAACCGAATCCACCTGAGCTTCCAAAAGCGTAATCCGCTTGAAGCGACTGGCCTTAAAGATACCAGCGACGACTACTGCGATAATCCCTGAAACATGGATTTCCTCTGCTAAAAAGAAGGTAACCAAGGGTAGGCTCAGCTCCAGCAAGAGCTCACTGGCAATATCTGACACTTGGGCACTCATCAAGAGCTTATGCAGCCAGCGATTGAGGCCAGCACTGAGCATCCCGATGGCAAAACCACCGATAATTGAAAGAACTAAGGAAATACTAGCTTTGCCTAGAGAAAAACTTCCTGTAGTCCAGGCCAGAAGGGCGACACGAAAAGCAACTAGACCAGACGCATCGTTAAGCAATCCCTCTCCTTTTAGGATATTTTCCACCCGCTTGGGGAAGGAAAAACGCTCTGAGAGAGAAGCAAAGGCAACCAAGTCTGTCGGACCCAGAGCTGCTCCTACGGCAACACAGGCCGCCAAGGGCAAGGCTCCCCAGAGAAGATGAGCCAGATAGCCCAAGCCAACCGTTGAAATAAAGATAACTGGAAAAATCAAATATAAAACGATTCTCCAATGTTTGAGGATACTGGTAATATTGCTTTCCTCAGCTTCCCGAAAGAGCAAGGGCCCAATCACCAAGGCCAAAAACAGCTCTGTATCCAAGTGAAATTTCTCCTGAGGAAGGATAAAACCAAGCGAAATTCCCAGTACAATCTGAACTAAGGGTAAGGGGAGCTGGGGCAGGAAGCGGTTGGTCACATTCGATACAACCAACAGGAGCAAAAACACAATCGTGTAGAGAAGGATTTCCACTCTGAACCTCCTTTATCTTTGCTGGCAGCACTCTTTAAACAATTCTTTTTGCGCCGAAATCTTTTGATCAATTTTGGATAGGTCGCGGTGCTCAATCATCTTTTGGCAGCGCTCCATTTCTAAATTCACCAATTTTTTCTTGATTCGTAGCATTTTTTTATTCATTTTGGCCTCGTCCAAAAAGCCAGTATTCGTTTCTTCGTTGGCAGACTCGACGTATTTGTTTCGTAAGCCAGCCAATTTTTCATGCAAATATTGCTTGTCCATTTTTTCTCCAAATGATTACTCAAAGTTTTTAGCAACTTTGGAATTCTTATTTTTCTTTTAATTTCTCAATCATAACCAAAAAAGGCGGATTGTTAATCTGATTGATTGTCTTGTAGAGGGCAACGGTGAAGTCCTGCTGGGGCAGTTGACTGACGAAGTCTAGCACCGCATCTTTCTCCACTTCGCCCCCTTCATGCCCATAGTAAATCATGATAGCTGCACGGCCGCCTTTTTCCAAGCCTTGGCAGACCTTTTCCAAAGCTTCCAGCGTCGTAGCGGGTCGTGTAATGACAGACTTGTCCGCCGAAGGCAGGTAGCCCAGATTAAAAATAGCGGCCTTGAAATGGTCTGTGTATTGGTCTAAAGTCTCATGGCCAGCCAAGATTAGCTGGGCATTGTTCAAGCCAGCTTCTGCCAAGCGCTGGCGGGTCTTCTCCACGGCCTGCTCCTGAATGTCAAAAGCGTAGACTTGCTTGGCCAATTTAGCCAGAAAGAGGGTGTCATGCCCATTGCCCATAGTAGCGTCCACCACAGTATCTTCCTTGGTTACGACTTCAGCCAAAAAGGCATGGGCCATCTGTAAGGGTCTTAACATACGAATCTCTGCTCCTTTGCTTTACAGCCTTGCTTGCTGCCACGACGGCGCATTTCTGCCTCAATGGCATTGAGCACTTCCCATTTATTGAGGCTCCACATAGGGCCAATCAACATATCTCGCGGAGCATCGCCTGTGATACGGTGGATGACGATATGTTCGGGGATAATCTCCAACTGGTCGCAGATGATGGAGACATATTCCTCCTGACTGAGTAGCTGCAGCCGTCCCTCATGGTAATCCCGTTGCATGCGGGTATTGGTCATCAGGTGAAGCAAGTGGAGCTTAATACCCTGAATGTCATTGTCCGTCACACAGCGGCGGACATTCTCCAGCATCATCTCATGAGTCTCACCCGGCAGGCCGTTAATCAAATGAGAGACAATCTCCGCCTTGGGAGCCTGCTTACGAACTCGCTGGACCGTTTCCACGTAGAGCTCATAGGAATGGGCACGGTTGATAAGGTCTGAAGTCTCCTCGTAGGTGGTCTGAAGCCCCAGCTCCACGGTCACATGCATGCGTTCGGACAGGTCAGCCAAGTAGGCGATGGTCTCGTCAGGCAAACAGTCCGGTCGAGTCCCGATATTGAGTCCAACGACACCTGGCTCATTGATGGCCTGCTCATAACGCTCACGGATCACTTCAAGCTTCTCATGGGTATTGGTGAAGTTCTGGAAATAAACCAGATACTTGCGAACATCTGGCCACTTGCGGTGCATAAAGTCAATTTCCTTATAGAACTGCTCCCGAATGGGGGCATCAGGTGCCACAATGGCATCGCCAGAGCCCGAAACAGTACAGAAGGTACATCCCCCATGCGCCACCGTCCCATCCCGATTGGGACAGTCAAAGCCCGCATCAATAGGCACCTTAAAGGTCTTTTCCCCAAAAAGTTTTCGATAATAATCATTCAAAGAATTATAAGATTTCATACCTTCCATTCTACCACAAAAAGGAGCCTAGAAACAAAAATTTCCTCTTTCACCAAGAAAGAAGAAAATCATCGCTCCCACTGATAATGCTTGAGGTCGACACAGCCATTGTCCTTCAGGTCCACTCCCTCTGCCCAGAGCAAGTGTCTCTGGTCTTCCCAGCCAGGTGCGAGGCGCCCTGCTGCATTGACTACCCGATGGCAAGGATGCTTGCCGCCATAATGCTCCGACTGACTGAGAATCTTCCCCACCAAGCGGGCGTTTTTAGGCCGTCCAATCAAACGAGCAATCTGGCCATAGGTTGCCACGCGCCCAGCAGGAATCTCATCCACAATAACTAAAACCGACTTGATGATTTCTGGATTCAAAACAGACAACCTCCTCCTCATCTCACTTGCTCCTATCTTAAAAGAAGAAGCTTCCTTTGTCAAGATAAAAAGGCTGGCAAAGCCAACCTTTCTCATCTCAATTTATTTCTGCTTTCCCTTGAAGCGCCACTGAAAGCGCAGCTTGTCATAAAAGGGAAATTCGATATTGAGAATGGCAAAGCCCATCAAGGCTCCTCCAATCACATCCGTCGGGTAGTGCACGCCCAGATAGACTCTGGAGGCCATAATGGTCAAGATAAAGAGCAAGAGCAAGCCCTGTACCAGACGCTTGATTTGTTGATTTTGCATCCGTTGCTGGACGATAATAATCAAAGTCCCCACCACAATGGCTGTCGCCATGGAATGTCCGCTCGGGAAAGAATAACCCCCCTCTTCGACCAAATGCAAAATACTAGGTCGGCTTCTTTGGTAAAGGAGTTTAATCAGCTTAATCAAAATCCCATGTAAGACCAGATTTCCAGCTAGCAAGGCAGCTTCGATCTTCCATTTTTTATAAAGGAAAAAAAGGACTAGGGCAGAAACCCAGATAATAATCCCCAGCGGGTCAATTAAACTAGTAACCAGTTTGAAAAATGTCGTCAAAGCTGTGGGCAAGTCCCCTCGCAGCCAGGTCTGAATCGGGCTATCAAAGGCAACTAGCTGCTCTGGATAAAACTTGACCATGTAGCCTAGTATGACGAAAAGTAAAAGGGCAAAAGAGCCCTTTGTTAGATAAAATTGTTTATTTTTCATAGCGTTTTAGAACGGGTGTCAAAAGCGTATAAATCAGCCAGAAAGCCACCGCCCAGATCACTCCTTCTAATAGGTTAAAGGGAACAATCATGGTCAGTAGATACTTACTTACACCAATGATCTGACCGATATCAAAGTTTGCAAAACGAGCATAAAGCGGAATGGCATAAAAAGCATTCAGCGCCAGCATACTTGCAGTCAAGGAAAGAATTCCTAGGAAAGATGCAAGCAAATAGCTCATCAAATCTCTCTTCTTTTCCCAGAAAAGAGCAAAGAAGAGGACAAAGACCAGAATCGCCACAATATTGATTGGCAAACCGATCAAGGTTTCCACTCCATGACCATTTAAGGACAATTTTAAAACAGAGCGAATGAGCAGAACTGCTACAGAACTCTTAAAATCTAAGAGAACCAAGGCTAATAAAATCGGAATAATCGAAAAATCCAATTTTAGAAACTCGGCTACCAAAGGGATTTGATAGAACATAAGCAGGAAAGATAGTGCAGATAGAGCCGCTACTATCGCCATTTTGCGCGTATTTGTCATAACAGGTTCCTCCAATTTATAAAAATTAGAGAAGCTGGAAGGCTGTTAACACAAGGCCCGAAAAATCCTTTCACAATTTATAAGAGTATATAAAATACCCCTTAAAATAAGATTAAAACGACCAACTGGCCAGGCAATAACGCCTTTCGTCTTCTCCCATCCAGACTATACTGTCGGTTGTGGAATCGCACCACATCAGCTTGCGCTCGCGGACTTATTTGGCTAAGATATTTTAGATTTATCTAGGCGTCGCAGTCGAAGATAATACTTAAAGTATATCGAGACAAGACAACGACGAGAAAGCTAAAATAGCTAGTCAAATTTACCGCCGGTCGGGAATTTCACCCTGCCCTGAAGACCCTTTAATCATAACAAAAAACGCTTGCAAGTGCAAGCGTTTTGATTGATGTAAGCATAAATAGTTCAACAGATGCCATTTCATATGTACTCAGTCTTTATTTTCTTCTAAGTAACGTCGCGTCCAATCTTCCATCTCTTGATAAGAGTTGATGGGGGTTTGTTCCCCCGTTTTAGGATTAGTAGCTACAACATCTATTTTATCCTGACCGATTGGCGCAAACCAATGACGAAAATCCTCAAAGACAGACTCTTTTGTGTTTTGGCCCTTTCGCAAATATACCATAGAAATTTTTTCTTCTTGCACTAAGTCGAGCATATCTGAACATTCCTGATACAAATTAGACGTCTTAGGAAATTTTTCTTTAGTATCAAATCCAGAAAATGAGAGTGTCCAAGATATTATAGCCGAATGATAGGGTGTCATAGCATCATTTAAATTAGTATACATAAAACCCATTCCCATCTCCTCTATATAAGCCTTGGCGTCAAAACCTTGTGGAGCTTCTTGAAACTTTTCTGCCTCTATATCCCAAAAAAGGTAACGACTACGACCGTTTTGGGTATTTGGGGCCTCTTTATGAGTGACTTGCACAGCCACATAATCTTTCCCATTATAATAGACAGGATCCCAACCCCATGGTTGGAGCTGATAATCATATCTATATAGCTCCTTATAGAGATCAATCTTCCGTTCCTTAAAATCCTTCGTACGCAAGTCATGTAGAATCAGATACCAATAATCTCCCTCTAGCTGATGATTATTATTGGCAAGACGTTCCTGCATCCTACGCTCCTGAGATACCAGATAATTTTGAGTTGGCTCAGCACCACTTTCGTGACCTTCTTTATTAAGGCCAACCACATACTGTTGCTTATCACCGAATAGTAAAATCTTATCCACTTTTGTTGAAAAATCATCATACTTGACTTCGTCCTTCTGAACAGTGATATGGTTGTATAGGAGCACTGCAGAAAAGATACTGATTAGAAGGAGGGTGCTGATGACCCATTTATGTTTTATCCATTTCATATATACCTACTTTCTAGGCTAATTTCCTGTAGCCTGAGCTGGTGGGACAAGGCCATTTTATTTCAACTTATCCGCTTCGTACTCATGTACCAAGTCCAGTCCTGCAAAGTTCTGTTGCCGTAGGGCTTCGTAGACAATCATACAGACCGTATTAGAGACATTTAAGCTGCGGACATGCTGGTCATTCATGGGAATGCGCAAGGCCTTTTCTGGATGCTGACGCATAAATTCCTCAGGCAAGCCTTTATCCTCACGACCAAACATAAAATAATGCGGCCCTTCTGCAGCAAAATTCTCTTCCGAGTAGACCTTCTCGGCAAACTTGGATACCAGATAGAGCCGGCCATTCATCTGCTTCATAAAGTCATCCAGACTCTCATAGAAGCTAATATCCAGCTTATCCCAATAGTCCAGTCCAGCCCGCTTCATTTTACGGTCGTCAACGGGAAAGCCCATGGGCTTGATGATATGGAGGGGGGAGTTGGTCGCTGCGCAAGTACGAGCAATATTGCCTGTATTCTGTGGAATTTGTGGTTCAAAAAGGACGATATGATTTTGCTGAGACATGATTTTTTCCTGATTTTCATTAGAATAAAAAAATAGCCACACTGCCCGGAGTCAAGCTCAGCAAACAGCGTGGTTAAGGCATCATTAACTTACATCACAACAGGTTTGATGTAAATCAATGAGGGTACTTTCCTAGTATATCATTTTCTTCCGACAAGTCAATAAAAACGACTTCAAAAAGTGAGATTTTTGTAGGATTTCTTTTGAAACAGCTTACCATTTTGTAAAAAACGGCTTTATTGAGATTTATAGATGAAATTTTATATAAAAAAGGGTATGATAGATACATATTCGGGAGGAATAATATGAAAATTATCGTCGTCGGAAGCGGGAAGGTCGGCGCCGCCCTTTGTCGCTCACTCGTTGCTGAAAAGCATGATGTCGTTTTAATTGAACAAAATGAAGCGGTTCTAAATCATATTACAAAACGCTATGATATTATAGGCATCGTTGGAAATGGTGCGAATTTTAAAATCTTGGAGCAGGCAAATGTTGCCCACTGCGACATTTTTATTGCCATGACGGAGCATGATGAGGTCAACATGGTTTCAGCCGTTCTCGCAAAGAAAATGGGAGCCAAAGAAACCATTGTCCGCGTGAGAAATCCTGAATACTCAAATGCTTATTTTAAAGAAAAAAATATTCTGGGCTTCTCTCTGGTAGTCAATCCTGAGCTCCTCGCAGCTCGTTACATTGCCAATATCATTGATTTTCCTAATGCCCTGTCCCTAGAGCATTTTGCCAATGGCCGAGTGACACTAATGGACTTTAAAATCAAGCCAGAAAGCCATCTCTGTCAAATGAACCTCTCACAATTTAGGAAACGTTTCCCCCACGTTATAATTTGTGCTATTGAAAGAGAGGGCAAGCTCAGTATACCAGATGGTGATTTCACCTTGCAGCCATCTGACAAAATCTTTCTAACTGGAAATCGGTCAGAGATTGTCCGTTTCCACAATCAAATCCGACCAAGAGTCATCAAAAGCCTCATGATTATCGGAGCAGGCAAGATTGCCTATTATCTATTAAACATTCTCAAAAACAGCAAAATAGAGCTCAAGGTCATCGAAATCAATCGCCAGCGAGCAGAATTCTTCAGCCAAGAATTTCCAGAACTCTATGTGGTCAATGGGGATGGAACAGCCAAAGACATCCTACTGGAGGAAAGAGCTGCGCACTACGATGCGATCGCCACACTGACAGGGGTCGATGAAGAAAATATCATCACCTCCATGTTCCTCAATAACCTGGGAGTTCAGAAAAACATCACCAAAGTGAATCGGACCAGTCTGCTTGAGATTATTGACAATCAAGACTTCGCAAGTATTGTCACGCCGAAAGGGATCGCAGTTGATACCATTATGCACTTCATCCGCGGGCGGAATAATGCGCAATTCTCTAGCCTAGAAGCCTTACACCATGTGGCAAATGGCCAGATTGAAACGCTCCAATTCCAGATCCACGAAGGAAACAAAATGATTGAGCAGCCTCTTTCTCAGCTCAGATTGAGGAAAGGGGTCCTGATTGCAGCGATTATTCGTCAGGGTGTAACCATCTTCCCAAGTGGAGATGACTATTTAGAAGTCGGAGATAAGATACTTGTTACGACCTTGATTCAAAATATCGACAAGATTTACGATTTGTTAGAGAGGTAGTCCCATGAATAGATCTATGATTCGCTTCCTCCTCTCTAAACTCCTGCTAATCGAAGCAGCCCTCTTGTTGGTTCCAACAATCGTTGCCCTTATCTACCGTGAAGATCTTGAGGTCTTCCTTTCTATCGGCGCAACAATGTCCATTTTAGTGATTTTAGGTGGATTAGGTTCAGCCTTTAAGCCCAAGGATGTCCATATTTACACCAAGGAAGGGGTTCTGATTGTTGCCCTTTGCTGGATTCTCTGGTCCTTCTTTGGCGCTCTGCCTTTTGTCTTTTCTGGTCAGATCCCTAATCTGATTGATGCTTTCTTTGAAGTCAGCTCTGGTTTTACCACTACTGGTGCTACGATCTTAAACGATGTATCTGTCCTTTCCCATTCCCTCCTCTTTTGGCGTAGCTTTACCCACTTGATTGGAGGAATGGGGGTGCTAGTCTTTGCCTTGGCTATCATGGACAATGCCAAAAATGGGCACTTAGAGGTCATGAAAGCGGAGGTTCCTGGACCAGTCTTTGGCAAGGTTGTGTCGAAATTAAGAAGCACCGCCCAGATTCTTTACATTATCTATCTGGCGCTCTTTGCCCTTTTTGCCTTACTTTATTTCCTAGCTGGCATGCCACTCTTTGATAGTATCGTCATTGCGATGGGAACGGCTGGTACGGGAGGCTTCACTGTCTTTAACGACGGAATCGCCCACTACAACAGCTCTCTAATCACCTATCTCGTCAGCTTTGGCGTTCTAACTTTTGGGGTAAACTTCAATCTCTACTATTATCTCTTGATTCGAAAATTTAAGGCATGTTTTCATGACGAGGAGTTGAAAGGCTATCTTTGGATTGTTCTAACGGCCACTATTTTGATTAGCTTCAATGTCCTGCATGTTTACGGAGAATTTGCTAAAAGTTTAGAAATTTCATTTTTCCAAGTCTCCAATATCATTACTACGACAGGATTTGGCTATGGCGACACTGTGCAATGGCCCCTCTTCTCACAAATTATCCTGCTTTTCCTCATGTGTCTCGGAGGATCTGCTGGCTCCACAGCTGGTGGTTTCAAGGTTATTCGTGCCATCATCATCGGCCGCATCGCTAAAAACCAAATCCTCTCCACACTTTCGCCAAACCGTGTTTTGACCATGCATATCAACGGCGCTGTTTTGGATAAAGATACCCAACATAAGGTTCTTAAATATTTTACAGTCTATATGTTGATTATTGCGGTCTTGGTTTTCATCATCAGTCTGGACAATAGCAATCTAATGACCGTTGTCAGTGCTGTCATCAGCTGCGTCAATAATATCGGACCAATGATTGGAACCACTGAGACCTTCTCTATCTATAGCCCATTTTCTAAATTTCTACTCTCTCTTGCCATGATTGCAGGGCGTTTAGAAATCTATCCAATCTTGCTTCTATTCCTACCAAGAACTTGGTCTAACAGATAGCAGGAAAATAAATACCAAAGATTAAATACTTAGGATGATTAGCAATTCCAAACATAAATAAAGAGGCTGGGACAGAAGTCCTAGCCTCTTTATTTATGTTTGGATTCTAGATCAAGACGCAGTGGTTGAGTGGGCTCTACTAGGCTGATTTCATCAGCTTTTACAGCCCTACTCAACTGTGCGGAGGTGGGACGACGAAATCGAATTCTAACGAATTACCGATTTCTGTCCCACTCTCTTTTATTTAGCATAATCAACTGCTCGCATTTCGCGAATAACTGTGACCTTGATATTTCCTGGATACTCCAAGTTATTTTCAATCTTTTCACGCACATCATGCGCCAAGATTGTAATCTTATCATCCTTGATTTTCTCTGGACTGACCATGATTCGGATTTCACGACCTGCTTGAAGGGCAAAGCTTGTCTTAACTCCTTCAAAGCTGTTCGCAATTTCTTCCAAATCATGCAATCGCTTGATGTAGCTTTCCAGCGACTCACTACGAGCTCCTGGACGAGCTGCGCTCAAGGCATCCGCTGCTGCAACGATGACTGCAATGACGCTCTCAGCTTCTACATCACCGTGGTGGCTAGCAATGGTATTGATAACAACTGGATGTTCCTTATACTTACGAGCCAACTCTGTTCCGATTTCCACGTGGCTACCTTCTACTTCTCGGTCGATAGCCTTGCCAATATCATGGAGGAAACCAGCACGGCGAGCCAAGTTCGCATTTTCACCCAACTCTCCAGCGATAACTCCAGCCAATTTGGCAACCTCAATCGAGTGGCGAAGAACATTCTGCCCGTAGGAAGTACGGAACTGCAGGCGACCCATGATTTTCATCAAATCAGGATGCAAGTTTGGCGCTCCGATTTCATAGGCTGCGGCTTCACCATACTCTCGAATACGGTTATCAATCTCTAAGCGATTCTTTTCGACCAATTCCTCGATGCGAGCTGGATGAATCCGACCATCCTTGAGAAGAGCTTCCATAGTCATCCGAGCAATCTCACGGCGAACTGGATCGAAACCTGAAAGAGTAACCACTTCAGGGGTATCATCAATGATAACATCAATCCCTGTCAAGCTTTCAAAGGTTCGAATATTACGACCTTCTCGTCCGATAATCCGTCCCTTCATGCTGTCATCAGGCAGGTGAACCGTTGAATTGGTCTGCTCAGCCACATAGTCACCAGCAATCCGCTGCATAGCTTGAACCAAGATATCCTTGGCCACCTTGTCCGAGCGCTCTTTGATATCCTGCTCCGCTTCCCGAATACGAGTCGCGATTTCCTTGGACAGCTTGTCCTCGGTCTTGGTCAAGATAATCTCACGCGCTTCCGTCTGAGTCAGGGATGCTACCCGCTCAAGCTCAGCTTCTTTTTGCTGCTCTAGCTCAGCTACTTGTGCTTCACGCGCATCAATGTGTTTAGCTTTATCAGTAAGACTTTGTTCTTTGTGCTCCAAAGTCTTTTCCTTGTTGGTTAAATTGTCATCTTTGCGGTCAAGACTACTTGCACGCTCTGTTAAGCGGCTTTCAATTTGTTTTAACTCTTGACGCTCAGACTTAAATTCTGCATCAACCTCTTCACGATATTTTCTGGCTTCTTCTTTTGCCTCCAAAAGTGCTTCTTTTTTAAGCGAACTGGTTTCGCGCATCGCTTCTTTGACAATCAAATCCGCTTCGCGTTCTGCCTGACCGCGTAAATTGGTTGCTTCTTGTTCAGCATTTAAAAGAGTAAGTTCCGCGGCTTCTTTAGATGCTTTCATCTTAACCGAGATCCCTACATACCCAATCACTAAACCAAAGATGGCAGCAAAAACAAAAGCAGCTATCGTATATAAGCCCATGTTTTTACTCCAAATCTATTTAATTATTGAATTCAAAATTCCTTATTATTCTATCATAAATAGCAGAAATTCACAAATCAATTTTTTGAAAAAGAAGACCGTTTTTTGCCTATTATTGGGCGAAAAGGCGCTAAATCAAAGAATTTAATATATAAAATTTTTTTATTTCCTAACTCTTATTTTTTTATGCTATAATCAAAAGGAAGTGTTTGAAATGTCGCTTTTAATTTTGAACTCGATTTTGGGTTCCAATTTTAAAATTTTAAAGGAGAAATCATGTCTAAAGAAGTTATCGTTGAAAGTTTTGAACTTGACCATACAATCGTAAAAGCACCCTATGTTCGCCTCATTGGTGAGGAAACTGGTCCCAAAGGAGATATTATCTCTAACTTTGATATTCGTTTGGTGCAGCCAAATGAAGACTCTATTCCGACGGCTGGCCTGCATACCATCGAGCATTTGCTGGCTATGCTTATTCGCAAGCGGATTGACGGGATGATTGACTGCTCGCCTTTTGGTTGCCGCACAGGCTTTCATATGATTATGTGGGGGCAACACTCAGCGACTGAAATTGCCCAAGTCATCAAATCTTGCTTAGAAGAAATCGCTGAGACAACTACTTGGGAGGATGTCCCTGGCACTACTATCGAATCCTGTGGCAATTACAAGGATCATAGCCTTTTTTCTGCCAAAGAATGGGCGAAACTCATTCTCAGCCAAGGGATCTCTGACAATGCTTTCGAGCGCCATGTCCTCTAAGCAGAGGGATTTTAATCTTCTAGGATTTTATTATTTGCGCTAAAAATGAAAAAATCAACCCGCCCTTCTGGAAACAGAGGGCGGGTTTGTTCTTATTATTCCTGCATAGCATAGCCAATGCCACGGACAGTTTTGATATAGCTAGTCTGACCAGCAATATCAATCTTACTACGTAGATAGCGAATATAGACATCGACTACGTTGGTCTCAGTGGCGCCTTCATACTTCCAGACACGTTCCAGAAGCTGCTCGCGGCTCATGACCTTTTGGTTGCTCATCAGCGTCACCAGCAGATCATATTCCCGTCGTGTCAAGGCAATCACTTCCTCTCCACGATAGACGATATGATTTTTCAAATCAACTCGTAGATTGCGGTAAGCAGTCGGTGTTTTCAGCTTGCTACAATGCTGGCCGATAAAGTCCCGACCTCGAAAAATATCGGAGACTTTCTCAACCAAATCACTGATAATAAAAGGCTTTATGGTATAGGAGACTGCAAAGCGCTGAATCTCATCTACATGTTCTTTGATTTCTTCACGGCTAGCTAAGACGATAATAACCGAAGCCGGTTTGAGCAAGCTCAGTTGCTTGGCAAACTCACTAGCAGTCATATCCTGCAAGTCATAATTAAGCAAGAGCAGATCGTAGTCATTTTCTCTGGCCAACGCCAAACCTTGACTTCCTGTCTCAACTACATCCAGAAGATAAGCTTCCTTTTGCAGTTCCAAAGTCACAAATCGTGCAAGATTCTTTTCATTTTCTACTAATAAAATTCGCTTTGCCATAGGCCTATCCTATTTTTCGTCATACCAAGAGTAGTGGAAGGTTCCTTCTTTGTCTTTACGTTGGTAAGTATGGGCACCAAAGTAGTCACGTTGCGCTTGGATCAAGTTAGCTGGAAGGTCCGCTGAACGGTAGCTGTCAAAGTAAGTAATGGCAGCTGAGAAGGTTGGTACTGGTACACCTGCTTGAACAGCAAGAGCTACGATATCACGCACTGCTTGTTGGTACTTAGCAGTAACATCCAAGAAGTACTCATCCAAAAGAAGGTTAGCAAGGTCTGCATCACGATTGTAAGCATCTGTAATCTTTTGCAAGAAACGTGAACGGATGATACAGCCATCACGCCAGATAGATGCGATGTCTGCAAATGGCAAGTTCCAGTTGTTTTCTTTAGAAGCTACACGCAATTGAGCAAAACCTTGTGCGTATGAAATGATTTTTGAGAAGTAAAGGGCTTGACGGATTTTTTCAATCAACTCAGCCTTGTCTCCTTCAAATTTGAAGGCAGCTGGTTTTGGAAGAACCTTGCTAGCATGCACACGTTCTTCTTTGTAAGTAGAGATGTAGCGTGCAAATACGGACTCAGTGATGAGTGACAATGGCACACCAAGGTCAAGTGATGATTGACTCGTCCATTTACCAGTTCCCTTGTTACCTGCAGCGTCAAGGATGTAGTCTACGATTGGTCCCTCTTGGCCTTCATCGTCTTTACGGCTCAAGATATCAGCTGTGATTTGAATCAAGTAGCTGTCCAATTCACCCTTGTTCCACTCAGTGAAGATTTCAGCCATATCTTCTGCAGAAAGACCGAGCAAGTGTTGCATGAGGTCATAGCTTTCTGCGATTAATTGCATATCACCGTACTCGATACCGTTGTGAACCATTTTCACATAGTGACCAGCTCCGTCAGGACCGATGTAAGTCACACATGGTTTGCCATCTTCTGGTGCTTTAGCTGAGATTTCTTCAAGAACATCCGCAACCAATTCGTA
>ERZ773267.1156-NODE-1156-length-15291-cov-22.686204_pt1 | contig 15291 bp, 29 predicted proteins | sample MGYA00511959_ERZ773267 | MGnify/ENA primary metagenome ERZ773267 (study PRJEB29015, sample SAMEA2738165) | human oral metagenome | biome: human oral; feature: human-associated habitat; material: saliva | place: China | collected 2240 ... | reverse complement strand
TTCGTAAGCAAGGGAAAGATATTATGTACGATGTCAATGATGTTTATGAGATTTTAGAGTTAGAAAAACAAGTACGAAAATTAAGAGCGTAAGGAGAACAAAATGACAGAACCAACTTTATCAAGTCAATTGCTTGGCTTGGCGGCTATCTTTATCGGGATCTTTATCCTGATGCTACTGACTGCTAAAAATGAAAAATCGGATGAACAAAATGTAGTAGTCATCATTGAAAAAACAGAAGATTTCGGAGAAGTTGCCCGAAGAAACTTGAAAAATAGCGACAGGAGATTCACCTATGATACCCAGCCACCTGTAGGACTCGCTTCATCGATTGAGGACGTTCCACAAGATTTTCGAGCATATATCGAAGACTATGACAGACTGGCTAGCGATTATCAGGAAGAAGCAAGAAATAATGATCTTCTAAGAAATCAAAACGCTGAGCTTTTAGTTGAAAATGGTCGTTTGCTTTATCAAGAAATGACTTTGGATTTCCGTAAGAATCCAAGAAAATGGAGGGCAAAGACATGAGTGTTAGTCGTGAAATGAGTGAGATAGAAATCCGTGTGTTAAACATGATCATGAATTGCGCGACTTTCGACCTGCCCATTCAAGCGAGCGAAATCCGCCTAGAAACTGGACTGTCGAAGCGTAAGCTGGAAGAGGTCATTGAGAGTCTGCGTGTGAATTTTGATCATCCTATCGTGGCTAAGAAGATGAAACCGAACGGCTATTACTTGCCACGAAGCGAGGAGGAGCGACAAGCTGGACTTGCTCCCTATCGTCGTCAAATTTTGACGGAGCAAAAGAATCTTGCTGCGGTGATGAATGTTGATCTTGTGAAATATTGGGGGAATAGCGCATGAATGAAGAATTTAGAATATTACCTCATGATTTAGCTGCTGAACAGTCTGTTCTTGGTTCAGTATTCATCTCTCCTGATTCACTTATATTTCTAGCGGATGAATTGGTTCCAGATGACTTTTACAAGCCGGCAAACAAAATTGTATTTAAGACCATGTTGTCCTTGCTTGAAAAAGGTGAGCCAATCGATGCTACGACTATGGGCTCTGCTCTCACGAATCAAGGAGATATTTCAAAAATCGGGGGTATCACATACATTGTCGAGTTGGTGAACTCAACTCCGACTTCTAAGAATGTGGAACACTATGCAAAGCTTGTGAAAGAAAAGGCTACACTCCGAAAAGTAATCGCTGACTTGTCGGATTCGCTCGCTAGTGCTTATCAAGGTGATGTGTCCATCGATGATATCATTGCAAAGACTGAAAAGTCTATGCTTGACATCAGCAATCAAAATACGGGCACTGGATTTCGTAATGTGGCTGATATCCTTGATACACACATGCAAATGGTGGAGACTCGCTCGCAGACAGATGGAGTTGTAACAGGTCTATCTACTGGGTTCGTTGGACTGGACAAGATTACGACCGGCCTTCATGAGGATAATCTTATCATCCTTGCTGCTCGCCCTGCTATGGGTAAAACGGCGCTAGCTCTGAATATCGCTCAGTACATCGCTGTAAAAGAGAAAAAGCCTGTGGCTATTTTCTCGCTTGAGATGGGGGCGGAAAGCTTGATTGAGCGGATGTTAGCATCCGAGGGCATGGTAGAAGGGTATCACCTAAAAACTGGGAATCTGAGTGTTGAGGAATGGAGTAGGCTAGTGCATGCACAAGGGAATCTCTATGACGCCCCTATTTTCGTTGATGATACGGCTGGCATTCGCATCTCTGAGATACGTTCAAAGGCTCGAAAGCTTGCTCAGGAAATGGGAGGTCTTGGAGTCATTATCATTGACTACTTGCAGCTGATCACTGGATCAAAAGGCGAGAATCGACAGCAGGTGGTTTCTGAGATTTCTAGAGAATTGAAGATACTAGCTAAGGACTTGAAAGTACCTGTCATTGCCTTGTCACAGTTAAGCCGGGCAGTTGAGCAGAGACAGGACAAGCGTCCGATGCTTGCAGATTTGCGAGAGTCTGGCTCTATTGAGCAAGATGCTGATATTGTAGCTTTCTTGTACCGTGATGCCTATTATCAGAAAGAGCAAGCTGACAGTCAAGAAGCGAACAATGTGACAGAGCTGATCCTGGAAAAGAACCGACACGGCAGTCTAGGGACAGTGAAGTTGTATTTTCACAAAGAATACACAAAATTTTCAAGTGTGGAGGAGTAGAAGATGGCACAACGGAGAATGTTTAGCAGGAAGATTACTGAAACAGACAGATTTCTTGAGATGCCTTTATCATCACAAGCTCTCTATTTCCATCTTAATATGGGGGCAGATGATGAAGGGTTCATTGACAAGGCTAAGACTACCCAGAGAACAATTGGGGCAAGTGATGATGACATGAAGTTACTTATCGCAAAAGGATTCTTGATTCCGTTTGAAAGTGGAGTGGTTGTTATCCGACACTGGAGAATCCACAATTATATCAGATCTGACAGATTTCAGTCTACTTTACATCAGGATGAAAAAAATCAACTAGAATATGACCACTCAAAAACAGCTGTGTTAAAACCTTTGGAAAATGTCATACCAAATGGATACCGTTTGGATACACAGGATAGGGCAGGTAAGGTTAACTTAGATGAGGATAGCTTAACTACCTACCCTAAAGAACCTGACAATATCCCTTACAAAGAAATTATCGATTATCTCAATTCAAAGACTGGAAAGAATTATAGAGATAATGTTCAGAAGAACAGATCTCTGATTAAGGCTAGATGGTCTGAAGGATATCGACTAGATGACTTTAAGCAGGTGATTGATAACATGGTTAAGGATTGGTCAGGTACGAAGTATGCGAAATACTTGAGACCAGAAACCTTATTTGGAACGAAGTTTGACGGTTATTTGAATCAAGGAAATGTTGTTAAACGTGAAAAGAAAACAGACGAAAGGCTAGGGTTTTAGATGAAACAGTTTAAACAATTCAAAACTAGGATAGTTCTTGATGATGTCTGTGAAATTCATGGATGCCATCTTTGGTCTGTTAAAATCCCTGTCAAGGGCAAGGTTGAGGAAATCAATCAATGTCCCGAGTGCGAGAAAGAGAATATCCGACGCTTTGAAAAGCAGCTGAATATGGAATCTGAAGTTAAAAGCAAGCTATCAGATACTTACGAGGTCTTTGCTCGAGATAGTATCGTTTCAAGCAAGCTGGCAAGCAAGTCGCTACATGACTATGAGATTCGAGTTGACATTGATGAAAATGCTATGAATTTTGTGAAGCGGTTGGAGCGTTGTTATGCGAAAGGTGAGACTGGAAATGCTATCATCACTGGGCCTTCTGGTGTTGGTAAGAGTCATCTGACCTATGGCTTTGCTAGATTTCTCAATGAGCAATTTAAGTCTTATGATGAACCTAAAAGCGTGCTCTTTGTGTCTGTTGTGGCTTTGTTTGATAAGATTCGAGAAAGCTTTGAGTTTGACAATGGTTTTTCAGAAGCTAAGATGGTCAAGCTACTATCTGAGGTTGATTTTCTGTTTCTGGATGACTTAGGCAAAGAGAGTCGCAAGGCTGATACAAAGCGGAATGAGTGGGTGCATCAGATATTGTTCAAGATTCTGGATAATCGGACCAATACGATTATCAACACGAATTTGAGTAGCGAAGAGATTAAAGAACTTTACTCTGATGATTTTGGGAACGGTGCTCTATCAAGTCGCATTTTCGAGGGAGCGACAGGCAGATGCTTTGTGTATCCGTCTGGGATGAAGGATAGGAGGTATTGATGTTAAATCTTTACTTCGTCTACAACGGGCACCGCAAGTTTTTTCTTGGAAGTTTTAACAATGTGGATGAACTTATCGAACGGATGAAAGACCATCAATGGGCTTTCTCTGGTATTACTAGACCAAGATTTAAAAAACATATCGGAAAAGACGATGTACGTTTTGATTATGGTGCGGTAGATTGCTATTACTTAGCGACAAAATCAACGTGCCGCGAACCACGTTAAAAGCGAGCTAGAATATGCGTCAGACTTGGACGAATGACGTATAAAGAATTTACTAGCTCTTGTGTCTTTGAGCCATGAGGGGCAAGAGCTGGATTTTTAGAAAATAAGTTGGAGTTAGTGAAGATGATGGAAGATTTAAAGAAAAAAGTTAATGAAGTCTACGGCTGGTCGGTAGACGACGGGAAGCCCAAGCCTCCCAAACAAGATTTACCACAAGCAGTGAAAGACCGGGCGGACTATTTCTGGGAAATGACAGAAGATGGCATGACGTTTATGGGAGCGATGGAATGTATCTTCGCCGATGAAAAACCTACAGACTATGATTTGGGTGCTACTAAGGATTGGTTGCCAAAATCTAAGGAGTTTGATGATTGGGTTGGCTATTCACCAAGCATGTCTCAGGTAGTTATTGCAGTTTATTTGATTTATGGAGGAAGGGGAGATGAATAAACAGGAATTGATTGATCATTGCAAAACTTTGAAAGAAGATAAAAATAAATTTATAAATTGTATTGATGTAGATAGGATCATCAATACAATCAAACAACTAGACGAACCCAAACCAGTCAAAGTACCTCAGTTTGTTGCGGATTGGATTGAGGAAGCTAGAAAGACTTGTAAAGACGTGGCAGACTTCTTCGATTTTGATTTCACAAATGAAGAAGTCAGTAAATGGTTTATGCAAGAACAACCATTTGATTTAGTCGCTCGCGCTTGGCTTGACGGCTACGAGGTCGAGAAAGAGAGGAAATATATTGTAACTCTGAAATCAAGTGGACAAAAGTTGTACTATCACACTGAAGATGAGGATTATATTTTCTCTAGCTATGATGGAGTATTCTATTCAGGATATCATACTAAAACTGATCTAGAAGAAAATGACATGAGTTGGGTGTTTGATTGCCCAGGCATTGACGTTGAGGAGGTGGATTGATGTCATGTAGTGAAAGTTTAAAAAAAGAAAAAGAGTTGTCTGCTGCTATTTCAAATCTCAAGATAGAAGTCTTACAAAATGAGGATAAATTGAGCAGTCAATCATTAAGCAACATCAAAAGGCAAGCAAGGGATCTATATGAATGCCTAGTATGGTTGCAGTATGCTGCGGAGGAGTCGGATAGATGAGTTATGATTTGGAAATCTTAGCGAAAATAGAAAACGGACAATATATCCGTATTGCTGAACCTAGATATAGTTCTCCAACTTACAATCTTGGAAAAATGTTTAGGGTGGCTATGGATTGGGATTTCGACCAAGGTACCATTTACAATGTCGCTGATATTTTTGAAAATATTCAACGTGGTATAGCTGAATTGGAAAGACAACCTGAAAAGTATGTGCAATATGAACCTGAGAACAAATGGGGGACAGTCAGCAGTGCGTTAGAAGATTTAAGGTCATTGAGAGATTGTATTTTAAGACAAGACATCGATATAAAATACTTATATGTGAGGTGGTAACATGAAACGACCAAACAGATACCCGTACACACGAAGTCAATGGGTTGAAGAAACTGCTGATTATTATACATATGCAGACGGTATTTATTTTACAAGTCATGTTTTAAAAAATAGACTCACTAGAGAAATTAAGAGCAAGGAGATGAAATAATGATTATCAAGAATTACAAATATGATTATTCAGGTGGCAAAATCTACTACACAATCGATGTAGATGGCTATGAACAAGCTATGGAACATACAAAGACAGAATACGGAAGTGTCCAAAGAAATGATATTGATGATTTCTTGCTTTCAGTCGAGAATTACGACTTTCAAGAAGCTGAGATGATTGAAGCATTCGTTGACTTTCAAAATGATTTGCTCTTATATGGAATTGGTTTTGAATTGAGAAATGAGGTCACAGATTGAAACGAAGAAAAAGCATATCTAAAGCCACTAGACAAAAGGTTTTAGATAAATACGGCGGTCACTGTGCATATTGTGGCAAGATTTTGGATTTGAAAACTTTGAGAGTGGATCATTTGCATCCTCACTATTTAGATGGAGAAGATGATTTTGATAATTATATGCCAGCATGTTATCAGTGTAATTTCTACAAATCTACTCTTCTGCTAGATGAATTCAGAGAGCAGATGTCTACCTTGCACGAGAGAATCAGCAAGCCATTTATAGCAAGACTTGGGTTAGATTATGGAATTATTGAAATCAAGCCTTTTAATGGTAAATTTTATTTTGAGGAGGAGACATGAAACGATTTATCGTTATCTGGATTCTGCTATCTGCTGGACTAAATATCTGGCAGATGGGCAGGATTCGGAATTTGGAAGAGAAGAAGCCAATGGTTATCTACAAGGCTGATAACGCAGGCGCTGAGATATTTGGTAAAGTCGTCGAGAAAGGACGCCATGGCAAGCTATACACACTTACGATTCGTGATTACGGTGCGTTCGTGGTTACGAAGGATGTTTATGACAAGGTGAAAGTTGGAGATGAGGTGAAAATTTAGATGGCAATAAAAGAGTTAGAAGAACTTGCTTTTGTTTTTCAAGTAGGGCAACTCGTTTTGCACACAGCAAAGTCAATCATTAAAGATGAGAATTTGTTAGGAAGTAACGGGACGTTCGCTATTGACGGGCACAAGTTCGAGATAAAGATATCAGAGGTATCTGAAGAGGGGGATGAGGTGAGGATTTGAAATTTCTTGATCTGTTCGCAGGAATTGGTGGATTTCGTTTAGGAATGGAGTCCGCTGGTCATGAATGTATAGGATTTTGTGAGATTGACAAATTCGCTAGAGCTAGTTATAAAGCTATACACGACACGAAGGGAGAAATAGAATTACATGACATCACAGCAGTATCAGACGAGTTTATTCGAGGAATCGGACGTGTGGACATTATCTGTGGAGGATTTCCGTGTCAGGCTTTCTCGATTGCAGGAAACAGACGAGGTTTTGAAGATACACGAGGAACTTTGTTCTTTGAGGTTGCTAGGTTCGCATCTCTTCTCAGACCTCGATATCTATTCCTTGAGAATGTCAAAGGACTCCTCAATCATGAAAACGGAATTACGTTTGAGACCATTATCTCAACCTTGGACGAATTGGGGTACGATGTGGAATGGCAAGTGCTTAACAGCAAGAATTTTGGAGTCCCCCAAAATCGGGAGCGAGTGTTCATTATCGGACATCTTAGAGGAGAACGTACCAGAAGAATTTTTCCTCTCAACGGAGAAAATCAGTCAACTAGTAGCCAATCAGTCGTGAAAATTGGTAATGTAAACCCATCTGGGAATGGCATGAATGGGGAAGTCTATCAAGCTGACGGCCTGGCTCCTACACTCACAACGAATAAGGGAGAAGGGCAAAAAATAGCCATAAAAAGTAATACTATAAAACAATTTGGGGTATTGCAACCCAATTTTAATCAATATGGAGTTGTTTACGAAACAGATGGCATCGCACCAACAATCAGAGCATATCAAGGTGGAGGTCTTGAACCTAAAATCATCCAGCGTGGCCATGGCTATAATCAGGGTGGAGTGCATGAAATAGCTCCTACACTGACAAGTAATAGCTATCACGAAAACAATGTTTTAAAAATAGCAGAGGCAACCTCTCAAGGCTATGCAGAAGCAGAGGTTGGGGATAGCGTGAATTTGTCACACCCTAACTCTAAAACACGCAGAGGGCGAGTAGGTAAGAAGATAGTAAATACTCTCTTAACTGGAGAGAGTCAAGGCGTGGTTGAGCCTGATTTTAGGATTAGAAAGCTGACACCTAGAGAATGCTGGAGGTTACAAGGTTTTCCTGATTGGGCTTTTGATAAGGCGCAAGAGGTCAACTCTAACAGTCAATTATATAAGCAAGCAGGAAATAGCGTGACCGTGAATGTTATTGCTGCTATCGCAAAGGAGTTATCATGAGCACAATAGAAAATGTAAAACAATGGTTTATTGACCGAGATCTTGAAAACGGAGGAGAATGATGGCTAGAGATATTTTAACCGATTTAGCATTTGAAAACTTATACAAAGCTGTAGCACTTCCAGATTGGAAAGAATCTGATGAAGTAATCCTTGTTAGCTTAGCCAACAAGGAACAAATAGAGTCAGATGAAAGACATCGCTTAACTGAAAATTGCAGATTTTTTGGCGATCGAATTTGTATCTTCTGTGAACAAGTGAAGAAAAATAATTACATCACGTTATCTAAATCTATGTTAGAAAAAATTATTCAGACAATGGAATCATTTAAAGAAGTGGAGGAAAAGTAAGATGAATACGAAAATGAATTTGGAAGAAAAGGTTCAGCAGTGGTTTGTTGACAGAAATTTACATGAAGCGAATCCTGTCAAACAGTTCTTGAAGTTGATGGAAGAGTCAGGAGAATTGTTTGAAGGCATTGCAAAGGACAAATCTGAGCTGATTTATGATGCGCTTGGTGATATTCAGGTAGTCTTGATTGGACTTGAACAACAGATTAAGAACGGTGCTCAGATTTCAGCAAATCAACAGGAACTTGAATTGCTGCTGATGGTTTCAAGCTTGGGCAATATCGCTCAGAAGCTATACGCTCATGTCTGCCACAACGAGACACAGATTCCTTTAATCAAAGCAGATTTGATGTTTCTTGACAGTGTGATCAGTACGGTTTCATTTTGTAATGGCACTACAGCTGAAAGTTGCTTAGAAGAAGCTTATGAAGTCATCAAGGACCGCAAAGGTAAGATGATTGATGGGGTGTTTGTTAAAGAGGAGGATTTATAAAATGAAAAAACTAGGTATTGTTTTAGGTGCTGTATTTGTAATCATTGTATCGCCATTTGTGGTTCAGTATGGTTGGAATGAAATCATCACAACGATCGTTCCAGTTGGTAAAATTACAGTCTGGCAAGCATTAGGGATGGATGCACTACTATCTTTCATCTGGCCTGTGTTATCCAGCAAAAAAGAATCTGAAGAGGATTATTCGTATGCTGTGAAGAGCAGTATTTCAAAAATCATTACATGTGCATTTTTAATTTGGTTGGCTAGTTTGTTTATTTAAGGAGTGTTAGCATGATACCAAGATTTAGGGTTTGGCTTCCAGATACTATTCAGATGTTGAGAGTGAAAGCACTCGTTTTTGAAAAAGATAGGACAAGGTGTATCTGTGGATATAGTTTTGATTTTTCTCTTGAAGATGAAAATGCAACTATCATGCAATCAACAGGTCTTTGTGACCAAGAAGGTACAGAAGTTTTTGAAGGCGATATCTTACATCATCAGATACAGACAGAATATACCTTTATTGTCAAATACGACAAAGACAAAGGTCGCTGGTACGGTGATGGTCTAAGTCGTACCTATCGGATTGACATCACAAAGGAATTTCTACCGTATTACAAAGTTATTGGGAACATCTACGAAAATCCTGAGCTTTTGGAGGAAAAAGAATGAAACCTTGCAAATATCCATATTCAGGAAGAAGAAAAAGGCAAAAAATCCCGTCGCCATTATTTTCTGCACGACCAATTTTAAACGAAGTTCCAATTGTAGAAGAAGTTAAGATTGAGTTCGAAGTTGAAGCTAGTACAGAGCGCATATATCCAGAAACGTTAATACATTTAGATATTTCTGGGTATGGAAATAGAGTGCACTCAGTACATCGCTTCCCTGGAACCTTACTGAGTGTTGGTGAGTCAATCCAACTAAAGATGCTTTTCTATAGAAGACTTAGAAATTTTACTACAGATCGTTTCTTGACGTTTAGAGAATCTGATTGGAAGCTCTTTATCTGTGATCTGGTCAACGAATTTGTGCATTAGAAAGTTAGTGAGGAGATGGAACATGAGAATAAAAACATCAAATGATTCTATTATCAACGTTGATAGCGTGAAGCATAGCATCACAATTGAAGGAGTTGAGTTTGGTTCAGATTGTTGTGCTTTGGTATCTAAGAACAAAGACGGGACAGGAACGATCACTCTGATATTTGAAGGAAAAGTTATTTGAAATACACGAGGAGATTTGCAAGATGCAGCTAAGATTGAAAGAACTTAGAGAGGACCTAGGGCTCTCTGTCAAAGATATGGCTAGGGATACGGGTGTTTCACAAAATACAATTCATCTGTATGAACGCGGCGGATACCCGTCTATTAAGCAAATTGAAATGATTGCTAAAACCTATGATGTAAATCCTGCTTGGTTAGTTGGATGGGTAGATGATGAAATGCAACCTGCAATTCAGGTAGTTGAGAAAATCATCTACAAAGAAAGTCCAACAGCAAGACTGCCGGATTATCACAATAACAATAACGACGGTAAGATTATAAAATGGGTTAAATCCAAAAGATATATGGGAGGTAAGGTTTGGTCAAAAAGAACTTAGCAAAAGCACGAAGAGATTATCTTGAGTTCGAACTCGATGATAAATATTTAAAGATTGACAAACTTATCGGTCAACGCAGGCATGAGCTAGAACGGTTGTACGAGGTTAAGCATCTTACTGTTCCTGGCATTGACGATACTGGAGCAAGCGGCAGTGGGACATTCGTCAACAGGTCAGAGAACCTAGCGGTTGCTTATGCAAGCGATCCTATGATTTTAAGACTAGAAAATCTCCAAAATGCTATCTCCCAATTACTAGAAAATCTAGAACCGGATGACAAAAAAATATTTTATCTTCGTTGGGGAGAACATACTGGATACGACTGGATTCAAGTTTGGCATATCATGGAGAACGGAGAAACTGGCTACTTGTATAGACATAGCAAGCAGATTTACAGAAGACGTGAGGTGATTCTCGATACACTTGGAAATTTGCTCTTTATGTAAAGTTGTCAAAAAAACATATAGAATTGACAAAAACAATGTGGTAAATTAGTACCATTAAGAATAGCAGAGAGAACCTCTGCTTTTTTTGTGCATTAAAAAAGGAGGTGAGGATATGTGGTAGTTGTTGAACCAATCAGAAATAGAGATGATGTTCAGCTTATGATTGAATGGCTGACGAAGCATAGCGCAGTCAAAGAGTCAGATAGACAACGCAACCTCATGCTCTTTTTGTCTGGTGTTAATCTAGGTTTTCGTATTGGTGATATTGTTAAACTGAAAGTAAAGCACGTTAAAGGCTGGCATGTTCAAATTGTCGATGAGAAGACAGACAAGCCAACCAAGCGAAAGATGCCAAAGAAATTCAAAAATGCTATGAGGCAGTACATCAAAGATAAGAAAGATGAAGACTTCCTCTTTCCAAGCCGAAACGGAAAGCACCAGCACATAAAACCTAACACAGCTTACAAGATTATTAAAAGAGCTGCTGAAGAGGTTGGTCTGGAAAATATAGCGACTCACTCTATGAGAAAGACCTTTGGCTTATTCATGTACGAACAAACCAAGGATGTCGCTCTGATAATGGACCTACTGAACCATTCAAGCCAAAGCATTTCACTACGATATATTGGCAAAAATCAAGATTCACAAGACCGAGCCATGACTAAATTTCAAGGCTTTTAATTTTTTTATTTTAATACCAATTCATTGTTTTGAGGTTATGATGATTTCATTTCACACATTCAAGATAAACGCTTGATAAATCTGAGTTAAAACTCATGTAGCGAATTCATTAGAATATGTAAAACAAGGAATTGAGAGAGTAAAAACAAAGGAGTTTACATAGTTATGAAAGGTATTTTTAAAAGACTATTTAATAAAACAACCAATAGACAAAAACCATTAGGAGAAATTATAGTTGGAGTCGAAATTGAAAATTGCTCAGAACTAAAAGAGTTAACTCAAGAATGTTGTGAAGCAATCGAACACTTGAACAATTGCATTGACAAGCTAAATAAATTTGAGCTCAAAGCATCAACATCAATAATCAAATGATTGAAGTTTCAACTCGAGAAGAACGAAACCAATTTTACAATTCCAGCGAGTGGAGAACTATAAGAAGGCAAGCACTTAAACGAGATCATTACGAATGTGTATGGTGCAGGGATGAAGGTAAGGTCACGACTACTAACTTGGAAGTTGACCACATCAAGGAGCTAGAGTTCTATCCAGAGTTCGCTCTTGACTTAGATAATCTTAGAACGCTGTGCAAAGCATGTCATAATAAGAGGCATGATCGTTTTGATAAGAATGACAGAAATTTTAGAAAAGATGAATGGTGGGGTTAGGTGAATGGAACTTAGACACCCCCCGGTCAAAAAAATCGGAAATTTTTAAAGATGTCGGTAAGCGGTCTGCACTCGACTGTCCAAATTTTTAACAAAAAATTAAAGGGGGTGGGGGGTAATGGAAGAATACTCGGAAAAAAATATAAAAGAATTAGAAAATCAGCTACTTTCTAAAATCGGCTATTTCAGTCCTAGAAAAAAGGATGCGATCCAGTACGAAAAAGTGAATCGTTATCTTTATCTCGTCAGACTACTCTATGAGCTGAAAGCCAAACTTCATGAAGACGGATTGGTCATCACTGTCCACAATGGTCAACAGAGATTCCAAAAAGCGAATTCTCTCATCAAGGAAATCAACACAACAAGTAATCAGCTTTTAGCAATTGAGCGGTCGTTTGATTTTGAGGTGGAAAACTCACCTGTTGAAAAACCTACATCTGGAAGTGATCTGTTATGATTTCTCATCCGTTGGTTGATGACTACATCAAAATGGCCGAGAGTGGAGAAATTGTCGTCAACAAGGAAAGAAAGTTGCTGTTTAAAATCATCAAAGAGAAAATCTATCCTCGTGATGATTTATATTTTGATAATGACTTAATCGACAAATTCATTCGTTTTGCGGAAAAGAATTTTTTCCCTCTGGCCAAGTACCAGCTTTTCTTGACTCCGTTTATTTTCCTTTTTCGGAAGGAAGACGGGGAGCCACACTTCGACGAGTATCTATACACACTAGCTCGTGGGGGTGGTAAGAATGGTTTTATGTCAGCCAGGTCTTCATTTTTTATCAGTCCTATCTACCCTATCAGAGATTATGACGTGACTATCACTGCTAACTCTGAAAAACAGGGTAAGGTTTCCTTTGAGGAGGTCTATGAGACCATCCAAAGGCGAGGTCTTGAGGACCATTTCTATCTAACTAAAATGTCTATTACAGGTCGAGCGAATAACTCGGTCTTTTCTTTTCGGACGAATAATCCGAAAACGATGGACTCCGCTCGTGATGGTTGTCTTGAGTTTGATGAAATTCACCAATTTGAAGATGATAAGGCCGTGAAGGTTCAACGGTCTGGTCTTGGTAAGATTGCTCATGCTCGAACATTCTACAACGGGACGAATGGATATGTGCGTGAGGGATTTTACGACAAGTTGATAGAGAAGTCTATGCAAATCTTGAATGGAGAGGTTGATGATTTCAGGCTATTCCCTTTCATCTGCAAACTTGACAGTGCGGATGAGGTGGATGATATGGAGAACTGGCCAAAGGCAAATCCGATGTTGGATGAAAGCACTCCTTACGCTAAAAGGTTGCTTGCAAGAACCAAGGCTGATTATGATGACCTTGAGTTGGAACCGTCTGGCCGTCAGGAATTTATGACAAAACGGATGAATCTTCCTGAAGCTGATCTTGAAAAAGATGTTACTTCTCGAGAAAAGTTACTAGCTTGTCTACGGTCTCCTGGTATCGACTTGAAAGGTCGTTCTTGTGTGGCTGGTTTTGACTATGCGAGCATCCGAGACTTTGCGAGTGTTGGTTTGTTGTTTAAGAACGGAGATGAGTTTATCTGGAAGCAACATTCATTTGCTCGTAAAGCATTTTTGAAAGCTTTTAAACTTAAAGCTCCTATTCAGGAATGGGCAGACAGAGGTCTGTTTACGATCGTGGACGGTCCTAGTATTGACCCTCGTTTATTGGTCGAAAAATTGAATGAATGGAGTAAGTTTTATCAGATTGAGCTTGTATGCGCCGATGGTTTCAGAATGGACTTGTTAAAACCGCTTTTGGAAGAGGCTGGTTTTGAATATGAGTTCTTGCGCAATCCTGGGGCGATTCAATCCAAGGTTGCGCCAATCATCGAAGATGGATTTGCCAATGAACGATTTGTCTTTGAGAATGATAACTCTATGATCTGGTATACGGATAATACCTATATCAAAGAGGATAGGGATGGAAATAAGCGTTTCTTGAAGAAAGAGCCTGTCAGAAGAAAGACGGATGGTTTCCATGCCTTGATAGCTGCTCTCTACAAGCGTGAGCTTGTACATGAGTCAAACGTTGGGGAATTCCTTGACATGCTCGATAGTTGGAATTTTTAATCTAATAATTATTTTTGGGTGGGTGGTCGGCAGAAAATAAAAGAAAGGAGGACGAACCTTGGGATTGCTGAATTTGTTTAAACGTGAAACACCAACTGCTAGCTTTGAATTTGAAGAGCTGGAGAGAATATTTGGGAATCTACAGTTAAAAAGTCTGGCTGTCGATAAGTCTGCTGAGTTTGTTGCTCGGATTTTTGCTAGGTCAGAGTTTAAGTATCTTGAAAAGGGAAAAACAAAAAAATCTGATTGGGATTACTTGTTAAATGTTAGACCAAATAAAAACGAGTCAGCTTCTGAATTTTGGCAAAAAGTTGTTTATCGTTTGATTACTAAGAACGAAGTTCTAATTTTTCTCACAGATGATGATCAGTTGCTTGTTGCAGATTCCTTTACACGAACTAAATATGCTGTTTATGACGATATATTTGAGTATGTATCTTGTAGGGGCTATACTTTTGAAAAAAGATTTAGGATGAGTGAAGTGATTTTCTTGCAATATAACAATAATCGATTGCAAGAGTATGTATCTGATTTATTTTCAGACTATGAGAAACTTCATACTCGTTTAGTCGAAGCTTTGGCAAGAACGAATCAAATCAGGGGAACTCTTAGTACGAGAACAAACGGGAGTTTCAATGATAAAATGCGAGAAAAACTTCAAGCCTATGCTGATGGACTTTTTAAGTCATTTAGCACCAAAACGATTGCAATTGTTCCATCTCAAGATGGAATGGAATATAGCGAGTTAACCAACACAACAGGAACTTCAAATATATCTGTTGAAGAATTAAAAAAACTCAGAAGACAGTTTGATGATGAAGTTGCCGATATATTGGGGATTCCAACAGCTTTGCTACATGGTGACATGGCTAATCTAGATAATAGCCAAAAAATGTTCAATAGTTATTGTTTTCAGTCTCTTGTTAAGAAGATGAGTGATGGTTTAAATTTTTCATTGCTAACAAGAAGAAGATATGACGATTTAAGCCGCTTTGTCATCGTAGGAGAAGGTCAAAGAGATAAATTTGCACTTTCTGAAAACATTGATAAGCTTATTTCTTCTGGAGCGATGACTCGAAACGAGGTGCG
>ERZ773267.1153-NODE-1153-length-15322-cov-3.977533_pt1 | contig 15322 bp, 20 predicted proteins | sample MGYA00511959_ERZ773267 | MGnify/ENA primary metagenome ERZ773267 (study PRJEB29015, sample SAMEA2738165) | human oral metagenome | biome: human oral; feature: human-associated habitat; material: saliva | place: China | collected 2240 ... | reverse complement strand
GCACATATTTCTATATCATATTTTCGCCAACCTATTTTTATTTCTTTTAACATTTAATACTCCTTACAAAAAATTTATAACACTAAAAAAGCACCCCAACTACTGTTAAAGTGCTTACTTTTCTATGTTATTTTCTATTATACTTTTATATAGTTCTTTATTTCTTATCAACTCTTTGGCTTCTAATTCAGTGATCGCTATTGTTGTTATACTGCCATCATAAACCCCAAACAACCAATCTTTTTCAATCCACTTTTGATTAGTATAAGAATAAAATTCCAATAATAAAGGTTCTTTTTCTCTTATTAAAATTTCATCCCTTATATCAACTAGATATTTCATATTATCACCTTCTTGTTTTTAATTTTAGTTATATCAGGAGGCATAGGTATTTCTGTAGATTTTTTTTGCATTTCTTTATATAATTCTAATTGCCTCGCCTTGTTTGTTGTTTTTAATCTAAGCTCTTCATACAATTTATGGTTAACTTCCTTTATATTCAAAGATTCTTCGGTATGGAATTGAAGCTCGAAAATATAGCCATCTTTATCTGAAACAAGACAATTTATCCCTCTATAGCTAGCGTTTATATCGCCCAATGTATTTGTTACTTCAACTATATTATACGACTTTTTAATTAAATTGTCTATTATTGAATAGTAATCACCAGTAAAATTCTTTGTAGTTGATACATTTGTATATCTTAATATATCGGTAATTTTACTAGCATATTCATCAACGCTTATACCTTTTGCTTCTGATTTATCTATTAATTTTCGCACTAAAGAATCCGTGCTTTTTATTCTATAATCTAAACCTGCTAATCGTCCATTAGTTTTGTCAATTATACTCTGCAAGTCTTTTGTAATGACAATATCTTTTTCCTTGGCTATAGATATTAGTTTTTCGGCTTGTTTTTGTGCATTTAATAGATTTTTCTTTGTTGTTTTTTCTTTTATAAAATCTTTATTAGGGTCGTTAGCTTTAATGTTATTCCAATTACCTGTCTCTAGAGCTTTTATATAATCCTCATAAGTAGTATTAGCCTTTAAGTATATATAATTACCCTTGCTATCTTTGGCAATCCTTGTCTCATCCCCTAAAGTTTCTACATCTGCAGGTACAGTAGTAGAGCGACAATGTGGATGTGTAGGCGGAAAATTCACACCTGATATAGCTTCACTTCGCTTGTATACCTTGCCATCTAAACCTCTACATATATTTGAGGTCTTACTATCCAATGTAGCGACATATTCATACCTATCAATGCCAAATTCCTCATACATCTTTAAATCACCCTGCGAACAAGCGTATGCGTGCTCTGTATTAATAAGCCTTTTTGTAACCTCTCTAGTGGCTTCCATAGTTTCAGATACATCTTTTATACATTGCCTTAAGTCTTTACCTTGTATAGTTGCCTGTACTATTTGCTCTTGTACTTTATCTTTTAACTTAGTTCTATTAGCCCATAGCCTGTTACTATAGTTCTTCCCACTCCATGGAAGGTTGATAATATCTTCAATATCTTTTTGACTTATCATAGAAAAACTAGTATGAAAACCATTTAGATTTTCTATGGTGTATGCGGTTTGAGTAAAGCTATTTTTAACTCCTGCCTTAAGTAGCTTTTTAACTTCCTTATGTTTGAATATATAATCCCTGTCTAGTATCTTCTGTATTTGATATAGCCGTTCTTCAAGTCCTGTAATGCTACTTTTAGCAGATAAAGTATTAAGTTCTAGTAGTAATTCTTTGTTGTCTGTTTTGGTTATTTCATCTACATAGTCTTTTAGATCCATTCGCCACTCTTTGTATTTAGGACCAGTTAATAGTTTATTAGCCTCTGCATAACTAAGTCTATTTTCTTTTGAGTACCTAGAGTATAGCTTGTATATTTCTTCCTCAATATCCTTGCTTGCTTTTTTTAAGTTCCTGTGTAGTATTTTTTCTGTCTTAGTTACATCTCCAAGGTGTGCTTTTAACTTTTCTTTTTCTCTATTAATCCAATACTCACTTGCCATAACTACTCTTCCTTAGTTGCATTATTAGTATTATTACCAACGCTATTAATATTTTTGTTTTTATTATCTTCAATAAAGTATAAATCTTCTATGTTGGCCTGTTGTTCCGCCTTTTCTTCTTTCAGTAACTTCATAGCCTCTTCAACATCATCAATCCAAGGGTGATTTTGTAGTATTACTTTAGTAGGAATTACTCCAACTGACTGTTGGGCTATTTGTGCATTTTCTATATCATTTGATATCATATTCCTTGTGTAAGTCTGCTGTATCTTCTTGAATGGTATATTTTTAAATTCTAAGATAGCTGTTACTAACTCTGATATACCTTTTCTAAACTCTGTTTCTGTTATACCTGATTTTAATTCAAGTTTTCTGTAGAAGAATTTTAAAGCAACACCGGATGCATTACCAAAACTTTCAATATCCTGTTGTAATCCTTGTCCAAATTCATATATTTGTTTCTTAAGTTCCTCCATGATTACTTTCCTGGCTTCAACAGGTATATCGATTTGTATTGTTCTAAAATCGCCTTTACCCTGTATATCGTTTGTTTCTACTTCTATTGTTTTATAACGCTTTAAATTAGTTTTAAACTCATCTAAATCCTGTCCCCCATAGTTTTCTAAGATATATATAATTTGCTGTATATCTTCCATATCATTAGCATAACCACTCATAACCTTGTCATATAGATCTATCTGTTTCTTGTACTTATTAAGGTCGCCAGTCTCATTCATATTGTTTGAGAATTTGATAAATGGAACTCTTCCAAATTGATGTGTTATTACATCTGTTTCAATTGGAATAGTCGCTCCAAGTACGAGCTTATGTTTAGTAAATTCTTTATCATCCCAAATTTCAACATATCTATAATCCTTTGTCATAGTTGTTTCATTGTCTACATATTCAGTTACATCATAATACCTTATAACCTTTAACAAATTCTTTTTCAATGTGTTATCCGTTATAGGTATAACTTCTTCTGTATTTACTTTTTCATACTCAAATTTACTTGTTTCCACATCAAACCAGTAATGCAACCACGCTACTCCACAATTAGAACTTTCAATACATAAGTTTTTTAGTTTCCTGGCGAAATCGTCCCCTAATATTTCTTTTATTGTACTGTTGATGTTATTAGCATCATCATCGATATCTATAAGTGGTTCATAGGTAAACATATATGCTGCCTTTTCATCAGTTAAAAGTTGATGAAATGAATGCGGTATTCTGTTGTCAGCATGCCTTAAGATATTATCCCCAACATTTTCTTTACTTGTTGAACAAACACCTTTATCTAATATTTCACTTTTATTTTGGTAATATTTTTTACCTTCTTTACACTTATTAAAGAATGATTCATTCTTATTTATCAACTCCAATACTCTATTTAACTTCATTCTTCCTATTCACCTCCCACTTATTTATTATCTTATCTGAATAGATTGCATATCTAATTGCATCCTGCACGTCATCATCAAGTTTTAGCGGTTTACCTGTCTTTTTATCCCATATATAACTAAATATTTCTTCTTTAAACCTCTTCGCTGTGCGTCTGTAAATAAACAACCTATTAAGTTTATACAACCTCGCTACACTCTCTACACCTGTTAATATGCTTTTACTTGCACTAAAGGATCTAAGCTTATTTTTCTTAAACTTCATTATATGTTCAGGCCTTGCAGAGTCACAATAAAAAGGTATGTTTCCATACCTTTGTTTTACACCATTACCTACCGCTATCCATTCTTCTATTTCCTTATGCTTATAAGCATGTTCCTCAACTAAATAGAAGTTTCCATCGACACCAAGACCAATTACAACTATGACCCCATAATGTTCATAACCCCAGTCAACACCGGCAAAGTATCTTGCCATTTCAGGGAGTTCATCAACGTAATGTATTTTGGTATCAAAATCCCTATATACAACACCCTCGGAACTTACCCAGTTACCAAATATATCTCTTTCAGTAAACATGCCCGATGGTGTAGATGTTTTGATATTATCAATATATCGCTCTGATAGGAATGTATTTTCGTCTAATTTCCAGTTGTACTGGGCTATTATTTTGCCATCAGCCTTATCAATATAGTTGGTTTTTAACCAATGTTCGGGATGGTCAGGGTTTGTATCAATCAACATTCTAGCATTAGTGGCCGAACAACGTGACTTAATCTCATTAAAAACTTCCTCATTGGCCATTGTACCCTCGTTGATATATGCCCCCCATGCAGTCATACCTCTTATCCTGCCAAGGTCATTTATCTTAGAGTGTCCAAAACAACAAACAAGAACACCAAACAATTTAAACCTATTATGCTTATCAAATTTAAACTCAATACCATATTTATTAGTTAGTTCGTTTAATACGTTTCTTTGTAATGCTCCTAAATCAGCCCCTGCAAGTATATATTGTGGCTCTTTTACCCCCTCTTTGGTTGCTAATGCTTTAACTTTCTTGAGTTCATGTAAAAACAGGTCATTATCTAATATAGTTTTTCCTGTTCTCTTCGCACCATGATTTATAAGCATAAAGTAGTCATTATTTAAAGCGAAATTTAATATTTTGTATTGTTTATCGTGGTATAATTTAGGTAGTTTATTCATCACTAACAACCTCTTTTACACTTTCGATTAATAGGTCCAGTTTATCCTCTGCAGATTCTGATGTTTGCACTTTCATCTTTTCGAGTTCTAGTTTTTCTTTAGCAATATCTAATAACTCTCTTTCATGCTTTATCTTCGCCATCTCACTTATAACCTTGGCCCGTTGTTTTTGTATTCTAGTTAATTCACTCTCATACTTATTAATCAACTCAAATGCATATACGGTCCTCGTGTTTATTTCCTTAGCCTCTTCCTTAAAGTCCAGTGTATTAATTGTGCCTTTATGGAATGTTTCTGTGGCCCTTCTATCTGCACCCACAACAATTAAATCCTTATCGCTATTTCTAAGGGTATTTATAAGCCTCATATACTTAAACTCTCTAACTGTTAAGATGTCCTTTTCTCTCTCTAGTTCCATTAACTCGTCATATCGGTTAGCATCACTAATTAAATCTATTTCCTCTTCTGTCATGGTTGAGTACATGATACGCTCGTATGCACCATGTTTTACAGCTAATTTATTATTGTCCAATGCAGGTACTCTCTTAGTCTTTGTTTTCTTGGGTGATGCCTTGTTCTTTGTTGCAACAGCTTTTTTGTTTGTTGCAACATTATTTTTGTTGCCTAATTTTTCATCTTTCCATTTTTCCCTCGAAATCCAAGAGCGTAACGTGCCATGTGAAATATTAAGCTTTTCGGATATTTCCCTTGGTTTTACACCTTGGATGAATAATTTTTTAGCTTTTATTTTTTCATTTGCCACACCACCACCTCTTTTTATTTACATCGTTTTTTATATTTTTCAGCACAAAAAAGGAAGAACTTGTTTAAATTCTCCCTTTAGTTGCTATATTCTTTTCTTCTAATAACCTTATTGATACCTTTTCTCGCCCCATCTATATCGCCTTTTAATACCTGTCCTTTTATGGTCTTTAACGTATTTCTATTTATACAACCTCTATTTCTTTTCAGAATGTGTAATAAAGCTTTTTGTTCTGCATTTAATTCCATAATTACCTCACATAAGCTATAAAAGATATTTTTCTAGGTTTCTGATTATACTTTTTAGCAAGTTCAACTGCTTTCTTGTTTGCATAATCTATAAAAGGCTGTATTTCTTTCTTAGCTTCTTCTCTAGTAATAAGGTTGTTTTTATATTTCATTTTAGCTATTTCTGCCCTATTTTTTAATTCATTGTTCATTGTTATTTCCCCCTTGTTCTTGTGTTTCTCACATTCTAAACGATAAGTTTATAAATGTCGAGTTATTCGGGGAAAGTTTCTTGAAAAATTTCAGGGTCTTCGTATGTTTCAAGTTCTTGGAAATTTGCTTTAATTTCTTTTGGATTTCCTTTATAGAAAACTAATACATTTTGATGTAGTCTTACAACTTTTCTGTTATTCATCGACCGCCTTGCCCTAAAAGCACCAGTCCCTATTGAATTTAATAAAATTATATCATTATAGAAATAGCACCCTTCTTCGGCTAATGCCTGTTTAGTTATACCAGTTAAATCTCTATAAAAATCTTTATTATCCCTTACATCTGATATTACAACAACTGCAAATCTATTATTTTTTAGTGTTCTTGCTGTTTTCCTTAGTATATCTCTATATACCTCGTCAAACTCTTCAAAACTCATATTAGATATATCATTTTCATTATCTGAATAGACTTCTAAATCAAAATACGGAGGACATGTAAACATTAAGTCCATACTATTCTCTTTAACATGATTTAGTATGTTTTGACTGTTATCACATAGCCAATTAATATTACTAAGTCCTATTTCATTAGCGTTATTATAATTGGCATCTATTTGCTCCTGCCTTAAATCTATACCTGTGTAATTAAAACCTAATGAACTGGCAACTATACCTCTTACACTTCCCCCTGCAAATGGATCTATTATATTGCAACCTTTAGCAGGAGTAAACCATGTATATCCCAACTCGCATAATACAGGGTCAAATATACTGGTACCCCCTAGCGACTCACTTTGTAGGGATTTAGAAAAGGTTAAATCTTCATCTCTACCAACCTCGCTTTTTATTCCTAACTCTTTCCATATATTTCTTCTATCTATCCATCTTTTAGTTTTAGTGTCTATATATGAAAATGGTGGGAATAAAAACGTATCAAATAAATTTGAGTCTATAGGGTTATTTTTTATCTTTTCCATAGTGGTTAAAGGCTGTACCCCCCCTATTTCAACATTTTCAAACATTTCTTCAAAATTAAACAAGCTCATATCTACGTTATCGCCTATCTCTGCCAACTCTCTTGATAGGGCTTCAAAATCCCATCCAGCAAACTCGCTTGTTTTATTATCAACTAACCTGTATGCCTTTATTTGTTCCTCTGATAAATCAGTTAAATAAATACAAGGTACTTCATCTAAGCCTAATACCTTTGAGGCCTCGTACCTAGTATGTCCTGCAATAATAACATTGTTTTCATCTAGTAATATAGGATTAGTAAACCCAAACTCACTAATAGACTCTACAACTTTATCTATTGCATTATCGTTAATTCTTGGATTGTTTTCATATGGTGTTATTTCATCCATACTAACAACCTCAATTTGTCTATTCATAAATACCTCCTTATATCCCCTTAATTGCACTATTAGTAGTTGTGTTAAGAGTAAAATTAAAAACAGCCCTCAATAATTAAATTAAAGACTGTTTTCAAATTTATTCTGTTTGGGGAATAATGTAGCGTGTGTGAAGAGGGTATTGGCAATAATATATCTGAATTAATCAAAAGGAGACTTTATGAACACTGAGAAAACCTACAAAATACCCTCTTCACTCTATCAACACACTATCATAATAACACAGTTTTTTTTCCCTGGTTTGCCAACTTTTATTTTTTAAAACTTTTTATATATAATTTAGTCCTTTTGCGACACTATGTATAAATATAGCTTTATATCTAGCAAATGTTCTTACACCTGCATAAGTAGGATATGATTTATTATATTGGATGTTATTCCATACTCCCGCCCTATATTCTTCCGGTATTAATTCTAGGGCCATATCAATAACCTTTACATCTTTTAGTAGGTCGCAACGTTTTATTACCATACTTGATACTTGATCCGATACTCCATTACCCCTAGGCATACCATCTGTATTTACTCCACTTATTTCTACTAGACTATTAACCTCTTCTTTCATCCTATCATAGTCCCTAATAGTCCATAGGGTTCTATTATAAGCACTTCTTGGTAATTTGTATTTATTCTTCTTAACTCTTTGATAATCTCTCACTTAGTCACCATCCTATACAAACATAACACATACATACTTTATCTATCTTCTATATTTGTCCCCGACCTCAAACTGCTTATACTCTTCCTTAGTGACGAATACAGTTGTCTGCCCGCCAAATATATCTCTTAGTAGAAATGAATACTGTTCAGGGTATGTTTCCGGTCTTTTACTTTGCATTACCTTGCCATCTACTATCTCCTCATACTTTTCGTATTTAACTACACTAGGCGAATAATCTTTTTTAATTACTGTACCTATATATGTTTTTGTTATATATTCAACCCTTATATATCCAACTAGACAGCCTAAACCAAAAGAACATATTAAGGCTAATACATATATCTTTAGTTTGTGTTTAAATAGTAGTTCCATCTTTATCCTCTTTCTATTTCCAACTTTCTTAATAACTTAATATCTTTTATATCTTGTTCATTAAAAGGCAATTCTTCATCATCCCCCGCATATGTATTACAATATTTTAACGCTAATTCGCAAGCTGTTAGGATAGTGTTATGTACAAATTCCTTATCTTCTGTTATTTTTGTTGTAATAACACTATCCCAGTCTGTACTCTCTATGATATCCATTAACTTGGCAATTTCCGGATCTTCGTAAGTACATATACAATATGTATGTGCGTCTTTTGAATGATTATGCCCTTTTCTCTTTAAATAATTTTCGGCTGCCTTTTGAGTCAAAAAGCAAAATTGATGCTTCCAACCTACTCTCATATTTACTATAACTATCTCATAGAAATTATCATTAAAAAACGATATTAATTCACCCACACATACACCTTTTATAATAATACCGCCTTCATTATTGTTATCTTTTGATATACTTGACTTGCGACCAAAATATGTAAATGTGATTACATCATTTTCAAAATTTAAATTTTCTATAACAAGTTCTTCTGAATAGTAGTCTGTTTCAAATTCTAAAGCTTTTAAAATGTCATATATATCCTTTAAGTCTAGATTGTTGCAGTTTTCAGAATCATATAAATGATAATAATCCTCATGTCCTTCTTCTGTAACTGTATCATTTCTATCTTTTATAACCCACGTTCTAACATCAGCAGTTTCGCAATTATCTTGTGTATTTCTCTCTTTTTGTAATGTCTTTAGAAAATCTATATCATCCTTGCTTATTGCCCTTTTAACCTTAGTATCTTCGTGATACTTTAAATTCTCGTGAAAATATGCCATTGTTCCATCTCCTTTATATTTTTGTACTAATTTATTTACCTATCTACTACAAATAGTAACTTATATTAGTTCTATATATGCCTTATAATTAAGGTATGACAAACATACATATACACAACTCAATTATCCACATATTGGCCGTTAAGTTTATTGCTTTATTGTGCTAAATATCAATAATTATTGTTTTTTTAACATTCCCCATTGTTTTATTTAGTATGATTTTATATACTATACTTGAAAAACAATAAAAAATGTATCTATTTAACACTTGACCGGACTACTGCGGAGTAATCCGGTCTATTTTTGTCTTAAACTTCTACAAATGTATATTCAGGATATTTATATTTGAATAACTTCCTCTTGATAATATAGGTTGGTTCTTTGCGTGTTATGGGTGATTTTACATCCTCTACATATACTTGCCCTGCCTTACTATATACAAAGTCGGCAAGGTACTTTATGGACCGTTCTGTACGCCCTGTATTGTCCTTAAATGTTTCTTGTAGTACAAATGGTACTTGTAGTCTTAAATCGCTAATACAACCCGTACTAGCTAGCCTAGACAACTCTATATATCTATTACATTCTTTCTTGCTATCAAACTTTATCCCATTATAGATTACTTTTGTATTTTTATACTTATTCTCTTTTTTCCTTTTAGCTGGCATCTTGCCAGTTTTTTTTATCATCAGATTTTTATATTCTTCCTCCGACCATCTAATCATTAATTCCCCCTTTAAACCCTGTCTTTTTGACTGAAATTTATAGGCCTAGACACAATATCTCCTGTATTTATATCTCTTATACGAATAAGATTTCTATTTCTTGGAAAGGCTTCAATGTAACCATAGTTAGTCCTAAAATATACATTAAAGTCATTTGTATATAAATATGATCCGGTTATCCATTTAGATCCTGCCTCATTGCTTTTAACTCGGTATTCTTTACCAACGGTTAATTCGCTAAAATCCTTTAACATAGCGTTTCTTTGATTTCTTTTTATTAGCCATTTTCTTCTTTCATTGTTAATACCGAACTCTTTCTGCAGTTCTTCTTTTTTATCCTGTTCTACCTTTTGTTTTCTTATATTGCATCTTCTTACGATAACTGCTGACCTGCTTCTAATATTTCCAAACTTATTTAAAAACTTCTTATATAATTCGTTTTGGTTATCATCTATATTGTTTCTAATTAGTTCATCCTCTTCCTCGGTCCATACAAAAGCATTATTACTTCTATTGCCGTATACCTCCTGCAAATTGTGTTCTCTTATTAATCTAACTCTTTTTTCTCTTATGGCTTCATAAGACCTTGTATCCCCTACCTCTTTTTTAAACAGGACAACAAGAGTATCTATATCATGATGAAGATTATTTAACACAAAGTCTAGCTCTTCTTTCTTCCAACGCTTACCAGTCAATGATATCATCCCTCTTTCTTTTATATATTTTTATGCTATTTCATAGTATTAACCAGCGTACCTAATAATATTGTCGCTAACATACCATCTATATTAGGCTCTGTTTTTTTGCCATATAATGCGGAGTCCATAAAATCGCAAAACTTTTTAAATTCTTCTGTTTCCTTATGATTTATCATTAACTCTGATATGTGCCAACCATTTATAACGTATGTATATCCATTTCCAATGATTCTGTTCTTTAATTTATCTATTTTATAAGCATTGTTTTTTAACTCATCCATACAAGAAGCGAAAGTTATTCCATCATACGTTGCCCCTACCTTTAAATCATTTCTTATAATAACCACATCTCCAACATTGTATTTAGGTTTAACATCTGTTTCTTTTTCTTCTTCTCCTGTAGGGCTATCAGTATCATCCTTAAATAGTTTTTTCGGCTTTTCTGTGCCTTTTTCACTCTCTCCTGCTATTCCAGTACTACCATAACCATCATCACCCCTTACAGACGCTTCTAGCGTGTCAGACTCAACGAAATTAGCATGCTCTACCTTTGCTATTACCATCTGGGCTATCTTGTCCCCTATTTTTATCTTGTAATACTTGTCTGATACGTTTTGAATGATTACAGCAACCTCACCTCTAAACCCACTATCTATAGTAGCAGGGCTGTTTGGTATTCTTAATGGTGTCTTAAGGCTATTACCTGATGTTGGCCTAATCTGTACATCATATCCTACAGGTACGGCCATCTTAAAACCTACTCCACATAATACAGTCTTAAATGGTGCTATTGAGTAGCCATCAGGATTTTTTATTTCCTCAAACTCGCCCTTATTATTTAAAACCTTTATATTGCTTATAAATAAGTCTGCCCCTGTATCTTCTGTTCCATGTGCGTATTTTGGTAATATTGCGTTATCCCTAATCTTCTGTATCTTTATATCTAACATTTATTTGTCTCCTTCTCTGCAAATACATCCTTTTTCCATGTCATAATATACCTTTATTCCATACTTCCTATACAGCCTATTTTGTATGTCAGTTATTCTATTTGAGTCCTGTTCGGCACTCTTTAATAACTTTACTTGTTCAGTTATAAACCTGTTTAGTCTAGTTTTACCCCATCCCATATCTGATAGTGCCTGTAATGATAGGGATGTTAAAGCTAGAAATACCATATCGAATTGTTCTAACGATTTTTCTTTTACAATGCGGTTTATATCTTCATCTGATATTAAACGCATATGCAACTCTTTAGGCTGCTTACCGTCTTTTACTTTCTTAACAAGCTTACTGCGTTGTTTAGCATTTAGCGTTGGTTTAAAATTTAGTATTCTTTCCAGTATCTTGGCATTAGGTAAGTTCTTCCCTTGTTCCCATTGCCTCAACTGTGCAACCTTTATTTTTAACTGCTCTGCAAACTGGTCTTCGGATAGGGAATAAAATTCCCTAATCTTCCGTATATTGGCCCCAGTTGCTTTCTTATCAAATAAATTCACGTCATTATTGCCCCCTTTGTTATAACAACTTTTTATATATTCATTTTTAGCTGTTCGAATGGCTCGTAATTCATCCAAACAACCTCAGTTCTCTTAATTGCACTTTCTGCAGTTGTATTTTTGGTGCATTTATGCCACCCAACCAATGTTTCGTTATATAAATAATTGTCATATCCCGATATCATAACTTTTCCCTTGTGTTTTTTTAACGCATTAAGCAGTCTTATATGTTCTTCATCTTTCATTTCATATTCATATAAATAATTTTTTCTTGTGCTTAATAGATATGGTGGATCTGCATATATAAAAACTTCTTCCTTGTTGTAGCTTTCAATTAACTCTATCGCATCTTTATTTTCTATTTGTGCTTGCTTTAATCTTTCAGTTGCTTGCATTAGAACTGTTGGAAATTGTCCCCAAAATTTAGTTGTTACTGGGGACATCTTCCCTTTAGAACTTCTAAATCCATTTTTGTATTTATTAGAACACCCAAAGCCTTGACAACACCTTACGGCAAATTTTCTTGCTCTTTCAATCTCTGTATCACTTTCATTAAAAGACCCTTCATATTCTTGCCTTGAATATGGAGTTAATGATAGCAATTTAATTAATTCATCAGGATTTTCTCTTAGTTGCTTAAAGTAGTTGTATACTTCTGATGATATGTCATTTATCGTCTCAATTCTTGCAGGTTCTTTATTAAAAAATACTGCTCCACCACCAAAAAATGGCTCTAAATAAACTTCATGACTTGGAATCATATCGCAAATCCACTTGGCTATTCTATTTTTACTTCCTGGATACTTAAGTACATTTTTCATTTTTTACTCCTATTTAGAATGGAACGTCATCATCATCTACTGCACTAAACTCGGCCGGTGCCTCTTGCGGTGCCTGTTCGCCTTGTTCAGCCTTTGACTTACTCTCTAATGCCTGTATATTTCTACCTGCTACTTTTGTGAATGTCCTTTTTTCGCCATCCGGTGTTTCATATCTATCTACCCTTATAGATCCTTGAACACCTACTAGCCTACCTTTAGTTATGTAGTTAGCTACAAACTCTGCAGGCTTACCCATAATCTCTACTGGTATGAAGTCTGTAGTAATGGACCCATCCTTGTTTTTATAATCTCTATCAATAGCCATTGTAAATGTGGCTACTGGTGTTCCTGACACTGGTATATATCTAAGTTCAGGATCCTTGGTTAATCTTCCAACTAAAACAACATTATTCATTTTCTATCTCCTTATTAAATCGTTTATCTAATTCTTTAATTGAATGCCTAGTTTTAAACATCCAGCTATCAGTCCTGTTTTCTTCCTCTCTTTGATGCTTTAATTGTTTTTCCCACTCAATAATCTTCTTATATTTGCTTGGATAGTATTTTTTTAGTTTTTTTAATGCACTTAATGACTGTAAAGGACAGCACCAACAACCCAGCCTATCAAACTTATCATATAATCCATTAAAATTAAATCCTTTAGAGTAGCAATAATCAAGAGCCATTTTTTCAGTTATCTTTTTATCTACTAATGGATATTTTTTATCTTTCACCCTCTTAATCTCATCATAAGCTATCCCTACATACTCAACAATGTTATAGTCTTTGTATTTTTTTAAATATTTTTGTACTACTCCTGTTTTTAGCCTATTAGTACACCAACGTATTCTTGTACTTGGGAATCCATATCCTTTACATCCTTTACGTTTTCCTTTTACAAGTTCATGTTCCAATAACCAATATTCAAAACCTCTATCTGGCTTTAAAATTGTTATTTTTCGACCAATATATTTCTCTATTTGCCTAATATGACTATACAGCTCTTCAAATTCTAATCCTGTGTCACAGAATATTATTTCATCAATTTTCATATTATCTTCCATCATCATTAGCAACATTGCGGTACTATCTTTTCCACCGCTGAACATGACTACATGTTTTGTTTCCATTCAATCAACTCCGTTTTAATAATCATTTAATGTCATAATCTTTCCACATACCTATTTGCATGCTCTTATCTACTTCTTTACCATCTCTTCTCATATCATCCCATTGCTCTTCTGTGGCTTTTTCATCACAAACCCACTCGGATAGCAATATTTCTTTTGCATCACAATCTATATCCTCTATACCTGTTAGTTTTATTTCTTGTAAAACTATATGAATTCCATATTCTATACCGTCATCGTTTGCATATGCTTCTTCTATTTCTTCCTTAAAATCTGCCAGTTGCTGCAAGGCTTCTTCCTTGCTTGTATAGAATTGATTATTTAATGTTAAATTATCCTGCCAGTCTATTCTGGATTCTAACCTGTATATCTTATCTACTTTCATTTTGGCAATTCCTTTCCTTTAATAACACTCTAATACCATCTCATACCCATCATTAATATTTCCTCTACAGTCAACATATTTAGGGTAAAGTCCTCTTGTTGCTTCATATAATTGTTGTTCATATGATTGGCGAATTGAATAATGCAGAAATACATTCTTTTTAAGAGTATTTATATTTTTATTTTCTCTTACATACTTTGGCATTTCAGGAAGTCCTTTCTTCTCTGGGTATTTGTTTAGCCACCTATCCCACTCATACAAAAAATCTGCATAATTAACTTTAACTGGTGCTATGACTCCGTCATCATCAACAACGATATTTAAATTCTGATAAAATTCTTCATCAAAATAATCATTGTTGCCTAGAATTTGACACTCTCTTATAATTTTTTTTGTATTTTTATTCTCTAACCTTAAATAGTGTCTGTTTGACATACTTTATTTCTCCTTTACTTAACTCCAAACCAGTATTTTTTTAATCTATCTTCGCCAATTTCATCAATTATTTTCTGTGCTATTTCTTTTGTTTCAAAACAAGGTATACCAGAATTAAATGCCCAAAGAGTACCAACGCGAATTGATTCGCAGGCATAAAAAAATATGCAGTAGTTATTCATACCGTTCTTAAATGGTCTGCTATACTTCCTCATAATAGCCTCTATCTTACGTCTTTCAAGTTCAAATTCAGCTTCTTCCTCGGTTAGAAATGCGTTACCTAAGTCTCTTCTAATTTCAAAGTAACCCTCATCAAGCCAATCTGGTCTCAAATATCCAGCTTCATCAATGTAATAGTAGCTATCGCGGTCGTTTGTATTAAAATCCCATATAGTCTTAGGTTTTAGCTTCTGTTCTTCCTCTGCCTTTTCAATTACTAACGCTTTTATATCTTCCCAGTTTTCTTCAATTAATTTTCTAATATCATTGTTCATTTTTATACATCCTATTTT
>ERZ773267.1151-NODE-1151-length-15333-cov-3.251015_pt1 | contig 15333 bp, 8 predicted proteins | sample MGYA00511959_ERZ773267 | MGnify/ENA primary metagenome ERZ773267 (study PRJEB29015, sample SAMEA2738165) | human oral metagenome | biome: human oral; feature: human-associated habitat; material: saliva | place: China | collected 2240 ... | reverse complement strand
TTCCTTCACCTGGTACTTTCTTCTCAGTTGTGCCATCATCAAATGTTGGTTTAACAGTTTCGTCGATTTCTACAGTTACTTTTTGACCATTAACAGAGATTGCGTTGCCAGAGATCAACTGTTTAGCTTCAGAGCGTGAGGAGCAAAGTCCAGTTTCCGTGAGTGCATCAAGAAGGAGGATTGAGCCTGATTTTTCTACAAGTTTGATGGTCGGAAGAAGAAGAGAAACAGATTCAACTTCAGACTCAGAGAGAGTTTCTAGACGACGGTCGCCGAAGAGAAGCTCCGTAAGAAGCATGGCAGCATTTGCGGAATTCTTGCCGTGAACAACTTCGGTGACATTTTTGGCAAGAGCCTTTTGTGCAAGACGCTGCTCAGGATGAGCTTTGTGCTCGGCGAGAATTTGATCGATGGTCGTCTTGTCTAATACAGAATAGATTTTAATGAGATATTCAACGGCCTCGTCAGCCTGATTGAGCCAAAATTGGTAAAAATCAAAGACAGAAGTAAAATTACCAGAGCCATTATCGGAGCTGGCTAACCAAATGGCATTACCTTCGGATTTGCCAAATTTGCGACCAGTAACGGGATCAATAATAAGTGGAGTAGACCAGACGTCGGCACGTCCACCCTCGAGACGCTTGATGAGATGGACACCAGTGGAGGCGTTACCAAATTGGTCGGCACCACAAAGCTGAAGATCGATGCCATGAGTACGAAAGAGATAAAGAAAATCATAACCTTGAATAAGCGTGTAAGAAAATTCAGCATAAGAAATACCAGAACCACCTTCACCAATACGGTTCTGGATAAATTTGCGGTCGAGTAGCTGAGTCATAGAGAAGCTCTTGCCAACAGAACGAAGAAAATCTAAGAAGTTTATGCCTTTGAACCAATCTAGGTTATCAACCATGGTAAGCTCGTAGTGATCATTGGTAGGATCGCCGTCACCGAGAGTGTTGGCCGCACCATCAGGGCTAATAATAGACTCCATCTGCTTCTTGATGCAGTTTTTATTGTGATCAATTTCTTCCAGAGTCTTAAGATCGCGCTCACCATTTTCTTTGGGGTCACCAATTTGTCCAGTTGCGCCACCGACTAGAAGATAAGGCTGATATCCGTGACGAACGAAGCAGGCACACATCATAAGTGCGGCTAGGTTACCAATTGTGAGAGAATCGGCAGAAGGATCGGCGCCGAAATAGAATTTTTTATTTTCACGCTGATCGATTTCTGCTGAGTCTTTGATTGTGTTTTCGGCGACAAAACCGCGCCAGGCTAGTTCTTCGGATAATTTCATATCTTTATTGTAGCACAGAGGGCGCGGTTTCAAATCTTTAGTCTAGTTTTTTACAATATGGGAACTATTTTTTAATTCGACTAATACTTAGGGGCGAGTAATAGTGTCGGTGGCTTCGTACCCCTTGTCATCAGTCAAGGTGATGGTGATGGTAGATTCGGTACCTGTCATAGTGTAGTTTGGATCATTGAGTCCAATTGAGGCGGAACCACTTTTAACTACTGCACCATCAACAGCGATGACATATCTTGCGGAGGAGGCGGAGCCAGCAGTTACGGTGAACTTAAGATGAGTGGAAGAGGAGATGGTGCGAGTATTAAAGGAAACGGATGGTGGGGTATACGAACAATCGTCCTCAGTGTTTGGATCATAGCCGTTTGGATCGGTGGCATAAGTCTTATTCTTGGAGATTGGGTCAATTGAATAAGTGATTTCGACGTCTACGGTGAGAGCTGGAAGAGTACAGCTAGCGGCCTTCTTCTTAGTGAATTTGTTGAATTTCATGGTTTCCTTTTGGATACCGTTATTCTTACCGTTGAACCAGCTTGGCCAAATATCGGTAATACCATTCACGGTGAGGGTTTGCATCCCAGCGGGTTGGACTGGCTTATCACCAGACTTCCACTTACCATCAGCGGCATAAACCTGAGTATGGACTGGTGCCATATAGTCGCTGACAACCGTTCGAACGATATCGTTAGAGCTATTCAAGAGACCGGAACCGTCATGGTTTCCGTTCCAAACAACGGTGGCGACTGCAGAGGAGTAGGAGGCGATAAGAGAGTCTTTAGTGACAGCGGAGTTGGCAGTGGTAGTGGTACCAGTTTTAGTAGCAGTCCAAACACCTGGGACGACAAAACCTTTAGCACGAGCGAGAGAACCCCAAACCATAGTACGAGCATTAGCATCACCAAGAATATCAGTTATCATGTAGGCAGCTTGAGCGTCGAGAGCACGCTTCCCCGCGTTATCTTCCCACTTTTCAACTACATCGCCGGAAGAATTTTTCACTTCAAGGATATAGGCAAGTGGTTTATAGATACCACCACGAGCGAGTGAGGCGTAAGCGTTAGCGTGTTCAATAGGGCGAACATTACAGCCGGAGCCGATGGCGATAGAGAGACCGGCGGAAGTGTCAGTACAGTAGGAAAGATCACCAAGCTCATGCGCAACCTTTAAGCTATTTTCAACCCCGTTAATATAGAGGGCCTTGACGGCTGGAATATTAAGAGAGTTAGCAAGCGACTTACGAATTGGGATATTACCGTAGAAGGTGCCAGAATAGTTACGAAGCATACAGCTACCAGTGAAGCCAGCACAGTAATATTTGTCGATGTTTTCATCTTTAAGAATGGAACCAGCACCGTAATTAATACCTTCACGCTGAGCGAAAAGTGGAGCATAATCGAGAATTGGCTTAATGGTCGAACCTGGCTCAAGAAGAGCAGTGGCGGCGTTGACTTCGCCATAAACTGGTTTATTCCAATCAGCTGAGCCGACCATGGCAATAATTTGTCCAGTTTCGACATCGACGGAAGATAAAGAAATGTTATCACTACCGTTACGGCTCATCAGTTTAGCACCATTAGCAACGGCAGCTTCGGCAAATTCTTGCGCACGGAGATCGAGCGAGGTTTTAATAGTAAAACCACCAGCACGCATGGTTTTCACACCATATTTTTCTTCTAGCTGCTTCTTTACTTCAAGGACAAAATGAGGGGCTTTAATATTTGTATAGCGACTAACTTCTGGCTGGATTTCATCTAAGATATTAACTTTTTTGGCTTCTTCTGCTTGCTCATTTGTGATGTAGCCCATTTTAACCATGACATCGAGGGTTTTTTGTTGTCTAGCAATGAGGGCACCGTTGGCAGCAGTATTATATGGACTGAGGTAAGAAGGGTTGTTTGGAATGGAAGCTAAAAGTGCGGACTCGGCAAGAGTGAGTTCCTTGGCAGACTTCTTAAAGTAGGCTTGAGCAGCACTTTCCACACCATTACGACGGCCACCATATGGGGACTCGTTGAGATACATGGTGATAATCTGTTCCTTGGAATACATTTTCTCGAGCTCTAAGGCAAGGATCATTTCCTTAATCTTGCGAGGAAGGCCGGAAACGGTACGGTTACTGGCTTCATCCGAGAAATAGACTTGCTTGATAAGCTGTTGAGTTAAAGTAGAACCACCCTGGACGCCACGACCAGTGACTGTGGAGATGGCAGCACGGATAAGAGCAAAGAAGTTGACACCTGGGTGATTATAGAATTCGCGGTCCTCGATGGCGACCGTAGCTTGGCGCATGTAGGTAGCAATATTTTCTCCATCTGCAACCAATCGGTAATCACCATCACCTTTATCTTCCCAGAGAAGTTGGCCATTACGATCTAGATAGGTATTGACGGTGCCTGAAACTTTCATTTGATCAAGGCGGATCTCATCGAGATCTTTTTTGTAATAGAGGAAAAGGCCGCCAATAGCAATAACAGAGACAAGGAAGAGGACGGCGGCAGATTTTAGGAAGAAGAAGAGGCCTTTCTTTGAGAAAATAAAACGGAAGACACGCTTTGGATGAAGTCTGGCAAAGAAACGCTTGACTGGATCTTTAGGAAGTTTAGCAAGCTCTTCCGCATCTTTACGAGCTTTTGCTTCTTTCTTGGCACGAGAACGATAAATAAGAGATGAATATAAATTCATTTTCTGATCTTTTTTATGGAAGATCGAACACTTGGGAGCTTTAGTTTCAGTTTTTTTCATAGTAGAAGTTTTTTCAGTTTTGACAGGTTCTTGACGAACTATTCTTTGAGAAGAGTTAGCTACCTTCTGGCTTGAGGTGCGAGTTTGCACATGATCAGTCTCGCGATTGATCGATCGCCTCACCAGGGGGTTGCTACTAGCCCTTGTTGTTTTTCCCTGTTTTTCCATAGCGGTTTTTTCTTTATCCTTAGCAGTATTAACCACCCTGTCCTCCGTTTTATTGACAATTTTATATAATTATACACTTGTGTTTTAGTTACGGCAACTAAAAATATCATGAAAGAATTTAGGCAAAAAAGATGGACTTAGGCTGGATTATTACTTATAATGGTAATGATTATATTCTTTGAAGGTCATAATTATATATAACAGGAAGGTCAAAAATAAATATGAAAAAAATTACAAGGAGAACGTTGGGAAAAAATCTAGCACCAGTCTTTAGTTTCTTGAGCTGCCTTGCAGTTTTTGCAATCTCCCTACTGTTTTATTCAAGTACTTATGCCGTTGTAACTTCTTACGGTCCAATTCGCACGCCATCGTCTATAGTATCAACAGAGGGGTATTCCGCAAGCATTACTTTACCACGATCTGTAAACTTCTCGTTGAGCGGCAATGATTTTGATCAACTGATAAAAAAAGACGCAAATGTTTCTATATCAACAAACGCAGTTACTGGATATAAAATGTATGTCTCGATAGAGAATACAAGTTTGCGAACCAATTCACCTACACACGAAATCCCCTATGACAACCAAACTGTATCTTCAATACAAAAGTCAGATTTAAATACAAATACTTGGGGTATATTCTTAAAAAAGAGCGGTCTTGATTATGTAATACCGTTATGTACTTCTAGTACTTTATCAACAGGTTGCTTAGTCTCAGAAAGTAATGGACCAGTGACCAATAAAAAGGTTGATGTTGACTACGGGATTAAGATTAACAGCAACACTAGACCAGGTGCTTATTCGGCAAATTTACTCTATAGTGCTGTAATTAATTCGAGCGTGACTGGCGAATTCCCAATTAAGAAAATTGAGAATGCCAAAGTGCCGCTACTTCCGAATGGAGATACAGTATCTAATAGCGCGGGAAATAAATTAAAGCATAAGTTTAGAATACAAGTACCAGTGATTGAGTATAGCTATTCTGCCTACTCAACTATGAATTATGAAAAACGGTACAAGGTAACAGTGGGTGGTGTGGAGTGTGTACCACAAGGAGATACTTCAGATGCAAGCCCTGACGGATATGAATTCGATTGTATCGCTGATTTTAGTACTGCTAACCCAAAATTCACTCCTGGACAAAAGGCTGAAGTCGTTGTTGAAACAAAGCCTTATGGATACATATATTCAAAGCAGAACGCAGTAGAGTTCATAGCTGCAGAATCAACCTTTAGTTATACTGGAGGACCACAAGAAATGGTGGCCCCAATAAAAGGCAAATACCTTATTGAAGCAATGGGAGCAAATGGCGCAGACCGTACAGCCGCTCAGGCAGGATTATACTGGTACGGTTCACCTAATACATTCCTTGGAGGAAGAGGTGGATATTCGGCAGGATATAAAGATTTTGAGGCTGGCGAAAAATCAATGGTTTTTGTCGGAGGTAAGGGTGAAGCTGGAAATAATAACGCCACCGTTGGTTATTACGCAAAAGGTGGATTTAATGGTGGCGGACACGGGTCACCTGGACTACTAATACATGGAACCACTATGAATGCATGGGGTGGCAATGGAGGTGGCGGTGGCACAGATGTGCGCAAGTTTGTTGCAACCGATTTTGCAGATAAGCTTACGTATCGAAGCCCTACTGACACAGTTGAAACATTGCTTTATTCGGGGCCATGGGCAAATCTTGAACACGGTTTATACCAAACAGTGATTGAAACTGAAAACCTGCCAGACGATGATTTAATGAATGTATTGGCGTATTATGATTTTAATTTTCAACAACTACAAGCAGTTTATTACCAGAAGACTGGCAATTACATTTCGGTATATTTTGCATTTCCAGAGAGCTCCCCAGCTGCGACACATTTACCTGCGGGTATAGCTGGTCCTGGGATTGAAATTCGGTTACAAGTAAAAACATCAAACCAGACGGCTCACGTAAAGAGTATGAAATTCTATAAACTCCATGACCGATACATTGTTGCTGGTGGTGGTGGTGGCGGGTCCCTAACACATATGGGTGGAAATGGTGGAGGAGCTTCTGCAGGTGATAGTCAGTATATTGGTCCAACATCTGAACCTGATTACAATAACTTCTTCACTGGACTAGGTGCTGATAATGTGACACGTGGTGGCGGTGGATTTGGCTTTGGAGCCTATGCACCAAGGCATAATAACGGATATCCTGAGGTCGGCGCCAGGGGTGATATTCTTGGTCGGCCTGGAGGTGGGGGTGGCTGGTGGGGAGGCTTTACTGGAGTCAGTGCATATGATCGATTCCAAGTGTCAGCGGGTGCTGGCGGTGGTTCAGGTTATGTTGGAGGTGTTACTGGAGGTGTGTCATATGCAATGGGGGACGCTGGTCAACCAACCACTCCTTGGACCAGCTTGGAGCCTAGCGATAAAAACGGGATTGTAAAAATAAGGATTGCCGACTATCAAGGCGGAGTTTAATAATAAAGTGACTGTTAAAAAATGAGTATAAAGAAAGAATTCACAATTAAAAGTTGGTTCCCCGTTGTTTTACTACCAGCTGCACCATTCTTTGCTGGCTTACTAATAATTAGTACGTTTGTATTTATATACTCAAATACTTATGCAGTAGTGACGTACGGTGGCACGGAGACTAAAAGCACTGAAACCGCGACAAGTGGTGCATATTTTACTATGGCATATCAAAAAGCCGTGAATTTTGGAATTGATAATACCTCCTTTAATCAAACATTGAGAGCCGATGCAGGAGTGTATGTCACTACAAACTCTCCAACTGGATATAAGTTATATATCACAGGGGCTGATAATAAATTAAAGACTTCTGATGGGCTACATGAGATACCTTACGATAATCTAACGGCTAACCAAATTCAGAAATCAAATTTGGATAGAAATTCTTGGGGAATATTTGTAAAGAAAGGAAGCCAGGATTATTTAATTCCACTTTGTACGATAGCTACGTTAAGTGAATCTTGTTTAATTTCAAAGAACAATGGTCCAGTGACTAACGAACATGCGTCAGTGGAATTTGCCGCCCACGTAGGAACAGACCTAGCTTCTGGATCTTACCATTCCGTACCCCTAGTATACTCTGCGGTAATTAATACCAGCTCAACAGCGGAGTTTCCGATACGCTCCATGAACTATAATAAGGTACCTTTGATGCCTGACGGAGACACAATAACAAATAACAATAATAAAAAATTAAGACATGTACTTGAAGTTGAGATACCATTATTAGAATTTGACCAGTCAATGGCGAGACCCAACAAGGATATGTATTCTGTTACTGTAGGAGGACTCCCCTGTGAAATAAACCCCACTTCTTTTGTAAAAAATAAGGACGGAGTAAAATTTAGGTGCATTGTTGATTTTAGTACAGCAAACCCTAGATTTATGCCAGGACAAAAGACGGATGTTGTTGTAGTAACAAAACCATATGGATATACATTCTCAAGACAGAATGCAATTGAGTTTATTAATGCCGTAACAACGTTTAACTATACTGGAACGCCTCAAGAGATGGTTTTTCCTATGGATGCACTTTATCGATTCGAGCTTATGGGTGCTAGTGGAGGCGACCGAACACCACTACAGGCAACCCAAACTTGGTATGGCTCAAATGAGGTTATGATGCCGGGACTTGGTGGCTACAGTGTCGGAGCAAGTAACTATAATGAAAACCAAAAGATTATGGTTTTTGTGGGTGGAAAGGGCCAATCTGGCCATGACAGGGGAGCAGCGCCTTATGATGCCAAAGGTGGATTTAATGGGGGAGGTAATGGAGCAAGCGGACTACTTGTGCCTGGAACTAATATATATAGCTGGGGAGGAGCTGGGGGTGGAGGAAGCTCCGATATTAGACCTTACGAAATAGATGATTATGTACAATTCATTCACCATCGTGATAAACGTACGGACGGTTGGCGAGACCCGTCAAACATTCTTCTTAATGATGGGCCATGGGCAAATTTACCAGTAGGCCATTATCAAGCTGTGATTAAAACTGTAAACTTACCGGATGCTGATTTTGAAGGAGTTTTAGCCTATTATGACCTTAACTATGCTAGTCTCAGCGATGTTTATACCCAAAAAATTGGGGATTATGTTCTTGTTTATTTTAACTATACTGGGACGCCAGCAGCCACTCATTTGCCTGCTGGAAATGCTGGTCCAGCAATTGAAATAAGATTAAGGGTAAAAACAACAAATCAGGCAGCTGATATCACAAGTATGAAATTTTATAATATGACTAATAGGTTAATAGTGGCCGGTGGTGGCGCAGGTGGATCATTTATTACTAGAGGAGGACACGGTGGTGGAACTCTTGGTCATCCAAAATATCTTGGAAGTAGATCTGATCTTTGGTATGGTTATTTTACATTTCCAGAAGGAGCAACACCGTCTAGAGGTGGTGGCTTTGGCTTCGGGGCCTCAGCGCCTTCCCATGGGGCTATTTATCCTAATATACCCGTAGAGTCAGCTGGCCGGCCGGGAGCGGGAGGGGGTTGGTTCGGTGGTTATGCAGAATTAAGTGATTATTCAACAAGCACGATAGTAGGGACAGGGGCTGGTGGTGGATCAGGCAATTCAATAATTGGTTATGGCGGCACATATATATATGGTAGCCCTAATACGAGTATGAAGCCGTGGGACACTCTTCAGCCGGCCGACAAGAATGGTATCGTAAAAATAACTATTATTGGATACGCGTGGGGTACAGGTTTTTAATTTCTTTTGATAAATATCTCATATTTGAGATATTTATTTTTATAAAATATTAGACATTTTGGAGCACAACTGGAATAGTTCTAGTTTGAGCTTCCGTCAAGTGATATAATTGATACATGACTGAAATTATTTTAATATTAGTGGTAGTGATTTTCTTGCAGACGACGTTTCTAGCGATTCGCTCGTTCAAGAAGAGCTTTAATTACTACGGCCAAAATCGTAAGATATATATTGATTCATCAACTTTGATGGACGGAAGAATTTTAAATGTGGCAAAGACTGGCTTTCTTGGCGGGGTCTTAATTATTCCACGTAGTGTTTTGCGCGAAATGCAACTACTGGCGGACGGTAAGGATTCCGAAAAGAGAAACCGAGCTCGTGCAGGGCTTGATATTGTACGAGAACTTGAAAGAGTAGTTCACGTCGACGTGGTTATTCTATCTGATCCACTCGATCGTACGCCAGTAGACGATCGGCTAATTCAGTTAGCCAAGGAAAATCGTGGCCTGATCATGACTAATGATTATAATCTTGGCAAAGTGGCGGCTACTCTCGATATCGACGTATTAAACATTAATGACCTCGCGATGGAACTGCGAGCCGACTACCTACCTGGAGAAAAACTTAAATTAAAAATCGTGGCGGCTGGAAGTAATCCAAAACAAGGTGTGGGCTATCTCCCAGATGGAATGATGGTAGTTGTCGACGAGGCCTCTTCCAAAATTGGGAAGACAATTGAAGTTGAATTTGTACGTTTCTTTCAAACTAGTTCGGGCCGAATGATGTTTGCTAAAATAGCCGAAACTAGTAAGCCCAACGTAAGTTTTGTGAAGGGACGGGGACGTAAAAGATAATTGATCAATCTAAAAACTCGCGGAGAAGTTCGCGAGTCTTTAGTTTAGTTTATATAGGTTATTTTTAGCTTTAGTTATCGATACCAAGTTCAGGATGATCAATACCGTGCTCAAGGGCGTAATCTTGATACTCGCCTAATTGCTTCTGATATTTCTCAATAAGATCGTTACGATTAAACTCAGCCGCAACATCAAGAGCCAGGTGCAACCTTGAAGCATGATTCATCGTTAACATAGCGAATGGAGTAACAGTGCTTCCCTGTTCCTCGAAACCATGACCTTTAATGCGTTTTTTGTCGGTGTAATTACTAAGAATATCAGTGAAGGTATTTGGATAACCATGAAAACTGGTAGAGATGGGGGCGGATTGGCCGAAGAGCTGATTGAAATATGCTTGCGAGAGCGGATTTTTAGTTGTACCAATGGCACCATAGGTGAGGGCTGAAACGTTGATTAAACCAAAGTGCATCTCTGGAAGATCCTGTCGAAGGATTTTGATGGCCTCGACGGCTTCACGAGTGGCAATATCACCAGCAGTAACAAAGAGATAGTCGAAGGTGCCGTCATCCTTTTTGTTTGAAATAAACTCAAATAGACTACAGCCGGACTTAAAGTTTTGTATTGCCTCCTGTTCGGTTTGCCAGATTGGCTCGTCTGTCTTATTGAAAGTTACAAGATTGACCTGGTTTTTGGACTGCATGAGAAAATCAAAACATGGAGCAACCGAGCTTGCATCAACTGGAAAGAAACAGTTGACATGATGACCTGGTCGATCAAGCAAGGACGAGATCAGCATTGGCGACTGATGAGAAAAACCGTTGTGGTCCTGACGCCAGCAGGTACTAGTACTTAAAAGATTGACTGAAGGATATTGAGGTCGCCAGGAAACTTCTTCAGATTGCTCGAGAAATTTTAAGTGCTGAATAATCTGCGAAAGAATAATAGTAAAGAAGGCCTCATAACTAGTCATCATGGCAGGTTCATTTGATAGAAGGTGGCCGATCATCACTGAGAAAAGAACATTCTCGGAAAGTAGCTCGACAATGCGGCCATCTGGGGATTCTGGAAGATCCCATTTCTTTTTGGGAAGCGAAACACCCCAAGCCCTAGTAGTGGCCTGATAGATTTCATCGAGTTTATTGCTGGTGGTCTCGTCGGGACTAAAAAGGTAGAAACTGGAATCCTGCTCAGCCTGCTCTTTCAATTTATGTCCAAAAACTTTGGCAATGGATTTCTTAGTAGAGCCTGGTTCAAAATTATTCATTGATAAAACCTTTCTCACGAGTAAATAGTTGGTCAAATTGATAGGAACGAAGCCATGATTCCAAGGCGCGAAGTTCGTGTTCATCGCTTTTGGCTTTTGGAAGTGGCACTTGGTGAGCCTTAAAGTTTCCGCGTTCCTTCAGGTCTTCAGCAATAAGTGGGCCAGTGAGCCCCTTCTCGGTTTCAAGAATAATAAAGATAGGCTTCTCACTATTCTTAGCCTGATGAAGTGCGGATTCAAGATCAAGAATAAGGTTTCTGGTGATTAAGTCGGTATCCTGACTGGTTAATTCAAAAGCGGTACGGGCAGAATCTGGGGACATTTCATCATATTCTTCACGAATGAGGTTTGTTATTTTGTGTTCGACTTCTTCAAAAGTTGAGACAGAAGAATCCTCATCGGAGTCGTCAAAGGAATCGACAAGATCAAGCTCTTCGGTGTCGACTGGACTCAAGCGCTCTTCGATGCGAACTGGCTGAAAACCAAAACCACGGATGAGTTCATTGAGTTGGTGTGCAGAGCGACGACTGGCGACGGTGGGGCCAGAGATTTTATAGCCGTTGAGATGTAGAACTGGAATAATTTTGCCATTATTCGGAGAGGAGAGCAGGTCGTTTAAGTTTAGACTGGCGAGAGTGGTGGCAGTTTCGAATTCACCGTCACCAATCAACACAACAGCAGTGCGTTCAGGGTGCCCAAGGCAGTAACCATAGGCAGTGGCGAGAGAGTAGCCGAGCTCGCCACCTTCACAGATGACGCCAGGAGCAGAAGGACTGGCATGGGACGGAAAGCCGCCAATGCGAGAAAAAAGTTCTGAGATTTTGGCGAGGCCAGCATAGTCGCGAGAAAGAGTAGAGTCGACTGCGGCTAGATCACCATCATAAAAAAGGTTGGCCTGAAGAGCTGGAAAACCATGACCGGGACCGAGAACAAAAGTGGTTTGCTCTTTTTGGTCAGCAAAAACATTGCGCATAGATGCATAGACCAGATTGATACCTGGACAGGTGCCCCAGTGTCCGAGAAGGCGGGGTTTTACATCGTCAAAGGCTAGTGGTCGCTCGAGAAGAAAATTGTCTTTAAGAAAAATTTGGGTAACGGTGAGGTAATTGCAGACACGAATACGTTCCATGGTGCGTTGCAATTTTGCCTCGTCTTGTTGATAATTCATATGTTTATTATAGCACGAACGGATTGAGCTCAGGCAGCATAATCATAATGAAGTAGAGACCTCTGACTACTGATGTTTGACACGAACCATAGCAGCGCGAAGAACCTGTCCTTCGTAAAGATAACCTGGAATTAACTCTTCGGCAATTACTTCCTTGCCGAATTCATCGTCTTCCATAGAGATGGCATTATGAAATTCAGGATTAAAGGCAGTACCGACACCAGAGTCGATGATGGAAAGATTGAGGGATTTGAGAGTTTTATCGAGAGTTTTTTGGACGGGAGCTAATAAGTCTGGGTGGGCTTTAATGGCACGAGACATATCATCAATGAGGGGTAGGAATTTACTGACCGTGGCATGCTTGGCAAGATTTTTTGCCTGTTCCCTTTGGAGGTCGACTTGTTTGCGAAAATTTTCAAAGTCAGCACGGGTGCGCTGAAGGTCGCCAATGAGCTCAGCGTTTTGCTGTGCAAGTTTTTCAAGCTCTGGGCTTATAGAAGAATCAGATACCTGACCTAAATGTGGGTTAGAATGTGGAGTAGAGTGCGGCACGGAGGATGATTTTGCTTGTGCTTCAGGCTGTGATGCAAAATGAGGCGTAGTTTGCGATGCTTTATGTGGTTCGGTTTGTGATTGAGTCATATTTTCCTTTCTTTAGTACATATTTTCTAGATATTGACCAGCGTGACGAACGAGGCTCATAACTTGAGCGTAGTTCTGGCGCGTGGGGCCAAGGATGCCAATATAACTGGAGTCGGAGTAGGGGGAGCGGAATTTACTGATAATGAGGGAGACGTCCGAATTTTTACCAATAGGATTTTCGCGACCAATAAAAATATTGAGGGGCTGTCCGGGCCTAGCTTCTCTTAACCATGGCTCAAGATTGTCTAGGAGCTTGGAAACATTTTGGATACGCTGATAATCTGTAAATTCAGGTTGTGAGAAGAGCTTAGAGATGCCAGAAAGATAGAGCTGATTGCCGATGGTGGCGAGACCGAGATTGCCGGTCAGTTCTACCAGCATATCAACAGCAGTACGGATGGCATATTCAGCTTGAGCCTGAGAATTAATGCGGACCTCAAGGGCATGCAGTCCACGATTTTTATCATGTAACCCAGCAGAAAGAGCGCGACTGGGGCTAATTCTGCGATAGGAAGAGTCGAGGTAAAGGCTGACAGAATCATCAAGATAGGCGGAATCTGACTCTTCTTCATTATAGTCTTCTTGAGAGGAAGTGTTGAAGTCGGTATCGGACTCGGAGGAGATGCTAGGGCATAGATTTTCGCGTTCAACAAGATTATTGACGTAAAAACGATAGCCAGCGTCGGTGGGGATGCGTCCGGCAGAAGTATGGGGAGAAGCGATCAGACCGAGTTCTTCAAGACGAGACATCTCGGAACGAATGGTGGCACTGGAGACATTGAAGAGTTTTGCTAGAGTGACACTACCAACCGGAGCAGCCATCTCGGCATATTCTTCGATGATGGCAAAAAGAATGGATTGCTGACGATCAGTGAGATGAATTTGAGGTTGTTTTTCCATAATTTATTAAGGATATTATAGCGCTTTGGCACTCAAAATACAAGAGTGCCAAAAGTTTCAATTATGGTTTTTGAGTGAAGTAGCCAGGATTGCCAGGGGCGTCGATATGAGCGAAGTTTGAGGTATAGTTTGGCCAGGCCCAGGTGGTACCATTGCCGCCAGTAAGGTTGCTATTATCCATAAAGATATTAGAGGGTTGCAAATATAGTGAATTTGTCACGAAGCTGGGGGAAGCGTAAATCGTCTTAACCTTCATATAATTAAACATACCGTTCATCTTATTAACTCGACTAGTATCAAAGCTTGAAATATCGAGCACCCTATTTGGATGAGTGACAAATGTGTAATAGAACATAGCCTCCATATTAGTGACGTTACGAGTATCAAAAGAACTGACATTGAGATTTTGTAAATTAGCAAGACCTACAAACATACGCTCCATACTAGTAACCTTACTAGTATTAAAACTAGAAAGATCAAGGTTAGTAATAGGAGGATTGGCGGCGACGTTGGTCATAAAGAACATATATTCCATCGATTCAACATTACTAGTATTAAACCCTGATAAATTAATGGTTTGTAGTGACTCCATGTCCTGAAACATACTATTCATATACTTTACTTTACTAGTGTCAAAGTGAGATAGATCAAGATTTGTTAGGGACTTTACTCCATTAAACATATGCGACATTGTAGTAACATTACCAGTATTAAAATTTGAAATATTTAGACTACTTAAAGAGGACATACCCGAAAATAGATTCACCATAGATGTTACAGATTTTGTGTCCCAACTTGACAGGTCTAGACTCGTAATACGATCACTATTCATGAAGACAGCACCCATCCAATTTAGTCTTGGAGTATTAAAATGAGAGACGTCAAGAGAAGACACGTTCTTTAGATGAGAAAACATATTCGCAAGATTCTGTATATTTCTCATATCAAAATTGGAAACATCAAGGGTTGGAACATGGGATTTAAAGAACATACCCATCGTTTTTGTTACCTTACTTGTATTAAGCTTAGATAAATCTATTGGATCAATCGCTATTGGATTTGCCACTTTCCCAATTACGCTAAACATATGGGTCATATTTACTACCCTTTTCGTATTAATGTCTCCGAGATTAAGATGTTTAATCAGATAAGCGTTTGCTGAGAACATATAGTTCATATTCCATACATAACTCATATCTATACCGGAAATATCTAGGAGCTGCATATGATTGCCACTATTATTAAGATTCTTAAACATTTCAGAGGAATCATTGTCTGCATAAACAAAATCAGCATCCGACCACCAAAGCATGGTTTTTGATAGTGAATCATACCACGCATAAACCGGCTTCGAACTAGTTGGAGTCGAGACAATTGTTGCTGTAGCTAAATTGGCTGGAGGAGTGGAGGAACGACGAAAGACCTCCATATCAGCATTAGTATTTAAAGCTTTGATTTTTGCATTAAATGCCCTACCATTAAGCAGGGTAGCCTTGGTTGGTACATAGTTTGTAACTGCGGAGATAATAATATCTTTTGTATATATACCT
>ERZ773267.1150-NODE-1150-length-15349-cov-4.170917_pt1 | contig 15349 bp, 8 predicted proteins | sample MGYA00511959_ERZ773267 | MGnify/ENA primary metagenome ERZ773267 (study PRJEB29015, sample SAMEA2738165) | human oral metagenome | biome: human oral; feature: human-associated habitat; material: saliva | place: China | collected 2240 ... | reverse complement strand
ACCCACCCCGAAACCTTCCACCCCAACACACGCTTCACCAACACCGACACCGCCATACCCACAACAGACAAAACTAAAGCTTGCCAAAACATCGGCAATGGGTCATACCACTTCCAATGTATCGTCGGAATACCCACCGACATAAAATCCCAAATAACCACCATAAGCAAGAAAAAAAACAATGTGAATGTACTCTCAGTTCTCAGCTCCCGTTCTTGTGCCTCTGCCTCCCGAACCTCAAGCTCCGCAAGAAACACCGCCAACTCATCCGACGACATCCGACTACGACGCCGCAACTCCAACAACTGATACAGCAAAACCCCCGGATACAACCCCGTCACCACAGCAACAAACCCAAACATAGACGGAAGATTCCACGGATACGGCAAAATCCCCACCACCAACATCCCCACATGAGGAGACGCCAACCAGATAAGCTGCGACACAGTACTAGCATTCAGAAAATAAAAAAGACACCCAGTATAAACCGTCCCAAACACAGGAAACAACAGCACATACCCATAAAACAACACATTCTCACCCACCGGAAGAGAACGCGACGTCTGAAGAATAAACCCCAGCAAAGGCCACCCAATCAAAAACTGAGAAATCCCAATAAAAATCCCCGAACTCCACCAATCAATCGTAGCCAACCACTCTTTCCGAACACCCAAAAACATCTCACCCTCCCCCACCATGTTCCCACCATCCTTCCGCGAATAAGACCCCAGCCACACCAACAGCAAACCTTACAAGCAAGTCACCCAAGCATACATTTTCCTAGAACCGCATAATCACACCAATTGCTAAAAGCAAGAAACATCAACCTACTAAAAAATCAAAATAAACTTTAATTAGAATAAGTATGCTCCAGCAAAATAAACCAAATATTCATGCCATTTTCTGCAAAAATTAGATATTACAATTTTATTCCATTAAAAATATGCATCAGATATTCAACTCTAGACTTATCTTGGGATATTACCCAATTTACGACGTATAGTATCCTCAACCAGCCCTAGCCAGCTCTCTCCCATCCAAAAAGCAGCCCACCACGGAGCCACCAACAACACCACCGGATAACCCCACACCCACAACACACCCAGAACACTCACCACCAACAACACACCATACACCCACCCCGAAACCTTCCACCCCAACACACGCTTCACCAACACCGACACCGCCACCCCGGTTATCGTCACCACCACCACAGGAAAAATCATCGGAGACGGATCATACCCCTTCCAATGCATCGCCGGAATACCCACCGCAAAAAACCCAACCATGAATAGCATCACCATAAAGGCAAAGGACATAAACGTACTCTCAGTTCTCAGCTCACGTTTTTGCATCTCTTTCTCTCGCACTTCAAGCTTAAGCTGATACTCCTCCACTTCCTCAGGGGACATCTTCGCCACACGATACAACTCATAATAATTATTCAACAAAATACCCGGATACAACCCACACACCACAGAACCAAAACCAAGCATCGACAGACCCCGAAACGGCATCGGAAAAAGACCAAACAAAAACATAAACCCAAACGCAACAGGCACCATCCACCCTAACGCCCGCCGCGGATGCAAAAACCGGAACAAACAAAAATTAACCGCAATACCTATAAACGGCAAAGAAAACAACACCACATAAAACGGCAAATGAGGACCCATCATAGGATGCGACGGCGCAACCCGCACCACCAACCCCACAATAGGCCACCAAATCAACACCTGCACCACCAAAGCCCAAAACGGACCCCAACCCCAATACACACAATCCCGAACACGCACCCGCACGCCTACTCACCACCCACAAAATCAACATCAGAACCCTCTACAGGGTCAACATCCTCATCCCAAGAAACTCCATCGGCACCAGAGAATTTTTCCTCACCCGAAACAATACCCTCAGAATCTTGCACACCAACAGGATCCTGAATACCCTCAGGCCCTTGCACATTCTCAGACCCACGAATATCTTCAGGAGCCTGAACATCGCCCGGCTCTCGTATATCTTCCGGCTCCAGAACTTGAACCTCGCCACCGGACATACCAGAACCATCAGAATCAACACTCAAAGGAGCCGGAGAAGGACCAGGAGACGGCACAGGATACGCAGGAGCACCCTCAAAATTCAAAAGCCTATCCACCCAATACTTCTTCGCCCCATCAGACACAGCCACCAAACCAGCATTCGTCGTAGAATTCAACGCCAACGGACCAAAATCACGATACTGATTACGCACTGATGTAGGATGCCCCAAGCCCATCTGCCGATACGATCCCAAATACTCAGGGGCCTTCAGCGGCTGCCCCAAAGAACCGACCTTCACATTCTCCAATTTATGATTCTTCGGGCCGAAATTACCCACTTGACTCAATGTACCTCCGGACAAGAAGTTATACACCTTATCCCCACCCGATGTAGGATTACCCGACAGTCCAGCCCACAGCTCACCATTAGCCATACTCATACCGCCAGCAAAACCAGCCTCCAAACTATTCTGTCCAAAACCACCGGGCTTAAAACCTAAGTAGTTCCCCACAGAACCAGCAGCAGGCTTCGCCAAACCACCCAGCATATTGCCCGTAGCACCAGTCCCCATCTGATTCAACAATTCACCAGCGTTAAATGGCTCAGGCGTAAGACCCATCAAAGATTGTCCTGTATACGACACGCCATTTACGGCGGCACCAGTAGCACCATTCACCGCAGCGTTAGCACCCACAGCCTTTAACCGTTGGCCTACAGTAGGTTTCGCTGTTCCTGATGAAGACTTACCCACATTCACAGGACCGACAGCACGCAACTCACCTGAGGCACTCTTAGAGCCGACCTGAGTGCCCTTTGAGGCAACCGCAGCCGCAGGAGCACCAGGAACCTTACCTACCTGAGCAGGACCAGCAGCTTTCAAACTTGAAGCACCCTTCGACCCGGTGGCCACGAGAGGAACAGCTTTCCCTTGGCTGGCGGACACCGTTACCGTCCGCGTAGGGATCCCTGAACTTACACTGGTAGTAACACCCTTAGAACCAGCGGCAACCACTGGCACATTCTCCCACTTCACAGCAGTTGGAGATGCCGAAGTAACTTTCGACTCCACATTTGCAACACGCGCTGCATTACTCGAAGAGTTCACAAGGTTAGAACCCTGTGGAACAAACCTGGTCTCTGCCGCAATCGCACGCTCACTTGTTTGAATCGCTGACGATGTAGAAGGCGAAAAGGTGCTACGCACTTTAGAAAAACCCTCCACGGCCTTAGGAGCAACCCATTTCTCAACGCTGTAAGCGGCACCATAACCGGCAGCCGCTGTAAGACCTCCAGTAATACCACCCACGGTGGCTGCAAAGGCCACATCGCCAGTATCAACATACCCGCCGCTCTTCAAAGAAGCATTGGAGTTCAACGTTATACTGGCTGCCATACTGCTGCCTGACAAAGTCCCGGCTACAATCGCCACACTTAGACCGGGAATAGGTATGGAAACGATGGAAATAACTATGCCAACTGCGATAAGAGCACGCGAGACTTCTTGACGGTTCCTGCTTAACCAGCCTTCAAAGCTTGTATCTTGTGCGAGCGCAACAGAGACCTCAGTTGTACCCCATGGATCCACCATATTCATGGGGCTAGAGCCCACGAAAGAATAGGGGTCTGCGAACCATGGCGAACCGGCCACTGGCGCTAGCGGATCAGTCGACAGGAAACGCTTCGAAACACCGTCAAATGTGCGGGCACCCATGACATCCAACCCGGCGATACGCACGCTGCCGGCGCCTGTAAAGGATACTCCCTCAGGTAATACTTGGCTGAACGGGTCGAAGCTCCTTATCCCAGGAATATGAGCTATACCCGCTGGATCCGGCACACCCCACGGATTTAACCCTTGCGGAACACCTACCTGAGAGAACCCGCCGTCGCAATCCGGTGCACTCACAGCTCCCACGCCCAAAACCTGTGGGGTATCAGAGAGTGAATCCCACAGTAGAGGCATTGAGATGCTGTCTACACCAGTAACCTGAGCCAGTTCACCCGTGGCATCCGTGACAAGACGTACCCGGGACGCCACGCCGCGTACACCCAGAGCCTCCGTATGGAAGGCATCAGAATTTGACGTAGTCGTAACCGAGGAAAGACCACCCCAAACGCCCCACTCGTACTCGCGAGCTATACGAGTACCCTGGTTTGAAGCGGTATATTCACGCACGCGGTACCCTGCCGCATCATAGGCATAAGTTGTGGTTACGCGGTTAATAACTTCATGATGAAGCCCCACAAACTCTGGGGCTATAGCAGCTGCGTACTCCAAGGTCTCGGTCTGAACCAGTTGATTGAGGACGTTATATTCAAAGGAACGTTCACTCAGAACGGTACGTTTGTATTGCTCTGCATCATCTACACGGTAGAGTTTTTCGCTCACCATCAGGCCGTTCTCAAAGACCCATTCATATTCAAGATCGCCCTCACGAGCACCGATCAGTTGACCGGCGGCATCATAGGAGTACATCACTAGTGAGTTGTTTGTCTGCACACCAGCTACACGCCCCTGGGCGTCACGGGTTATTTGGGTCTTCTCATTTATTCCCTGATTTTCAGCTTCAATGCCGCCTGCAAATTCGGAGGCTTCTTCAGCAACAAGATTTTTGCCGTATTCCGAGACTCGACCTGAAGCGTCAAACCGCCAGGTAGAAACAATATCCCCTACCTGGGCACGAACAAGCTGCCCCATCACATCATATGAATATGTGGAAACAACAGGCTTATCTTCACCGATACTGTAAGTTTCGCGGCGAACCACATGACCCGCACCGTCATACACCGCATGCGATGTACCGTATGGAGTTACTGTGGCAGTGCGGTTACCGTCGGCATCGTAGGAATATGTGAGAGTATATGCACCTGTAGAAACAAACGTATTGAGCGCCTGAACCTGGTTCTCGACGTCCGTAGATTTGGACATCTCGTGCTCTGAATCTGGTGAGTGAGGGTCAATAACAGCGCTTCGGGAACGCTTAACGAGCTGCCCGGCGGAATCATACTCGTAGCGGTGCTCAACATAAGCTTCCTCCGGCGCACGACCGTCAAGAGCCTGAGCAGTGGCGTAATCACGTACCCACACAGTACGTCCCTTATTTTCACTGCCGTACTGTGCAATACGCACACCATCACAGAAAGCATACCGAAGCTCGCCGCCGTGTTTATAGTCGTACTCGTAGGTGCGCTCGTGTACACCGTCGAAAGCGCGGGTTAAACGGCCAGCCGCATCATACCCATACTCAAAGACGTTACCCGCCGCGTTAATGGTGCGGGTCAGACGGTTCAAGGCATCGTATTCGTAGCGAGTGATCTGCCCAGTAGAATCCATAACCTGCGCAATATTACCCGCAGCGTCATACTTCATGTGGGTGCGGTTGCCCAGCCCATCAATGGTCCGAATCAGCTGACCAGCGGCATCGTAGGAAAAACGACGATAGCCATACGTGTTATCGCGCAGCCCCACCAGACGACCGCCCTGATCGTATTCATAGCTTGCACTGCGAGCGCCCTTAGTCACCTTGATAACACGACCGGCGGCATCATAATCGATATATTCTGCGGAGCCATCCGGAAGGATACGCTCCACAACTTGGGAAGCGGCATCATAGACCAGACGCGTGACAGCCCATTGAGTAGGTTCAGAATCTTGTGTTATCTCAGCAGCTGGTACCGGCTCATCAAGGCTCATCGCGTACCGCTCTAGACGACCTGCTGCATCATATTCATAAGTTTGCACGCGCCCAGCAGGTGAAACTACCCGTAACGGGCGACCTGCAAGATCCCGAATAATGCGCGTTAACCCACCCTGCGCATCCACAATTTCAACAGGATTACCGGCATGATCGTAGGTGATAAATTCCTCAGAATCAGGCTTTTCGGAAGACCCTACTTTAACTCCCGTTTTCTGGGCGACCACACGACCGAAAACATCGATCTGTTTGAAGGAATTACCGTAAGCATCCGTGGTCCTTTCCAGACCACGCTTGCGGTCGACGTTCTGCTTGACCTTCACCCCTGTGGGGTCAGTTTCAGAAGTTCGGTTCCCCACGGGGTCATAGGTGTACCGAGTCACGCCGCCTAGAGGGTCAATGGCGGCAATAAGTTGACGGATTCCGTCATACTCATAAGTCCATGTTGCCCCTGAAGCCTCAATAACTTGGGTCAGGTTACCCGACTGGTTATAAATATTCTGGGTGGTGCGGCCTAACGGGTCAGTCACAGAGGTAATTTCCCGGGCTCGATTATAGGTCAGAGTAGTAACGTTTCCGTATGGATCTGTCACCGCATGAGGCAGATTTCCCTGCTCTTGATCGCCAACAATATTCGTATTATCTAGACCAGCAAAACGCTGCGCAGTGCGCAAAGTCGCAGGGACCCGCGGTGCCTCTCGGGCTTCTTGATATAAGAAACTCCAGCGAGCACCGGTAGCTTCTTCGAAGCTGGAAATCATGCCGGAAGCGTTATATCGAATACGAAGAGTTCGCCCTAATGGGTCAATGACCTGTGTTACGCGCCCAGCACCATCACGTACCAGAGTAGTTGTGTTTCCCACACCATCCGTCATGGTCTTCAGATCCCCATGAATGTCATAGGTCATGACGGTGCACACCCCGGTGGGGTCTATGGTCTCCACAAGCCGACCGTGCTCATCCCAGACCAACTGGGTTTTCGCACCGTTGCTCTCAATAACGGCTGAAGGATTGGGGTTAACTGAATCTGCGTATTCATAAAAAGTAGTTACAGGAGTACCCAAATTCCGTACATCCCTGGCATCACAGACCGAAACCCCGGTGACACGGTTATACTCATCCCAACTGTAGGTATAGTCGGTTCCCTCCGGGGTACGTTCGCGGACTAGCCGGTCATGCTGGTCGAAGGAACGGCTGGTAATAGAGCCATCACGATCAGTAATACTGACTCGATTATCGCCAGTTCCGTACCGAATGCTGTAGCGTTTCCCGTTCCCATCTGTAACCCCCGTAAGACGCCCTTTAGGGTCGCTATAAAAAATGTTAACCCTTAGTCCGGTCTCAGCCTGAGCAACAGTTGTTACGCCTGCATCCGTATAACTATAAGAAATATCGTCATCATATTCAGTGTGCTGATGTATCACACGCCCGTTGTCATCGTAGGTATTCGTGACCTCAACGTGTCCGTTAACATCGGCCACCTCATGGATCAAATGCTCCGGGGTGTGGGTATATGTGCGGGTACCATTCATCTTCTCCGCGGCGCAGAGGTGACCTGAGGCGTTCTCCCCTTCAGGCACGTAACTGTAGCCGACGGCAGTTTGGGGAGCACCCGCACTTATACCCGCAGTATTGTACGTATATGCTTGCGCGGGGCGTAATCCACCAGTGGAATCAAGTTCGTAATCTATGTGAATAGCCCGATGCGCCACAGGATGCACGAGGTCTGTGACAATACGTTGAGGTGCGCTCTCAAACTCAAACGTTGCAGTAGCGTACACAGGAACCATCGCATCGCTCAAATGCCCGACCGCAGTACCCACCCAAACGCCTGCCGAGTTATATATATGGCGCGTATGTTTGTTGTCTTCAATGACCCAGTAATGTGATGTGAAGGTCAGCTCTCCACGTTTTTGCGAGAAATCTATCTCTTCATGCGAGTTTTGGGCAAGTTCTTTCTCGCAGTTATGCACCTGCTCGAATGCCTGCTGCATTGCCTGCGTGATCCACTCATATAGTTCATCGCTAGGCAGTACTTTGGTGAGCCACCAGGGTTCCTGCGGGGTGCGGTCATACCCATCACCCGAACGAGTAAAGTGCAGAATACGCCCGTCTTTGGTATACCACTGAGCATTTTCTGAGGTAAAGTCAATCCAAGTATCCAAAGTGGAACACCACCCGAGCCCAAAAATTCCTGAAGGAATTGCCTCTGGATGTACCACCGCAAAACTGTTATACATACGCTCCAGAGATAATGCAGTAGCGGCAGTATTATCAAAAGCTAAATCAAGCTCATACTCAATAAAGTTACCTGTTGCAATATTAACTGGATCATTCAAATAACCCGAGCTAGGATAAGCTCCCGAAATACCTGCCGAAGGTACATAAGGAAGTATATGTGTTATTGGGAGTTTTTTAAGGTCTTGATCGTTTACAAATATACTGCTCTCAACAGAATGCAAAACCTGGGGGTTCGAAAGATTGGGATTTGTTTCGCTAAGCTCCCCCTGACTACCAGCTTTCCAGAGTTCTATCCCAATCTTTGCGGCACGATACGCCTCCACAAGGTTATCTTGGGACCAGATATAAACAGCGGCGATGAGGCTTTCTGCATTAAATTCTCCCCATTCGGTGCCATGCCTAAAAGCTTCATAAGAGGACTTCATCGCGTTATAGTCTTGCTCTACACGAGGATTCATACTCTCAATCATGTCGTGGTATTTAATAAGATGTTCAGGAATTCCCGAAACCTTTCCTTGAGCTAACTCATTCATATTTATATCGCCTGCATTAATCTTATACCTGACAAATGAATCAGCTTCTGGCCCTTTTTCACCCTTTAGATTAGCCCGTACTTGGTCAACTTTTTGGTTATACCTCTTCAAAGAAGTTGAATTGTAAACATCGTAATGAGGACGAGGCTGTGGTTCAGGCTTAGGAGGCATAGGATCTGTAGGATTTAAGTGGCGATGCTCCGGCTTCACAGGTTTAAGAGCCCCATGATTCGCCCTGAGATTGTGGTTCATATTGTCAAGGGACTCTTTCATGGACTCCCACTCAGTAACTTCTTTACGAATACGAACTTCCTCGTGGGCGGCAGCAATATATTTTTTCATATTATCTTCGGCGTTTCGAAGGGACTCGATGAGCTCTGCTCCCATCTCAATGAGACTGTCAGCATTACGAGAGAAGAGACGCCCATAACCACCCTCAAGCTGCGACTTTGCATATTCTGTGACTTCATTTCGGTCACGTGCCTGGTTTTCAAGGGTTGTCTTGCAGGTTCGGAGAGCTGCATGAAACTTCTCAGCTTCCTCAAAATCAAACTTAATCGAGTTGGTATTTGCATGCATGGGCTTATATCCCTCTTCTCTCTATCATCAGTCAACGAAAACCGGGCACATGACATCTTTGACAGCATTCCAGCGGTTGACCGGGTAGATATCTCAGGGTAGCTTGAGGGCGGCTCACAGTGGTTGGTTGTCCTCAAACGTATGCCATACACCGTTCGGTATCACCATTATACGAAGGTCTCCAATAAGAACCCAGAATATTCGTCAAATATTTTAATGACCCACAATTACTTTCTTTGTAATCTTTTTGGGTCTTTGGGTGAAGCTGCTTCTCATAAAACGTGTGGACGGGGTTACACAACCCCGTCCACACGTTTTATGAACTTAAATTTCCAAAATTACTGCAGTATTCCGTTATCCACTGTTATCCCGATTACAACCCCGAATATGAATGCAAACCCGAGAAGAAAATGTTCACAACCGTGAAATTAAAGATAATGCACGCATAGCCGATAATAGACAGCCATGCCGAGCGGGGACCTGCCCAGCCGCGGGTGGCGCGTGCATGCAGATACGCCGCATACACCACCCAGATCACGAAGGTCCACACCTCTTTGGTGTCCCAGCCCCAGTAGCGTCCCCACGCGTGATTCGCCCAAATCGCACCGGCGGCAAGCGTAAACGTCCACATCACAAACGCCAGCGCGTTCATGCGGAACGCAAAATTCTCTAGAGCCTGGGCGCTCGGAACCAAGCGCATAAACGCCCATCCGCCCGATTTACCATTCAGGATGCGCTGCTCGCGCCTGGTCTGCACCAGCTGCAGTACAGCCATCGCAAAGGTAATCGTGAACACCCCGGATGCTAACACCGCAATCGATACGTGAATTACCAGCCAATAGCTTTGCAGCGCAGGCTTCAAATGCCCCACCGGCGTGGGGAAACCAATTGTGGCGGCGCACAGCATAATGAGCACAAGCCCAGACACCAGCGTGCCCACGAAGCGCACATCGCGGAATATGAGGGTTATCAGAAACACCGCAGACACCATGAGCGCGCCCGTGGTGCAGAACTCGTACATGTTCCCCCAGGGCACGCGCTGCGCTGCGATACCGCGCATTATCACGGCGGCGGTGTGCACGAGAGCGGCAAGCACCATCACAACCACGGCGATGCGCGCGGCGGGGCGGCGAACGCCCGTGTACAGCATCGCAGAATCGGCAACCTCACCTTCGAGAGCCCGTGCGGCAACACCCTTATACCCCATACCGCGTTCGCCGGTACCCTGTTCGGTGCCGCCCGTGCGAACCGTATCCGCAGCGGTATTCGTCGTCGCGGATGCGTCAGAAACAGCACCCGCACCAACCTTTATCTTCGCCTTGACGGTGGGTTTTTGTGCGGTGCCCTCAGACCGCCCTTCCAGACGCCGTGTCACGCGCGAGTTTGCCACCACATCGGAGGTGAACGCAATAAAAACGACGGTGTAAATCAGCGCCGCAATGTACATAAATAGTTCGCTGGAGCGCGCTAATGAGTCGTTCAGCATCGGCTACTTACCCTCGTTTTCATCATGGTTATCATCATCAAATTCTAGCCCCCAAGCGGCGGCGAAAGCATCGGTGAGGCGTTCAGCCTCGTTCGCAAGGCGCGGATCTTCCCCGCGTGCCAGCAGACCGTATTCGACCACAAGCACGCCATCGGCGGTGTGGGCACGCACCCATACGCGGCGGCGCGCCACGAAAAGCGAGACGATAAGCCCGGCGAACGCGACCACAAAGGAGTACAGAACAATATTCTGCCCGGGGTCGTGGCGCACATCCAGACCGACATAGCGTTTATACCCCAAGAACTCGATCTTTCCCTTGTTATCGGGCAGCGCAGCTTCGGGATTCTGCGCACTCAGTACAATGCCGTTGCCCTGTGCCATGGAGTTCAGCTCTTGCAGTTTAGAGGTATCGAGCACGTAAACATTCTGCGGCTGCCCCGAGTTGAGCCCCAGATCGCCCGAATAGGACTGGAAAATCAGCATGGGGTTTGCGGGGGCGGAATCTACCGAGTGGGGTACGGTAGTGCCGCGCGCATAGTCGCCGGTAGGCAGGAACATGCCCACAAAACCTAGCTGGCTGGGCTTGGCGTCCGGAACCTTGAGCACCACCGATGAGGTGTATTTACCGTCCGTAGTAATGCCCACCACGGTGCCCTCGTAGGCAACTTTACCTTCGCCGTCCGTCACTCGCACCACGGGCGCATACCCATTACCCGAGAGGAAAATGCTGGTACCGCCAATATCGACCGGTTCGTTCACCTTGAGGGTCTTCTGCTCGGTGCCGCCCTGCGGATCATGCACCGTCAGCTCCGCCTTATAGTCAAGGTCTTGTCCGTAGGTGTGGCTGTCTTGCTGGCGGTCGTAGCGCACCTGAAAATTATTGAGCGTCACCGCATACGGGGTAAGCCAGTCGGGGTTGTAATTCGTGCCGGGAGTAAACGAATCGTAGCCAATCAGCGAATTGACGAAAGTTTCATCCTGAACCAGAATTTTTTGTCCGCGGTACCCATAGAGCGAACCGAAGGCGACCCCTACCAGAATGCCAATCATCGCCACGTGAAAGAGAATATTGCCGATTTCGCGCAGATACCCGCGTTCAGCACCGACCGAGTAATGGTCGTTCTCTTCGTCCCGAATTTCAACTCGGTAGTGGCTCTTTTTCAGGATGCGCGCCGCATCCTCAATCGCACCCTTGGCGCTCAGGTTCAGCCCGGCATCCGCCACGGGAATCTCAAGCTGACGGTGCACCGGCATACGGGAAAGGTTTCTGGGGGTGCGCGCCGGGGGCTTACGCCAGTCTTTCGCGTGTTTGATGGCTCGCGGGGTTACGCATCCGATCAGCGAAATAAACAGCAGCAGATAGATGGCAGAGAACCACGCCGAGGAGAACACGTCGAAAAGCTGAATTTTATCGGCAAATTCGCCCCAGCCGGGATGGTTCTTAATGTAATCGGTAACCTTGGTAGGGTCTTGGACACGCTGCGGAAAGATCGAGCCAGGCACCGCCGCCACCGCCAGCAAAAGCAGAAGCATGAGCGCCGTGTTCATTTTGGTCAGCTGAGTCCAGCACCAGCGAAGCATGCCCACGAACCCGAGGGCTGGCGCATCCTTGCGCGCTGATTTACCGGTTTTCTTGGTCTTCTCGGATGCGTTCACGGCACGCCCGGCATCTGCGGTTTTGCCCGCCTTGCGGTTTGCGGTGTTTGTATCCTTTGCCTCTGTTGAAGTGTTTTCATCGTCGCTGTGTTCGGAAACCATGACAGCCCTCCTTTCTTAGATCGGTAGTTCGTAGGCGGGTAATGCCGCCTGTATCCATGACATCAGCTCGGTCCACAGCCCCGTCATGAGCAGTACCCCGATCAGGATGAGTACGGCACCGCCCACCCGCTGTATGCCCAGGCGATGTTTTCGCGCCCACGCCAGGGTGCTCACTCCCCTGCCCATGCCCCATGCCACGAGCAGAAAGGGAACGCCCAGACCCAGACAGTATGCGAGAGTCAGAACGACTGCCTTGCCGGTGCCGGAACCGCCCGTATATACGAGGGTCTGCACGGCCGCGAAGGTCGGCCCGATGCAGGGTGCCCATCCCAACCCGAAGGTTATGCCCAGAATCGGTGCACCCCACAGCCCGGTGATCGAGCGGCGATGCAGGCGCTTATCGGTCTGAAAAATTGAAAGCCCGCCCAGAAATACGATTCCCATAAGCACAACCAACGCGCCCAGAATCATCGTGACCCAGGACTGCCCCTTGAGCCAGGGTGCGGCACCGAGCTGGGCGAGGACAACAGAGAGAAGCACGAAAATAGCGGAGAATCCCGCGATAAACAGGGCAACTCCGGCGAGTAACCGCCAGGTGGCTTTGCGGCGAGTTACAGCATACTCATTCGGTGTCTGAGCTTTACTCTCTGTTGTTATGGGCGCAGAAGCGCTGTGATTGTCTACTACATCCTGTGTTTGAGGTGCCGTTGGCGCTACGTGCCGCGCGGCCGCCGGGTTCACGAGGGCGAAAGTTTTCGCATCCACGGGCTCCACCGTATGCCCATCAGCTTGTGATGCACCCGTTGCCGGTATATTCGCTCCGGTCAGCCCCGCAACATATCCCAAATACCCCGGGACCAGGGGCAGCACGCATGGGGAAGCAAAAGAAATAAACCCCGCGAGCGCGGCAAGCGGTATCGACAGCCACAGCGAGCCGTCTAGCACGGTTGAGCTGATGCTCGCCACGGGGAACACCCCTGCCCCGGCAATAGCGATGAGCGGCTGAACGGGCGTGTGCGGCACGCTAGGCACCCTTCGTCACGGTCTCGACGAGGGTTTTCAAGATGGACGGGTTAGCCTGCCCCAGCACGCGGGATGCCACGCGCCCCTTCTCGTCCAGGATCACGGTGGTGGGCACCGCCTGCGCGGGTACGTATTTGCTGAGCGAGAGAAGAACCTTGCCCGTAACGTCTTTGAAGGAGGGGTAGGTGACGTTGAAGCTGCGCTCGAAGGCTTCCGCGGTGTTCTTCTCGTCGCGCACATTCACGCCGTAAAAAGCGATTTTATCTTTGAATTCTTCGGAGAGTTTCTGCAGGTCGGGTGCTTCGGCGCGGCAGGGGGCGCATCCGGCGTACCAGAAGTTCAGCAGTACCGGTTTACCGCGCAGGGATTCGGCGGTTACGGTTTTTCCGTCGAAGAGTTCGCCGGTGAAGGCGACAGGGTCACCGCGTTCGGCTTCCTGGTATTCGGTGACGGAACCATCGCCCGCGATATAGCCTTTGTTATCACCCGAATTTGCCTGTTTCGCTAGGGAATCATCGCTGGATGAGCACGCCGAGAGGAGCACAGCACCTGCGGCGGTGGCGCAAATACCCACACCCGTATGCAGAAGCGCGCGGCGAGTAAGTGGGATATTTGGCGTCGTGGGTTTTGGCATAGGGTTCATGCTTTCCTTCCGTGCCAGCTGGTGGCGGCATCGGTGTGTGCGAAGGCCTGCGTTCTTAAACTATAGGAGACTAGCTTCCGGGAAGCTGAATTACACCGCCGTACAGGGGCGAGGCGGGTTCGGAGTATCCGCTCACCTGCGGCATTTCATGGTCAAAATCCGTGCTCTTAAAGTCGAGGGAGGTGATCGAGGCAAGGTTACACTGGCGTGTGCGCGGGTCGTGCTGCAGCAAGCGACCTTCGAGCCCCAAGCGGGTGACCCAGATGGGCAGCTGATGCGAGACAATAATCGCTTGTGCGCCTTCGCCGCCTTTGTCGTAGGCAGTGCGTGCCGCATCCTGAATAGCGGATGCCATGCGTTTTACCTGGTCAAGGTACGGTTCCCCCCAGGATGGGCGCAGAGGGTTGTAGAGTTTGCCCCAGTGTTTACGGTTGCGCAGAAGGCCCTGCCTGGTGACATGCTCGCCCTCAAAATAGTTATCGGCTTCGATAACCCGCTGATCCGCATGTGCTTCCAGACCCAGCAGCTCGGTGACTGGCGCGGCAGATTCGCGGGTGCGCAACAGGGGTGAGCATACCAGATGCACAATCTTGGCACCGTCCTGCGCGCGCTGAGCAAATTCTTGGGCGCTCATGCGCACCATCTGCTGCCCCTTCTCGGAGAGAGCGTAGTGCGGCAGACGGCCGTAGACAATGCGTTCGGGGTTGTGAACTTCGCCGTGGCGCATCAGGTGAACCGTAACCGTGGGCTGAGTAGTCATTCTCTCAGTTTCTCAGACTTTCGGCGCTACCCCAAAATATATTGCGAAGTGTCCGGTTAGCGGGCAAGTTTCTTGTCGAGAATCTTGCGCATGCGTTTGGGGTTAATACGCCAAAAATCCTTCGCTTCGCCGTCGATGCGCAACACCGGAATTTCGGTCTCGTGGCGTTTGAGCAGATCCGGGTTATCGGTAATATCGAGCTCGGTATAGTCCAGCCCGTACTCGGCGCAGATTTCGCTCACGGTTAGGCGCGCATCCTCGCAGAGATGGCACCCGGGACGGGTCAAAAGTTCAATGACAGGTTCAGGCATAGTTCCCAGTGTATACCCGTGCAGCTTCTTGAGGTTCTGCCGCACTGTCTTGTGTGCCTACGTCTGCCGCGATATATGTCTGATAGTTTGTTCCCCTGTGCTCTATATTCTTGTTCGCACATATGCTCGGTCGGGAATATATACAGGTCACAGCGCCACATCTAGGTTCACGCACTGGTGCGCCAGATGCAAGACGCCCCGCATCCTTGCGGTTTAACCTGCTGGATGCGGGGCGCAGAAGCCTTAATTACTTCTTATTGCGGCGCTGGTGGCGAGTCTT
>ERZ773267.1148-NODE-1148-length-15355-cov-14.732549_pt1 | contig 15355 bp, 9 predicted proteins | sample MGYA00511959_ERZ773267 | MGnify/ENA primary metagenome ERZ773267 (study PRJEB29015, sample SAMEA2738165) | human oral metagenome | biome: human oral; feature: human-associated habitat; material: saliva | place: China | collected 2240 ... | reverse complement strand
CTTTATTAACTCCCAGCTCATCATCAAAGTCTCGCTCAATATAGCCCGGAATCTGTTCCATACCTTGCTTAACCACACCTAAGTTCCAGAAGGGCCGAGCATAATGCAGGCGCATCAGCGGTGGCATCACACCTTCAGGCTCTAGGCCAATAGCCAGCAAAAAGCTGGAGAGTGCCTCTTGCCAAGAATGGCGATAAAGGCTCCACATGAGATTTGGACAAGGCTGAGCCGCCACTCCTCCATCCCGAAAATTCGCCGTCGTCCAGCGACCACTGTCAATTTTAGTTGGTACTGTCGTGATAGGCCGAGCCTGCAGCAGATAGACTTGCTCTTGGACAGCACACCACTCGATATCCATCGGCCGACCAAAATACGCCACAATCTGCAAAACTTGCGCGTGCAGTTTCTGCAAGACGGCCAGAGGGATTTCAAGCTCTTCAAACTGGATCCAGTCTGGCTTGTACCAAGGAAGTGTCAGGCGCTCAGGATTGACTTGACCACTAACCAAGCTCTCAGCCGAGCCTTCCACATACTCCAAAAGCATGGTCTGGTCCTGATTAGTCGCCACATCTAGGGAAAAGCAGACACCGCTGAAATCAGGCTCTATCTGCTCCTGAATCAGCACCGCCATAGCAAAATCCTTATCAGCCAGACCCTGGCGCTGCCAGTAGGCCAAGGCTTCTGGATTAAAGAGGGAAAGCAGACAAGAACGAATACCCTGCTCGATTTCTGACAGTGTTCGGCAGTTGCCAATCGAGTCATATTGACCAGCAAATGACATGGCCTGTCCGTCTTCTAAAAGGGCACTGCTGCGAACGATATAAGCTTGATTTTGCTGGCAAAAGCTTGCCAACTCATCCTGCCAAGTTGGCTCCAAGGGATACTGCCGCAAACGCTCCGCAATTTCCTCCTTGCCCAAATGAATTAATTCTTTAAGTCCCTCTTTTGAGTATTCTGGCAGAGCTACGCTTAGCCAAGCCATTACTTGGTCCGCTGGCAAAATCAAACCCTTAGGAACCGAAAGACCCAACCGACAGAGGCTGATTAACTGATTGATTTTACCACCATAGACGGCCGAAGACTCTTTTTCCAGCCATAGTTCTTTCATCAAAAACTCCCATCTCACATACGATTTTTTCTAAGCTTAGCCCAGTAGAGCAAACGATTGACTCCTAGATGCGTGCCCGCCCCTAGGATTAGAATGCCCAGCATCTGCTGCCAAGACAGAGGGATATAGAAAAGCAAGAAAATGATACAGCCAATCAAGGAATCAATCTGGTCTATCCAGATAAAGGTCCATTTCCAGCCATTCTCCGCCGTCTTGCCCTCTCTGATTTCCAAACGGCGCTTGATGAAGCTATTGGGCAACTCAAACAAAACATAGGCCAGCCCCAAAAGAGCGCCAAGCATCAGATTAAAGAGAACAGTATTTTCGTAGAAGGCATAGACCAAGTGCAGCTTCTCTAGGGTAGGAATACTCTTCAAAAGCAAGCCCCAAAGGATCTGAGCCAAAGCTCCCCAGACAATCATGCCAAAGAAACCTTTCCAGGTCTTGTTGTCTCCAAAAAGCCTCTTCCCATCCTTTAATATCAGCCCAGCATCCATTGGTCGATAAGCCGCCTCTAGCAGTGAAGACTTGCAAAAGATCATATTCAGTACTCCAGCCAGAATGACCGGCATCAGGGTGATATATAAAGCAAGAATCGAGCGCATCTTATTTCCTATTCTTTTTATGAAGATCAGTCTGAAAAAATCAAGAGACTCCTTAAACTTATATATATCATTATACCATAAGTCGTAAAGCCCCTTTTCCAATAAGCCCTAGACATCTGTCGCATCTAACAAGGAGCAACGCTTGACTCCCCTTCCGCTTTATCAACTCCAAATCCGCCTGCTAGAATAATATCGCCTTTAAACCACACAAAAAGCCTCATAAGAACTTCTAAGGAAACCAGCATCTGGTTTATTAAAAGTTACTTATGAAGCCTATAAATATGAGTTTTCTCTAGAAAAGAAACAAACTATTTTTGCTTGATCTTAAACCACTAACCTTCAAAAGGCGCGCAATTCCTTCATCGATTCTTGGTGTCAAGTAAAATAGTGACTGGGCCATCATTTACCAATTCCACCTGCATATCTGCTCCGAACACACCTGTCTTGACTGGCACTTGCTCAGCCAACAGCTGGCTAAACTTGTCATAAAAGGGACTAGCCATATCCGGCTTGGCTGCACCTGTAAAGGCTGGCCGATTGCCCTTTTTGGTATCTGCATGGAGCGTAAATTGGGAAATTGAAAGAATTTCCCCTCCGATATCTTGAACAGAAAGATTCATCTTATCCTCAGCATCGGAAAAAATCCGCATATTGACAATCTTCCTGACCGCGTAGTCCATATCTTCCTGACTATCATCAGGCCCGACGCCTACTAAGAGCAAAAGACCTTGTTCAATGCCGCTGTGTAGCTGCTGGTCGATACTGACTTGAGCACGTTTGACGCGCTGAATGACAATTTTCATATCTTTTCCTTTATTTCTGACTACTATCTACTCTGACAGGCTCGCACTTAGCCATTGGTTCGTTTAACCGAATACACCTCTGGTACACTCTTAATCTTATCCACCACCGTCGTCAGCATGGACAGGTTGGCAATGCCAAAAGAGACATGGATATTAGCAAATTTCATATCCTTAGTTGGCTGGGCATTAACCGTTGAGATGTTTTTGGTGGTATTAGACAGCACCTGCAACACATCGTTAAGGAGGCCAGACCGATTGAGGCCATAAATATCAATGTGGGCAGTATACTCTTTGGTCGAATTATTTTCTTCCCATTCCACATCAAGCAAGCGCTGTTCGTAATTTTCCTGAGCCTTGAGATTCATACAGTCTTGCCGGTGAATAGCTACGCCGCGCCCCTTGGTAATGTAACCAACAATATCGTCACCAGGCACAGGATTACAGCACTTAGCAATCCGAATGAGGAGACCAGACGCCCCCTGAATGACCACACCGCCTTCGTGCTTGACCTTAAGGGTGTCTTTTTTATTTTCGACCTTAACTTCACCGCCCTTGACCAATTCCTCCGCCTCTGCTTTGGCCTTGGCCCGCTCTTCCTCACGGCGTTCTTTTTCTGTCAAACGATTGAAAATACTAATGGCACCAATCTCACCAAAGCCAATCGCCGCAAAAAGCGCTTCTTCGGTCTTATAGCTGGTCTTTTGCAGCACATCTTCCATGTGCTTCTTGTCCATGTACTTATTGGCTACATAACCATTCTCCTGAAATTGAGCCTGCAAGAGCTCTCGCCCTTTAGAAATAGACAACTCCTTGTCTTGATTTTTAAAGAATTGACGGATTTTATTTCTAGCCTTGCTGGTCTTGACAAGATTAAGCCAGTCACGACTCGGTCCAAAGGAATTGGCATTGGTGATGATTTCCACCTGATCCCCAGTCTTCAGCTTGGTATTGAGCGGCACCATGCGACCATTAACCTTGGCTCCTGTCGCCTTCTCCCCGACCTTGGTATGGATCTCATAGGCAAAATCAATGGGGCCTGAGTCCTTAGGCAAAGAACGCACTGCTCCATCCGGTGTGAAGACATAGATTTCCTCCGCCAGATAGCTTTCCTTAACCGAATCAACAAATTCCTTGGCATCACCAGACTGATTCTGCAACTCCATCAGTTCCTTGATCCAATTCATCCCGATGGCAGATTCCTTGCTGTCAACCTGACCCTTTACCCCCTTTTTATAGGCCCAGTGAGCGGCGACCCCGTATTCTGCTACTTCGTGCATTTCCTTGGTCCGAATCTGAAACTCGATCGGACCTTTAGGTCCGTAAACGGTCGTATGGATAGACTGGTAGCCGTTGGCCTTGCGGTTGGCAATATAGTCCTTGAAACGACCAGGCATGGGTTTCCAAAGCTCATGGATGTAGCCCAGCATGGCATAGACATCACTGTGAGTGCTCAAAATGCAGCGAATAGCAATCAGATCATAAATCTCATCAAAACGCTTCTTCTTGTCCTGCATTTTGCGATAGATGGAATAAATATGCTTGGGACGACCATAAATCTTTCCATGAAGATTGCGCTCTCCCGCGTAGGTTTCAATCTTGTGGACAACTTCCTCTACCAGAGCTTCCCGCTCTCGGCGCTTCTCCTTCATCATGTGGGAAATTTTATAAAATTCCGTCGGATTGAGATAACGGAAAGATAAGTCTTCCAATTCCCATTTGACACTGGAAATCCCCAAACGATGAGCCAGAGGAGCATAGATTTCCATAGTTTCCTGCGAGATCCGCTCTTGTTTGTCTGGCCGTAAATGATTCAGAGTACGCATATTATGCAGACGGTCAGCCAGCTTGACCAAGATAACCCGAAGGTCTTCAGACATGGCCATGAGCATCTTGCGATGATTTTCCGCCAACTGTTCTTCGTGAGACTTGTATTTGACTTTCCCCAGCTTGGTCACACCGTCCACAATCACGCGCACATCATGGCCGAATTCCCGCTCCAGATCGTCCAAGGTCGCCGCCGTATCCTCTACAACATCATGCAAAAAACCACAGGCTACTGAAACAGCATCCAGCTTGAGCTTAGCTAAAATTCCCGCCACTTGAATCGGATGGACGATATAGGGCTCTCCCGACTTACGAGTTTGCCCGCTATGGCATTCCATCGCATAGATCAACGCTTTTTGAACAAAAGCCACATCCTCTGCAGCTAAATATTTTTTTGTTAGGGCTACAACCTGATTACCCGTTAAATTTTCTTCTTTTGGCATGCATTCTCTCCGCTTTCTTGCCTACTATTTTAACATTTTTAAATCAATATGAAAACCAAGAGGACTAGAATATCAGGAAGGCGCTAGGATAGCACTAAAGTTTCAAACATCCAGCTTGGCTCCCTGTTTCTGAGCACAGCTTTAAAAGCTTTCCCAGACCTTACAAATAGTCCCAGCCCCGCGAGCTTGCTCGACAATCCATGACTATTGAGCAAGCAGCTGCAACCTCAAGGATCTCTTTCTAATAAAAAGCGAGGCTGAGACACTTTTGTCTCAACCTCCGTGATGAAAATGATGTACTTTCTCCATATGAGCTATATCCTTTAGAAACTCATAATAGGCATAGATGAGGTAACCAGCAGAGGCCACACCCAAAATAGCTATTGATACTTCAAATAAGGTAGACAAAGACATGATAAACCTCCTCTCCTTATTTCAAACTGCAATGTGCAAAGCGACCATCAGCGGCTGTTTCGTTTCCGATTTTTTCCTTTCTAGCCTGCCTCTGGATTCACCTTTATTATACCAAATTTAAGATAGGAAAACAATGAAAATCCCTTTGTAAAAGCACTTTTTCCTGACAATTTTGTAAGGTTTAATGAGAAAATAATTCTTATCTATTCGAAGTGCTCTTCTTCCTTTTCAACTATTTTCTCTTTCTTTCTATGAGCATACTCTCTAATTGTTAGACCAGTCGCAATATTGGTTAAAAGTAAGATTACAAGTAGATAAACCCAGATCGGTGTATTTGATAAAACACCAGATTGATTGGTTTTTTCAGTTACAACTGGGTTGGATAAGAAGTTTAAAACAGCTTGGTTATCCGTTCCGTTCGAACGAGCATTTGATAGTACTCCTTGGAAGTTCTTATTAAATTCAGTACTATCTTCAACATTCTTAGCCTGATTCTTAATAAGTGATTCCGTTTGCTGATGAACTTCCTTCACTTCTCCTTGAACTCTTTTAGCTTGCTCTGCTAAAGTATTAAATTGCGTATCCATAGATCCAATTGTGTTCCCATTAGAGATGATTGTATCAGAAGTGTTTCGAGTATTAGAGGCAAGTTTTGTAACAATATCCAATAGACTATTACTACTATCATCTGTTGTATAAAGTCTACTATTTGACAAACCGTCACCTGAACTTGTTGGAGAAATCTCTAAAAGCTCTGGGCCATTTTTTTTCCACTTCTCATACTCCTCATTCAACTTATTAGATGCCTCTTGGTGCCAATCGTCTAAGTCTTTAACAATTGCTGCAAAATAATCGCTAGGTAATTCTTCTTTTGCCAGTTGAGGAAGAGAGGCTATATTTGCCTGAAGTCTATTTATCTCTACACTTAATTTAACATATAGGTCAATTCCTGACTGTCTATATTGATCCACATCTTTCTGTTGCAACTTATCCGCTACAGATGATGGTGAAATGTTCCCATACATCTTCGCAACTGAGTCACTCGCTGGATTAGCTATGTCAACATTGTTATACGATGATGTTGGGCTACCATATAAATTCTTAACCATAGTCGACGCTATATCAATTCGAGATAGTTGGTCAAAAATATGGGATAAATCTTTCTTTACTAACGCAACATTTCCTTTATTATCATCATAAAAGAAACTATACTCCAAAGGAATTCTTTCGCTACCAATTTCAAGTTCAAACATAATAGTATTCAGTCCATAATTAGGAGAAAGTTGAATTTGAAGTTGGAGGGTAGTCGGTGCTGAAATCTTATCAACGCTTGGGACTACTGTGGCTCCCTTGGCACCCTTAACACGTACATTTGTCACACGAATAGGAGTTTCAATATATTTCTTAGCTCCAGTTCCTGCAGAAGAGAGCTCAGGATAAACATGAGTCATTGTAACCGTTTGAGTCTCTGTAGGTGGCAACACATCATTAGCTACTGTTATAAACGTATAGCCTGGCATCGAACCAGTAGTCCTACCTTTAATGCTCGCATATTTCGACAATAGGCTTAATTTTGCGTAATATGAATTGATTTGTCCATCTGTTAAAGCTCCAAACTCTTTTAGTTTATTAAATAAGATTCCATAATCACTAGGATTAACACTAATAGAAGCAATCGTGCTATCTACTTGATTAGTATAATCTATAGGCAATTCATCTGAATCTGATAAAGTATTAACAACCTGCTTAGCTAAAGCTTGTCTTACACTATTTTGATCTGCTTCATCACTGACTGCTTTTAAAATCGCTGCCTCATCACTTCCTAAGGTCGATGTATCAATCACTTTGCCGTCAAAATAGTTCTGAGATACTTGTCTACGAGACTCCTCAAGAGAGCTCCGAATGGATCCTAGTTCTTTTCGAGACTGCTCTATCTTCGCTTGATATTGGTCCATCTTCTCATTATAACTATTTATACGCTGAGCTAAACGTTTAAAATAAGGTTCTGAATTATCTGGATCAGTAGAGGAGTCTGTATTTTTGAAAAGATGCAAATAATTCATTGAATTTCTATAAAGGGTTAGATACAATTCATTATCTTTATCATATTGATTCTTAATAGAATTTCCTGCGACTCGAGCATTGTGATTAGCAACCTGTGATTGAACTTGTTTGTACTTTAAAATTGGATCTGCTTGACCGAGTAAGGACTCCGAATTTTTTTTCAACAAATCAGAGGTTGAGGTTTTGAAACTTGACGTTGATTGTTCAAATGCTCTATTAGAAGACTGAACACTCTGTGCGATCGAAGGAATGGAATCTATTGATTTAATACTCCTATCAGCAGGTTGAAAGATTGAAGTAGATAAGGAACTATACACATCTGATTCATCATCAACAATTGTTTTCATCCGAAGTTTGGCATCATCAAGATTATTAATGACACTTGTAAAATATAGACGAATGGTTTTCTGATTCAAGCTATTAACATAATCCCCGACTTGTTGAGCCATTTCAAGAGACTGCTCTTTTTTTACAGAATCTTTTACCTTATACGTTATTTTGGCCTTTTCAGGATTAAAACTTGACAATTGCAATATATTGTGCGAGAAATCTTTAGGTATGTAAATGATAGCTTCAAGTGAATCATCCTTGTACTGGCTTTCTGCTTGATTCCTAGATAGGACTTTCCAACTCGCCTCTTTTTTCTCATCCTTCGCTAGTAATTTTGTAAAATCATCTCCAAAATTATATTGGACACTATTTAATTGCTCACCCTCATCTTGATTGACAATTCCAATTCGAAGATGTGTTTTTTCCTTAGTTCCTAAAATAAAAGAAAAACTATCTGATTTACTTACATAGATAAGAACTCCCACAGTAAGCATCAAGCATAAAATAATTAACACTTTTCCAAACAAATGTTTTTTTTCTTTTTTTAGACTCATTATAATTCTTTCTCCTAAATTGATTTTAGCCGCATCATCGTTACTTGTTAACAGGAATCCCTCTGTCTATTATAGCACATTCAAGGCTTATTATGAAAACTTTTTGTAACTACTTATCTTGCGCTATTCTCAGGCGATGAACACTTCTACCAACGAAGAACTGTGTTTCATTAAGTTCCACCAAGGGCTCATTGTATTGAGTACGACCTGGTACGACCTTTTGTTCATTAAAGGTAGTACCAAACGTTCCCATCGGAACATTTTGTCGAAGTCGCTTGAAGAATGGTGTAAATTTACTAACTATGCTGCTTTGATAACCATGGAAAATTAAATGGATGTTAACTACCGAAGATTTGGTGAACAAAGTATTTACATCTTTATCCGTTAACACAATCTTATCTCCAGTTAAGTGTATATCTGGAAGATAAACAAACATTGGTTGCTCTCTACGCTTACCAGATTGGATGATTCCTAAGAGTTCACCAAGGAATTGGCTAATATTCGCCTCATCAATTCTAGTGTCAAAATATTCATTCATACCGGCAAAACGTCCATCCGTATCAACCACTACACGGTCCATTTTCCCAGAAAACTCTGAAAAAGCTGACAATATTGCTCGCTCAATACTATATGTTTGAGAAGGAGTGTCATCCATGAGAAGAATAAAGTCATAATTCATTGGTTCAATAGAGCGAATCATTGTTGTTTCTTTATCATAACCAATTGGAATATTGAATCTCTCCCGTTCTTCTTGAACAGCTACATCATTTTCAAATTCTTCAAATGTAATCTCATTAGCCAGCATCGGGATAGCTTCGGGTCTGGATCCATTCCATGACTTGTCCATTGATTCAATAGCGTTTTCTAAACTCTGCAGTCTCTCAAGATTTGAACCTCCTTCCGTTGCAAGGTACACTTGAAAACGAATTGGTTCCTCAAATCTAATCTGACCGCGACCAGGAACAACTTGATCAGCCAGAGCATCAAAACCAATAAGATCTTTTTTGGAGTCCTTATCTACCAAATATAGAACAAACTGTGTAGCAAAATTACTTCGCATACTTAATTTCATACTAGTATTTCGGAGAACTGTTGCTATCAAATAAATACCTAGGCTCGCTCCCTCACGCAGTACCTGATGAAAAGCAGATTCAACAGAACTTTCAAGCGGATGATCACGTACAGTATCATAAGAGTCAACAATATTCAAAATAAATGGTAAAGTTTGTCCTGTCTTCTGCTCATACTGTTCAATAGAAGTGACTCCATATTCAGCCAATAAATCCCGTCGTTTTTGTATTTCCTTTTGTAAACTTTTAAGGAACTTTATTAGTTTTTCTGCATCATCTAATGTAGCAATATCTGCCACATGTGGTAATCCTTTCAGAGGGAATAGTCCATTCGTCCCAAAATCAAATAAATTAAAATGTATTTGATCTGGTTTATTAAGTCTAGCAAAATTCATGACTAATGTTTGAAGAGCTTGTGATTTTCCAAATCCTGGAGAAGCATAAATGATACTGTGACTAAATTCTTCTAAATCGAACTCTAGCATCCGCTGATCCTGTTCCGAAGGAATATCCATTAAAGCAAAAGGAGCTTTGTGAAGTTTTTTATCCCCCCAATTTGTAGTTAAAATCGGAGAAGGAATATCCTCATTAAGTGGAGGTAGCCATGGTTTAGTTGGAATACAGAGATTCACACTTTTTGCATACTGTGCAATATAATCTACAACAGCATCCAATTCAGTCTCATCATTATCAGCATCCCTACTAACCATCTCTTCGTCTAGATAAGACAAATCTGTAGTCGCAAGCTCATATTGTCCTAGCTCATTAATTACCCAAAGTCTATTATCAACTTCTTCAGTACTTGCTTTCGCTTTCGGTGCATAACGTGCCCCACTCCATGCCGATTGGAATAGTTCATATATCTCATTATTCCCAACTTGCAAATAAGCACGGCCTGGCTGTGTAATGCTTGCAGCATCTGGTGTCTTTATGATCTCATTCGAATCTGCTTTTTCCGCTACTTTTAGCGCCAGCTTAAATCGTGAATTAGACCAAATTTGATCATTAACAACACCCGAAGGCTTCTGAGTAGCTAGAATCAAATGGATCCCTAGGGAACGACCAATACGAGCCGCTGTCACAAGTTCTGTCATAAACTCTGGTTCATTTTGCTTTAACTCAGCAAATTCATCTGAAATTAAAAATAGATGTGGGAGTGGCTCTGTAGGAAAATCTCCCTCTATCCCTGTACGACCTTCCTTGTATAATTTTGTATATCCATTAATATGGTTGACTCCAAATCTACCAAATAGACGCTGACGCTTTTGTAATTCTGCTTTAATGGAAGCCAGAGCGCGCTGGATCCCTGCCCCATCTAAGTTGGTGATAACACCCATCAAATGTGGCAAATCTTTGAATAAATTTGCCATACCACCACCTTTAAAGTCTATTGGGAGAAAACCGATATCCTCTGGGCTAAAGTTTAATGCTAACGATAAAATGTAAGATTGTAATATTTCTGACTTCCCAGATCCCGTTGTTCCAGCAACGAGGCCGTGAGGGCCGTGAGCGCGTTCGTGTAAGTTCAGGTAGACAATATCATCTTTTCCTCGAACCCCAAGTGGAACTGCAAGACTCTTAGATGTATCTCCTCGTGCCCATCGGCTGGAAATATTTAAGTCTTCAACTTGCTCTGCATTATATAATTCTAAAAATGTAATCGCATCTGGAAGAGCATTTTTCTGGGTCTCCTCATGAATTAGGTTACTTAATCTACGTACAGCACCTTCATAATTATCTACTAATGGATACGGAGTAAAGGCTTGGTTTACATATATTCCTCTATTATTGATTAAAGTTGCTGTATCTCTACTCCTCAAATCGATAAGCGTCGTTACCGTCTCAGGTAATTGACGGCGACTTTCTTTCACCCAAATAACAGTTACACCAAAAGAAGCCAAATCTGCTCGTGAAAGACTTTCATTGATAGCATGACCAGACAACAAGCGATCATCTGAAATAACAATGACAATCTGAGGTAAATAAGTTCTTTCCTTCTGATCCTTTTCTTGAAAACGAGACTGCAAAACCTGATAAAGACTGGTAAGTACTGCATCTTTCGTACGATCATCATGTACAAAACCACGAACATTAATCATTGGTAACAGAAAATGAGGTAGAAATCTCCATTTCTTCCAAATTTGATCATAATCTTCCTGCGAAGTCAAATTAACAAATATTACATCATGATAAGAATGAAAAGCCGCAATCTGCAATAAAAGTTGCTGGAGAAATAGCTGACCTATATCATGTTGAGCGACGAGTCCAATGATATTTTGGGTAAGCGTTGTTGTAACAGGAACACTCTTTTGTTTCTCATAAGTCTTTAGCAAATCTTGAGAAAAAATTGTCAGCTTGTCCTTAGTTAAAAAGTCTGTTTGGTAATCAATTTGAAGCTGACTATCAATATCTCCCAAACCAAGCGAGACAGTCATAAAATCTTCATTAAAAGGCAGACGCTCATAAAGACGTTCATCATAACGCATAATCATTTCAATCAGAGTTTCAATATTGGGTTGCTGATAGAAAAGAATGTTCCTTTCCTCTATGTAGTGCTTATGTAAGGTAGATACTTGCTGTAATAGATACGCCTCGTAATCTTCGAGCCTTGTTATCTTCTTTTGTTTATACTCTTTTTTATCAGTAAAATAGCTCGTAATTGAAAATGCAGCAGTGAGAACACTCATCCCCCCCATGCTCAACATCATAATCGCATTTCGTCCCATTAAAACTACTACTAGCCCAGAAAGAGCAAACATACCTAGAGGAGGAACAATTGCACGCCAAATAGCATTCTTTGGTTTCGTTGGAGGATTTTTTGGCTTTTCTATCCTCTGACGTTTATCATATATCGTAGGAAGTACTCGAGGACTACGCCGATAGACTGGGAAATTAGATTGATAAATTGATTTTCTTTCTTGTAACAGGACAGTTTGACTATTGAAAATTGCTTTTTCAAAGAAAGACGAAATCTGCCATTGATTGTCCAAAAACTCTATAAAGTAATTTTCTATAAAAATACTATCTCCCTGTTTAAACTCGGAAATAATATCAGAGGAAATCAAACGCTCATTCAAATAACATACACTGTCATTTGGATAGAGATAAACCTTTCCGTTGGAAAACAGAATATAAGCTTTCGAGCAAATGAGGAGATTTGCTTCTTGATCTTTTGAAATAATAAAATCTTCGTTTGGAGGAGAAATGTAACTGACAAATATGTTTCTTTCTTCTTCAATAACAAAAACAGTCTTATTTTCAATGGTATTTTTTCCCATTATCAACTCTTTTTCGTCAGCGTATATATTGCCATCCTTCATGTAGAAAGAGAACCCCTGCTCCTCAGCATTCGTTCCTTCCATAAACGTGAGTATCGATAGGCGTTCAGAAAAAATGACTACTTTGAGCTGACCTAACATTTTACCAGAAACTAGATTCTTTTCTGTGTTGTGAAAAAAACTTTTATCATCTCTACTCATCTTTTTCTTCACCTACTTTAACCCCAAGTTTTTTCGAGAGTTTCTCAATCTCTTTACGATACTCGCTTAATTTCTTTTGTTTATCAGCACCCTTCATATTTTTATCTTCACGAACTTGCTCATATAGATTTGTATAAGCATGCAGAGTTAACTGATCATCTCCAATATTCTGAGCCAAATCTAAAGATTTTTTATAGTTTCCCCTTCCAAGATAAATCCAATACTCCAAGAGGTTATCCTCACTGGAGGGTGTAATTGTATTTAAAACACTTGCTTTCTGATTCTCAGATAGATCATCTAAATGAACATAGGAAGATGCTAAGACATACTTTGCTTCTTTACCTAAACGACCTACTTGAAACTTTTGTAAATCATCTGCCACATCGTCATAATGTTTAGAAATAAAATGGCTTTGAGCATTTATTGTCGCTCGCTGAACAGGAACAGACCAAAAATAAAAGTAGGCTGCAAAAGTCCCCAAAGCAATACTTGCTGCGCAAAAAATTCCCATTCCAATAGAAAAAATATGCCAGTTACGTTTCGAAACAACTATCTTTGTTTTCTTTTCTTCTTGGTAAGCTTTGTCATAAGCTTCGTTAACGTATTTTACTACCTCATCATATGTCTCACATGCGGCTATATCCTGTATTAACGAATCTCCTATTGCAGCTACACCATTTATCAGTAAGTCAAAATCAAGTTTCGGTCGCAATATAGAAACAATCAAAGCCTTATAGCTCATTAGAAAAGTTTCTAAGGTATACGGAATCGGACTCATAATTCCTTCTAAACCATAATGAAGGATCTTAACAACACTTCCTTGTAAAAATATATTTTTCGGATGTATATAAGGAACTTTAAAATGATGCTCAGAGAATGTTAAAGATTCCATCTTTTGAGCCAATTCCAAACGTTTCACTTCTGACATCTCTTCTGTGATACAATCTTTAAGACTATAAGAATATTTTGGTTTGTCATAAATCAGTGATAAAGAACCACTGTCTTCCAATGTCACAGTGGCATCCATATAATTTTCTATAGTAGATAATTTTTGACGAGAAAAGTGACTTGCTGGTAAAATAACCTTGACCTTTTCCTTACTGTATTTAATTTCGATTTTATCACTCATTTATGATTACCTCCAATACATCGCCATCTCCTAGCGGATATTCTTTTAAAGCTCGATGTTGCTCTATTCTCAGAAGTTTTCCCTGAATCTCTAAATGCCAATTTGAGGGAATAATAGACAATGCTTTATCTAGATTATTTAGGCAAATTAACATCTTAACTTTCTGTAGAGATAATAATTTGGAAAAGCGAATATCTATTTCCTTATCTTTGTATCTAATGGTTGCGTTTAAATATTCTTCCTCCATGAAAATTCCTTCCTAAATAAATTCCAATTAAAAGCATGATTGTAACAAATGATATTGCCCCAAAGACTGTCCATATCATCATGTCGCCCGATTCCTCTTTATCTACGATGATACTGTCAGAGACTTGATAATTCTTAAAAAGAGCTTGGCGATACGCCTTAAAATCTAGTCCATCGCCACTCAAAATTTCTGCTTTGCTGAAATTAACTCGATTTGCAGTTTTGAGCATTTTCTGAGCATCCGTTTTAGATTTTATTGCTTCTTGTTCTATCCTATCCATGAATAGATTTGGTGCATACATATGCTCGATCTCATTTCCTTGAGAACGCTGTTTCTTTTGCGTCATCGAATCTGTTTTTAAGTCTAGTTCGCCATCTTTAGCATACACAGTACCACCTGTAAATAAAAATAATAAAAATAATGCTATAATTTGGTATAATCGCTTCAAGATACAAGCCCTACTTTCTAACTTAAGAAACTAAGAGAGACAGCTGTCTTCTGCAAATAAATACGTTACAAATATTCATTAATAGCATTGACCTATCGCAAATATCTTTAATGTATTTCCTATTTAGTCTCACTCAAAGACTAGTTTTATTTTAGCATGAATCGGATCAATATTCAAACCCTTAAACAGATGTGTAAGGATCTCATTATTTCGTTCTAATAGATAATATATCGTACCCAAATTTATTTAGACGCCATTCAAACAGGTGATTTTTACTTTATCTTTTTTGGCACCGACCTGCTATTTTTATCAAATATCTAAACAAGCTACCTTAGTTTCTTTAGATATACCATCCCCAATGGTCAAAATTCTTTACTTTTCCTTGTGCCCAATCACTCCAGATCCACTTCTTATAATATTATTTACTATAGTACTCTTGGCTTGAAATATTTATATAGATTTTATACTCTTCTAACTATCCGAAAATTATGGTAAGTTTTAAAACTGAACACATTGTTCATATTTTATACTGTCGATACTAGAAAAAGAACCGCTACATTCCCTACTATAAGCTGAAACTAAAAATCTAATCTCGATATAATCACCATTAAAAGTCTGTATTATTAGCTTGACTGGCCTCCAGTATTATCAAGAATTTCTTAATGCTAAACAAATCCTCATGTGCGTTCTATATATTATTACCCCATTTTATTAGCAAAAAAACTGGCTACATCTAACATCTTTCTAGCCACTTAACAAAAGAGACAGAAAAAGAGAAGAAGCGCTATAATATAGCGATTCTTCTCATATCATTATTTAAATAGATCCTTTTGGAAC
>ERZ773267.1147-NODE-1147-length-15372-cov-14.904420_pt1 | contig 15372 bp, 12 predicted proteins | sample MGYA00511959_ERZ773267 | MGnify/ENA primary metagenome ERZ773267 (study PRJEB29015, sample SAMEA2738165) | human oral metagenome | biome: human oral; feature: human-associated habitat; material: saliva | place: China | collected 2240 ... | reverse complement strand
GTGACTATGTATTCATGGATTCATACGTACCACAGGCTTGCTACGGTGTAGGTACAGAGGACTTTATCTACATCTACTCAAAGGATTGCAACAGAGACGTTGAGCTGTAAGTTAAAACAATAATAAGCATTGTTGGTAACAGGTTCGCGTTAGATATGCGGACCTGTTTTTATAAATCAAACTTGCAGGCGCAAGTTTATGGAGGACAAACAAGTGAAATTATCGAGAGAAGAACTAAAGAGTTTAATGAAAGATAAGCTCATGCAGGCTGGTCTGCATGCTGATGATGCTGAGACAACAGCAGAGATTCTTACGTGGGCACACGAAAGAGGTTATTATTCACATGGTGCAGTAAGAGTTGAGTACTACAGCGAGAGAATCGCAAAGGGCGGAATTACAGTTGAGCCAAATATGACTTGGAAAGAAACTGGACCATGCTCAGGAATTCTCGATGGCGACAATGGTATCGGTTTTACTGTTGCTAAGGTAGGAATGGAAAAGGCGATTGAAATGGCTAAGAAGAATGGAATTGCTGTTGTTGGAATGGCTAATCTTTCCCACTCAGGTTCCATCGGCTATTACACAGAGATGGCTGCTGATGAAGGGCTTCTTTCAATTTCATTCTGTCAGTCAGACCCAATGGCTGTTCCTTACGGTGGCGCGGAACCATACTATGGAACTAATCCGATGTCTTTTGCTGCTCCAACAGCTGATGACAGAAAAGTCGTATTCGATATGGCTACTACTGTACAGGCTTGGGGGAAGATTCTCGATAAGAGATCTAAGCACGAAGAGATTCCAGCAGATTGGGCTGTAGATGAAGACGGTGCTCCGGTAACAGACCCACATAAGGTTAATGCGCTTAACCCAATTGCTGGAGCTAAGGGATACGGACTGATGATGCTCGTAGATGTCTTCTCGGGAATCCTCCTTGGAGTTCCATTCGGTGGACACGTAAGCTCGATGTACCACGATCTATCAGAAGGTAGAAGACTTGGGCAGATGCACATTGTAATCGATCCTGAGAGATTCGTTGGAGCAGATGCGTTCAAGGCTGCTATGGGACAGTGCCTAGATGAGCTAGATGCAATGAAGCCAGCTCCAGGATTTGATAAGGTTAATTACCCTGGCGAGAGAGCTAAGAACAGAATGGAAAAAGCTTACGCAACAGGTGGACTAGATGTTGCGGATGAGCTAGTTGAATATCTAAAAGGCGAAGCGGTTCACTTCGATAGATATGATCACAAGAATAGATTTGCAGACTAATTATTAAGGGAGAGAATAAATGCTAAAGACAATTGTGAAAGCAGGAAGCTACCATGATTCTGTTACACTAATGCTTCTAACCAATGCTGTTTCTGCAGTAGAAGGTGTTAAGAAGGTTTCCATAATGATGGCAACTCCAGCTAACAAAGATATTTTTAAGCAGAGTGGACTCGAGACTGAAGAGCTGATGAATGCAACAGCTAACGACATGGTAGTAGTTGCTGATGTCGAGGATGAGAGCGTTCTCGATGCTCTAATGGATAAGGTTGATGAATATTTCGCTAAGGAAGCTAATGCTAACAAGAAGAGCGAAGGAAATAAATCTGCAAAGAGCTGGGATCAGGCGCTTAAGCAGATGCCTGACGCTAATCTAGCTGTAATCTCAATTCCAGGAGCATATGCTGCGCTTGAAGCTGAGAGAGCGCTCGACGAAGGAATGAACGTGTTCATGTTCTCTGATAACGTAACCATTGAGGACGAGAAGAAGATTAAGGATAAAGCCCACGAGAAGGGACTCGTTGTGATGGGACCTGACTGTGGAACAGGAATTATTCAGAGTGTTCCAATTGCGTTCACTAACACTGTAAACCCTGGCTCAATCGGCATTATCGGTGCATCTGGCACTGGTATTCAGGAACTTACAACTATCATAGATAGACTTGGTGAAGGTGTAACAAATGCCATCGGTACTGGCGGCCGTGACCTTTCCGAGGAAGTTGGCGGTACTACGATGATGGATGTCATCGATGCAATGGAAAAGGATCAGACCGTTAAGGTTCTCGTAGTTATCTCGAAGCCGCCTGCAAAGGCTGTAAAGGATGAGATTGCAGCAAGACTTAGTGTATACAGCAAGCCTGTAGTTTGCCTTTTCCTAGGTGAAAAGCCAGAGTACTATGAAGAGGGGCTATACCAGACTTATACGCTCGATGAGTGTGCTCGCCTTGCAGTTAGTCTCGTAAGAGGCAAAGAAATCGCTGAAGGAACTGTTGAATGTGATAAGTCAAAGTTCTTCAAAGCTGAGGATAAGAAGACTATCAAGGCATACTACTCCGGCGGAACACTTGCTGGTGAGGCTGCAATGATGATCAAGGATGCCCTTAAGATTACTGACAACACTCATGAAGATGGATTTAAGCTAAACCATGACGGCCATGTTGTTATTGACCTAGGTGATGATATGTACACCCAGGGCAAACCACACCCAATGATCGATCCTACAAAGAGAGTCGAGTGCATGGAAGAGGCAATGAACGATCCAAGCACAGGAGTAATCCTATTTGACGTAGTTCTAGGCTATGGATCACATGATGATATGGCAGGAGCACTTATCCCAGCTGTTGAAACTCTTAAGCAGAAGGCATCTGAACAGAACAGAGAAGTATTCTTTGTTGCAGAGGTATGCGGAACAAGGAACGACTATCAGGGATATGATGAATCCGTTAAAAAGCTTCAGGATGCAGGTGTAATAGTAGCTGAAACTAACAAGCTGGCCGTAGAGACTGCAATCGAAGCTGTAGGATATAAGTTTACAGAGGAGCCAAAGGAAACTCGTGCTAAGGAAGTAAAGGAATTTAAACCAGCTGAGCCTTCCGAGAAACTGCTATCAATGCTTTCAAACAAGCCTAAAGTTATCAATATCGGTCTAAAGAGTTTTGCAGAAGTTACTGCTAAGTTCGGGTGCGACGTCGTTCAATACGACTGGATGCCACCAGCAGGTGGAAATATTGAGCTTATCAAGGCTCTAAATTTCCTCAGAAACTATGAGGGCTTTGACATCGATGAAGCTAATCGCAAGGTTATTGCTAAGGTTGTAGCTGCTCAACCAGTTCTAAAGGACAATGTTCCAGCTATGACTGTTATTCCACAGCTTAACGAGAATAACGGAAGAGTTATTCTTCACGCTGGACCACCGATTGAGTACAAGGAGATGCCTGCGACAGTGCAGGGTTCTTGCGTAGGTGCAGTACTGTTTGAAGAGTGGGCAGACAACGAAGCGGATGCTCGCAAGCTACTCGAATCTGGAGAGATTAAGTTTATTCCTTGCCACCACTGCAACGCTGTTGGTCCTATGGGTGGAATTACAACTCAGCACATGCCAGTATTTGTAGTTCAGAACGAAACGGATGGAAACTACGCATACTGCCAGATGAACGAGGGAATCGGAAAAGTTCTCAGATTCGGTGCATATTCTGAAGAAGTTGTTAACAGGCTAAGATGGATGAGAGATGTTCTTGGTCCAACACTTGGAAGAGCAATCAGAAGCCTAGATGGAGGACTCAATGTTAACCCGCTAGTTGCTAAGGCTATTGCAATGGGAGATGAGTTCCATCAGAGAAATATAGCTGCTTCTCTATGCTTCCTCAAGGAGATGGCTCCAATCATTACAGATATGGATATGCCGGAGGATGAAAAGTCTCAGGTAATCAAGTTCCTATCTGATACAGATCAGTTCTTTCTCAATGTAATGATGGCTACAGGAAAGGCTATCATGGATGGAGCAAGAACTTTGACAGAAGGAACTGTTGTAACTGCAATGTGTAGAAACGGAGTTAACTTCGGAATTCGTATCGCTGGCATGGGAGATGAGTGGTTCACTGGACCAGTTAACACTCCGCAGGGGCTCTACTTTACAGGGTACGATGGCGAAGATGCTTGCCCGGATATTGGTGACAGTGCAATTACTGAAACCGTTGGTGTAGGCGGTATGGCAATGATTGCAGCTCCTGCAGTAACTAGATTCGTAGGTGCAGGCGGATACGAGGATGCTCTCAATACATCAAATGAGATGACTGAAATTACTATTGATAGAAACCCTAATTACATTGTTCCTAACTGGAACTTTACAGGTACTTGCCTGGGAATCGATGCAAGACTCGTTGTTGAGAAGGGAATAACTCCTGTAATTAACACAGGTATTGCTCACAAAATTGCTGGATTTGGACAGATTGGAGCTGGTACAGTACACCCACCAATCGAGGCATTTGAGAAGGCAGTACTCGCATACGCAAAGAAGCTGGGATTCTAAAATTCATCAGAGACCGGAAGTAAAATATCGACGCAACGGCCTGAGAAATCAGGTCGTTGCTATTATTAAACAATATCAAGGGGGATATACACATGGCAAAGAAAATTGTCATCGCACTAGGTGGAAATGCCCTAGGCAATACAGTTGACGAGCAGCGTGAAGCAGTTGCTCATACTGCGGAAGTAATCGTTGATCTTATCGCTGAAGGACATGACCTTATCGTTACACACGGAAATGGTCCTCAGGTTGGTATGATTCAGAATGCTATGGATGCTCTAGCCGCATCAAATCATGGATACGGCGCAGTGCCACTACCTACAAGCGTTGCTATGTCACAGGGATACATAGCGATAGATTTACAGAATGCTATTAAGTATGAACTGAAGAAGAGAGGAATGGATAAGAAAGTTTCATCAATCATCTCTCAGACACTTGTAGATCCAGCTGACGAAGCATTTAAGAATCCAAGCAAGCCAATTGGAAGCTTTCTAACTAAAGAAGAGGCTGACAAGCTTGCTGCTCAGGGAATTTCAGTAGTTGAAGACTCTGGTAGAGGTTACCGTAAGGTTGTTGCATCTCCAATGCCGTTAAGAATTTGTGAACTAGGCACAATCAGAACGCTTGCAGAAGCAGGACACGTTGTAATCACTTGCGGTGGTGGTGGAATTCCAGTATTTGATGAAGGCGGAAAGCTCGTTGGAGCAGAGGCTGTAATTGACAAGGACAACGCATCTAGCCTGCTAGCTAGAGAGCTTGGGGCAGACTACCTAGTAATTCTTACAGCTGTAGAGAAAGTTGCTATCAACTTCGGTAAAGAAAACCAGGAATGGCTATCAGACCTATCAATTGAGAAGGCTAACCAGTATATCGCTGAGGATCAGTTTGCAAAGGGATCCATGCTTCCTAAGGTTGAAGCAGCAATTCGCTTTGCTGAATCTGGTGAAGGTAGAAATGCACTTATCACACTCCTTGAGAAAGCAAAAGAGGGTATTAACGGAGAGACAGGAACGGTTATTCACAAGTAGTTCCTTTCGTATAAGTTAAATATCTACATAATTCATAGGAGTTATTAAGAAAATGAACATACCTGTTAATTTTGCGATGTGGGGCATGGCTATCCTTCCTATCATCGTATTAATCGTATTAATGATCAAGTTCCGCTGGGGTGCTACTGAAGCAGCCCCAGTTGGTTTGCTTGTGACTATTATTTCCGCAATGACATTTTACAAAGCGCCAGCAAGTCTTGTAGCTGTTGAGAGTGCGAAGGGCATATGGAGTTCGATGGTTATACTCTTTATCATATGGACTGCAATTCTTCTCTATCAGGCAGGTCAGGAAGCAAATGCTTTTCTCGTTATTAAGAACGAGCTTAGTAAGCTGATTCCTAATGAGCTATTGTTGATACTTGCTCTAGGGTGGATATTTGTAAGCTTTTTGCAGGGAATTACTGGATTTGGAGTTCCAGTTGCAGTCGGAGCACCTCTACTGATCGGAATAGGTGTAAGGCCGATATATGCAGTTGCTATTTCGCTACTGGGACAGGCCTGGGGAAACACCTTTGGAACACTAGGTGCAGCGTGGGATGCTCTTGCAGATGCTGCTGGATTAAAAGCAGGAAGTGATGAATATTTCAAGGCGGCATTCTGGGCAGCAGTATTTCTATTAGCATGGAATCTTGTTACAGGGCTGATTATTTGCTGGTTTTATGGAAAAGGCAAAGCTGTTAAGAAAGCTCTACCAGCTGTATTAATATTGACACTTGTTGGAGGTGGAGGGGAGCTTATCCTCAGCCAGATAAATACAACTCTCAGCAACTTCATTCCAGCAGTATTGGCACTTGTTATGGTGATGATGCTCGGCAGAATGAAAATTTACAATACAGATTGGAAAATTGAAGACTCTCCAATCATGGATCGAACCGATAAAGTCGAGACATCTGATAGCAATATTCCTGAAGATATGACATTATTTCAAGCTTTTCTTCCATATCTGCTCTTGTCAGCAATGACGATAGTTGTTCTTGCTGTAAAGCCAATAAATGAAGCACTCGGAAAGTTCAAAGTGGGAATTAAAGTTCCAGAGACTCAGACGGGCTATGGAATCGTGAATATGGGTAGTGAGAGCTATTCGCCAATCGCGATATTTACTCAGGCTAGTATGTTCCTCTTCCTAGCGGCAATAATAGCGCTTGTGTACTACAAGAAGAAGGGCTGGATAAAGGGTGAAGGCATAAAGAATGCATTTGCAAATTCTGTATCGATGACTATGCCTTCAGGAATGGCAGTTATTGGGCTAGTAATAATGTCGAAGATTATGGGTGGTACTGGGCAGACCGTAGTTCTATCACAAGGGATCGCAAATGTCCTTGGTAGCAAGTACCTACTGCTAGCCCCTTTCGTTGGCCTTCTAGGAACGTTTATGACGGCAAGTAACATGAGTTCAAACATTCTCTTTGGAGGGTTCCAGGTAACCACTGCGAAGCTCCTTAATGTAACTGCTTCAGGTGTACTTGGTGCACAGACGGCCGGTGGAGCTATAGGTTCTGCGGTGAGTCCAAGCAAGATAATACTTGGAACAACTACAGCTAACATTCTCGGTAAAGAGGGTGAGGTTCTCAAGATATTACTCGCTATAACAATTCCTGCTACGATACTAATCGGCGCATTCTTATTCGTGGTATTTGGATTATAGGGGGGTGCGATATGGATAAGACAAGTTTCTGGAAGACAAAAGCTGGCGCACTAACTATAGGATTTATACTAGCGATGCTAAGCTTAGTGATAATATTGATAGGAATTAAGATAAATTCTGAGACGATTGAAAATCTCGGGTTAGTTATAGTAATAGTTGCAGTCTTAATTTCGCCTATTAAGGTATTTATACTCGATAAAAAGAGTAAATAGGAGGGTTAAAGATGGAAATTGAAATAGTAACAGGAAGAGTCGCTCAAAATTTAGAGCATCTAAAAAGATGCACCTCTACACCTGATGCAGGATGCACAAGACTCCCTTTTACAAAAGAGACACGTGATGCAGTTCAATATCTCAGAAAAGAGATGGAAGCAATAGGACTAGAAGTTAAGGAAGATGCAGCTGGAAATATATATGGAATTCTAAGGGGAACAGATTCTTCTCTTCCTTGCGTAATGACAGGCTCGCATATCGACTCAGTACTACACGGAGGAAACTATGATGGTATAGCTGGAGTGGTTTGCTCTCTGGAAGTAGCTAGGCAAATTGTAGAGATGGGACTTGAGCACAAGAGAGATCTCGTTGTAATTGGATTCATGGATGAAGAAGGAATGAGATTTGGTACTGGATACTTCGGTTCAGGTGCTATTCTCGGTCATAGAGATGCAGCTTATACAAGACAGTTTGCTGATATAAATGGTGTAACGATAGCTGAAGCTATGAGAGAGTACGGACTTGACCCTGATAAGGTTGAAGAAGCTAAGTGGCCAGAAGGGTCAATCGGAAACTTTGTTGAGGCTCATATTGAACAGGGTCCAGTTCTCGATCAAAAGAAGATAGAAATCGGTTTAGTCACAGGTATCGTTGGTATCCAGAGATACATGGTTACTGTGTACGGAAGAGCAGATCACGCAGGTACAACACCTATGGATATGAGGCTCGATGCGACTGATGCAGCAACGAAAGTAATCTCAAAGATTGCTGATTGGGCTAGAGAAAAGGCGGATGGAACAGTTGCAACTGTTGGACTAATTAAAGTGCCAAATGGCGGGATGAATATCGTGGCTGAAGAGGTGGAATTTACAGTTGACATTCGCTCAATGAACAATGACAATATAAATGATATTGCAAATAGAATTAAGGCTGCATTGGAACGCGAATGCAAGATAATGGGTGGTTCATTCAAGATTGATACTAAGCTTGTAATCACACCAGTTGAGCTAAGCAAGAGCATGCTCGATAAGCTAGAAGATTCATGCAAAATGCATGGATTCTCATATCTGAGAATGCATAGCGGTGCAGGTCATGACTCACTTGAAATCGGACAACAATTACCTTCAGTAATGGTATTTGTACCTAGTAAGGATGGTAGAAGTCACGCTCCGGTTGAATTTAGCAAGTACAGTGACCTCGCAAAGGCTTCAGTACTGATGACAGACTTAATTGTAGAGCTATTGAACAAGTAAACAAAATGATGGATGGTGAAAACTATGGTAGATGGTAGATATAATTCTGCCTTCAAGAGAAAGAACATTAGACAGCTGAGAAGATCGCTAAAGATGACACAGAAGGAGTTCATAGACTATTTCCTATCTAATAGCTGTAATAAGCCATCGATGAGCATTGCCACACTCTCTAACCTTGAATCTAAAGGTGGAGAGCGTGTCAATGAAGTCGTAAGCTCAGTGTGTACTAAGCTCCAGATTGACACGATGTTATTCTCGCTAGGCACAGAGGAATTTATCAAAGAGATAGAAAAGTATCTGGCAGAGCATAAGGATAACGAAGAGTTAGTGCGAGGTATTGAAAAGAAGGGCAGTATTAGTAAGCTGGTGAATAGGCTTACTATGTATTTTGCTGACGAGATGCTTGAAGGTAGGCTTAAGCGGGGAGATCAAATTGAATCAGATCGGGAACTGGCTAGGAAGCTAGGTGTAGGTAGATCTGCGGTCAGAGAGTCTCTAAAGGTACTTGATGTGCTAGGGATGATTGATATTAGACTTGGACAGGGAACATATATCTCTAGTCGTGAGACTAATTTCTTCTCGATTCCTTTGTCGTGGTCTCTGTTTCTTGACGGAGATCAGGTTGATAGCATATTGACTGTTAGGACTATTCTAGAGATTAAGTCTGCAGAGCTAGCAGCGCAGTGTGAAGATCAGATTAAACTCAATAGATTATGTGATATCTATAAGAGGATGGAAAAGACTTTTGCAAGCTATGATGGGACGTATAACGTACAGGTTGCGCTAAAAGAAACGCTTGATGAGGATATAGATTTTCATACGTGTATCGCGGAGTGCTCGGACAACCCTATTATTATATCTATGCTAAGGACTATTAGGAACTTTTTACAGAGAGTAAGCGGTACAGGTATGGTGGAGCCAAAACAGATATCTGCCGTGCTAGTGGAGCACAAGAAACTCTACGACGCAATTATGTCAAAAGACCCAGAGGCAGCGGGTCAGGCAATGAAAAATCACCTCAATGAATCGAGCCTACGTTACAATTTATAATTTAATGTAACTCCTTATAAAAATTGAATTATATGCTTTGAAAATTGGTTGAAAATTAATGAATCACTACGATAAAAAAGAGTCAACCAATTTTTATTTAATATTGACACCATAGGGTGCGAGTAGTATAAATATATGTAAGGCTTTACCAATATGGCTTTTATGAAATTATTTAATTTTATTTGTGCGAACGTTTTATATTGCATTGAAATGATTTTATGTAACTTTAGTCGTATTAACTTTTTAATATGGAGGCAAAATGTACAAGATAGTTAGTAAGAAAATCTTGAACCCAGCACTTGGACTTATGGAGATACATGCTCCGTTTGTTGCTAGAAAGTGCGAAGCAGGACAGTTCATCATCATAAGAGTAGATGAAGATGGAGAGAGAATTCCTCTAACGATTGCTGATTTCGACAGAGAGAAAGAGACTGTTACAATCATCTATCAGAAGGTGGGATACTCTTCAAATCTTTTGGCAACAAAGGAAGAGGGAGATTACGTTGAGGACTTTGTAGGTCCGCTCGGGGTTCCTTCTCCGCTAGAATACACTGATAAAAAAATTATCGGTGTTGCCGGAGGCTTAGGTGCTGCGCCTATTTACCCGCAGTTAAAGAAGTTAGCTGAGATGGGTGTAAAGGTTGATGTAATCATCGGCGGTAGATCAAAGGACTTTGTAATTCTTGAAGATCAGTTTAGAGAGTTCTGTGAGAACGTTTATGTCTGTACGGATGATGGCTCTTATGGAGAAAAGGGCTTCGTTACAGTGGTCCTTCAGGAGCTTCTAGATAAAGGCGAGGAATACGAAGAGTGTATTGCTATCGGTTCGCTAGGAATGATGAATGGTGTAGTTAACGTTACTAAGCCTGTAGGGCTTCGAACAATGGTATCACTTAACCCTCTTATGATTGATGGAACAGGTATGTGCGGATGCTGCCGTGTAACAGTTGGTGGCGAGATGAAGTTTGCATGTGTCGATGGTCCAGATTTTGATGGATTTAAAGTTGATTTCAAGGAATGCATGGAACGTCAGAATTTCTTTAAGGATAAGGAACAAGAGATGAACGACCACGCATGTAAGATAGGAAGGGGTTAAAATGGCAACTAATAGAAATATGAGTCTTGAAAAGGTCAAGATGCCTGAACAGGATCCTAACGTAAGAAATAGAAACTTTGATGAAGTTGCACTTGGGTATACTCCAGAGATGGCTATAGAAGAAGCTCAGAGATGTCTACACTGTAAGCACAAGCCTTGTGTAAATGGATGTCCTGTAAATGTTCCAATTCCAGAGTTTATCGAGAAAGTCGCTGAGGGTGACTTCGATGCAGCATATGAAGTTATTACTACCGAAAATGCACTTCCAGCAATCTGCGGACGAGTATGTCCTCAGGAAGATCAGTGCGAGGGTAAGTGTGTTCGTGGTATCAAAGGAGAGCCTGTAGGAATTGGCCGTATGGAGAGATTTGTTGCGGACTATCACATGGCTAAGGGCGATGCTACTGATCCAGTTATTGAAAAGAACGGAATTAAGGTTGCTGTTATCGGCTGCGGTCCTTCTGGTATCACCTGTGCTGGTGAACTTGCTAGAAAAGGATATGAAGTAACTGTATTTGAAGCACTTCATAAACCAGGTGGAGTACTCGTATATGGTATTCCTGAATTTAGACTTCCAAAGGCGCTTGTAGCTAAGGAAATTGAAAATGTAGAAAAACTCGGAGTTAAGATAGAAAACAATGTAATCGTTGGTCGCTCAATTACGGTTGACGAGCTATTAGAGGATGGATACAAGGCTGTATTTATCGGAAGTGGAGCAGGTCTTCCTAAGTTCCTTAATATACCTGGAGAGAATCTCCTCGGAGTGTACTCCGCTAATGAGTTCCTTACAAGAGTTAACCTCATGAAGTCGTTTAAGTTCCCTGAGACACCTACACCTGTTAAGGTTGGCAAGAAAGTAGCTGTAGTGGGTGCTGGAAATGTTGCAATGGACGCTGCCAGAACGGCAAAAAGACTCGGTGCAGATGAAGTATATATAGTATACAGAAGAAGTGAAGCTGAGTGTCCTGCTAGACTTGAGGAAGTTCACCATGCTAAGGAAGAAGGAATTATATTTAAATTCCTCAACAACCCTGCGAAAATTCTTGGAGATGAGAAGGGGTATGTTACGGGAATTGAAGTAGTTGAACAGGAGCTAGGAGAGCCAGATGCATCTGGTAGACGTAGGCCAGTTCCTGTTGAAGGTTCTAATTATGTTATCGATGTTGATTCCGTTATCATATCTGTTGGAACAAGTCCAAACCCTCTCCTTAGAGCGACTACACCAGGTCTTGATACACAGAACTGGGGTGGAATCATCGTGGATGAAGCGACTATGGAATCGAGCAAAGAGTATGTCTATGCAGGTGGAGATGCCGTAACAGGTGCTGCTACAGTAATCCTTGCCATGGGTGCTGGAAAAACTGCAGCTGCTGCAATTGACGAAAAGATTAAGGCTCAGAAATAAGCTATGTCCAGGTTCAAAAGAACCTATATATAGATACATTACCTCATACCTATGGATGATTAAGTACAGATTGATGTATAAGATTGTTCATACAAATGCCCGCTTATGACCTTACCTGTCAGCGGGTGTTTTTTATGAATTGAGTGGCTTATGAAAGTACAAATATAAAATTGTGGTACTATAAAATTCGTATTTTATTCTTTAGATTTTATGTGAAAGTTCGGATTTATTGACGAAATGAGACCATGCACCATGATATAAATGACAAATTTACTAAATTTCATATTAATTATTGAAATTTAAATGTTTAACAGATAAGCTATATATGAGAAATAATGAAATCTAGAATAACTAGATAGATGGAGAAGACAATGGAAAGAAAAGTAGGCACGATATCAAGAGGAATTAGATGTCCTATTATTCGTGAAGGCGATGATATCTCAAGTGTTGTGGTTAACTCTGTACTTGAAGCTGCAGAGGCTGAAGGGTATGAAATCAGAGACAGAGACATTGTTGCTGTAACAGAGTCGGTAGTTGCTAGGAGTCAAGGTAACTACGCTAGCGTTGGGGCAATTGCAAAGGACGTTCAGGCTAAGCTTGGAAGTGATACGATCGGAGTAATTTTCCCGATTCTATCGAGAAATAGATTTGCGATTTGCCTACGCGGTATATCGATGGCTGCTAACAAAATAGTTTTGATGCTTTCGTTCCCAAGAGATGAAGTGGGTAATCAGCTTTTAACAGAGGATCAGCTTGATGAGGCAGGAATTGATCCTTATTCAAAGGTTATGTCTCTTGAGGAGTACCGTGAACTTTTCGGAGAAAATAAGCATCCATTTACAGGAGTAGATTACCTCGCGTACTACGGAGAGGTTATAGAAGCAGCTGGCGCTGAAGTGGAGATTGTTCTCGCTAATCATGCGACAGAGATTTTGAACTACACCGACAAAGTTATTAACTGTGACATTCATACTAGAAAGAGGACTCGCCGCATACTAAAGGACGCTGGTGCAACAGTGCTTGGTATGGATGAGATTCTAAATGCTCCAGTTGATGGCAGTGGCTTCAACAGCAAGTACGGACTTCTTGGCTCCAACAAGAGTACAGAAGACAGCGTGAAACTTTTTCCAGAGAGCTGCGAAGATGTTGTACTAGGTATCCAGAGGTCAATACTCGATAAAACAGGTAAGTGTGTAGAGGTCCTAGTATATGGTGACGGAGCATTTAAGGATCCGGTTGGTAAGATTTGGGAGCTCGCAGACCCAGTAGTATCACCTGCATATACTCCGGGGCTTGAGGGTACACCTAACGAACTTAAACTTAAGTATCTAGCTGATAATGATTTTAAGGATCTAAGTGGCGAAGAGCTAAGAGAAGCAATCTCTGCTAGAATCAAGGAGAAGGATGACAACCTTGTTGGCAAGATGGAGACAGAGGGAACTACACCTCGTAGACTGACTGACCTCATCGGTTCTCTTTGCGACCTAACAAGTGGTTCTGGTGATAAGGGAACTCCTGTAGTACACATTCAGGGCTATTTTGATAACTATACAAATTAATATTAGAAACTACAAAGGCTCGGATGTATCCGAGCCTTTTCATATAAGAAATACCTTTTGTATTATATGAAATTCGTGGCAAATCCCCTTTACCGATTGTGCAAAATCGAGTAGAATATACGCGGGTTAAAATGAAAGGAAGGAATATGGGAAAGAAACAAAGTCTCAAAGAACGAATTATAGAAGTGTCGTGGGAACTATTCGAAGAAAAGGGCTACGAAGCAACAACGATGAACGACATCATCGAGAAAGCGCAGGTGGCGAGAGGCTCTTTTTACTATTACTTTAAAGGGAAAGAGAGTTTGCTTGATACGCTCGCTACTGTTTTCGATAACAAGTATAGAGAAATTATGAAGGGAATCCCAGCGGACACTAGTGTGTTTGATACGCTGATGATTCTCAATTTTGAAACTCATACGTTTATTGAGAAGCATATCGATCATGAGCTTCTAGGCAATATGTATGCAAGTCAGCTAACCAATACTGCTGCTAGTAAGCTGCTCGATAAGGACAGATATTATTTTAAGCTCCTCGGTGAATTGCTCAAGCGAGGACAGGAGAACGGGGAGATAACTATAGAATTCAGTGTTCTTGAACTGGTTAATAATTACGTAATACTTGAGCGTGCACTCGTTTCTGACTGGTGTATGAAGAATGGTGCATTTTCGCTAGCTGAATATAGCAAGAAGTATATGCCATTATTCTTTGGTGAGTTTAGGGTGAAATAATATCTAGTTTTTAAATAGTAAACTTATTAAAGTTAGTAAATAATAGATGTTTTGAAGACGCCTTTTTAGGCGTCATTTTTATGTAATATATGGTTTGATGTAATGGAATCAAAAATCGAATAGTTAAATTTTATATAGGATTTTATATGCTCTGTTATTTAAAAATATATAATTAATACAATTAGATTGCATATTATGATAAAGTAATTGTAATTATGCATTAAGAGTTTAAATGAACGGTGTTACTTAAACACTATATTACAATTACTAGACTTGCATTTATTTGATATAAGACGTGGTATCGTAAAGGAGAGAGTATGAGTAAGAATATAAGTATAGACGATAGTTATGAAAAAAATCTGAATCGGACAAGCTAAATACCATAATGGATATTCAATCAAGATTCATACCTATAGATATGAATATGGAGCTTGGGAAAATGAAAATGGTGTTGCTCATAGTTCGACTAGAGCAGTAAACTTTACAAAAGACATTATAGTGCATACTTTCGGAAAAGGTATTGATGGGGGTAGTACAATATCATACAAGGGCATCGAAAAATTATATAAATGAGAATAACTTTATATTAAAACGATCAATGGCAAGGATAGGAATTGATGTTGCTCAAGATTTTATTCCTATACCAGGTCTATCTGTCGTTATGGATTTTGCTGAGGATATGAATAATAGTTATAAAAATAGAACTCTTGCAACAAATTTAACAAGAATTGAAGTGACAAAAACAACTGATTCATATATTACGCAGGTTAATGACGAATGTATTATAAAAGAGCTTAGCGAAGGAGGCTACAAGTGGATAGATTAAATAAAAGATTTACTTTAATTGTATTAGTTTCGATATTTGTATCCATTTATTCGTGCTACTCCATACTTAGAATGAGTAATGCTATATTTAATATAAAACTCTTAATCAAATTAGACATGAATATGTATTTATTGAGCCTTGACTGTCAAGTTTCAGAGTTTGAAATAATCAATGGAGAGATCATCTACAGTGTAAAAACGGGACGTAACACTAATGAGATTATAAAATATCTAAACAGTGAAGGTTATCACATATCAATTA
>ERZ773267.1146-NODE-1146-length-15400-cov-3.486869_pt1 | contig 15400 bp, 19 predicted proteins | sample MGYA00511959_ERZ773267 | MGnify/ENA primary metagenome ERZ773267 (study PRJEB29015, sample SAMEA2738165) | human oral metagenome | biome: human oral; feature: human-associated habitat; material: saliva | place: China | collected 2240 ... | reverse complement strand
CGTCATGGTGACTCCTCCTTACTTGCGGCTGAATCAATTACTCGCCAACCTTGACCAGCGTCACGCAATGCATGTACTCTTCAGAAATGTGGTCGAAACCAGCATAGTTTTCCGAGATCACCCGGCGAATCTCACCGTGTGTGGTCGCCAGATGCTTCAGAGCACCTCCAACCTTGTCTTCGTCGGTCACATGCACCAGGCCGACTCTGGTTTGCTCATCGCGGAACAAGCTGACGATGTAGGTGTCCAGCTTGTCGTTAAAACGGATCGTTGCAAACATGATGTTCTTCCTTTCTTCAAGTATCACCCCGGAACCATTCCGGAGCTTGTCGGTGTCAGCTACTTCGTCTCGCTGACCATGGAGTTATATTACTGCAGAACTCTTGGGCTGTGTGTTAAACGTTGTTAGGTCGAGTCAAAGATTGTGTACTCGACCTGCGGTTGTTGTACATCCGAACAAACCCAGGAATCGATGAGTAGCTCATCGGCCCAATCGACTTCATGCGCCAGTTCATATCGTCTTCAATCACTGTGGCCGCATCCAACTGATTTGCCCTACCAAACGCAGCCCCAACCACATCTGGCGATGTATTGGTCACCACTTGTTTGATCCGCCTCGGCGATCTCGGTGGCACCATGTTGTACGCGTGGTATACGGCATTCTCAGCAACATCACGGCGCGAGAGACACTCCACCGCGACCACCTTGACCTTGTTTACCCACTGCCCAGCTAACCTGGAACCAGTGTCGTAGTCCTGCACCTCAAACAGCTCAACCACAAGTTTTGAGATAATGGGCAGATACGACACACAGACCATATACCCCAGCTTCCTTGCCCGATCTATGTAGGCATACTGATCGCTGATCATTCCTCGTCTCCATTGTCAGACGCATTGTGCACCATCCGAATGATGGCCAGATCGAGGATGGCAGCCACAACTACCAACGTAATCACAATCCACATGTTGCTCACTCCTGATTGTTACTATCCACTTCCTGTTGCATGACAGCCACGACAGCAGCCATCTCCGGATGATCCACTTCCAGGTCTGAAAAGACCTTGAGCAGATCATAATCGTCGTTGGCAAGATGGATGTCAGCCAAGTCATCCTCGGTGAGATCATGCGGCAACCACACTAGGGCAGGGGCGACCCCAGTGATGCCAGCCGCCAACAAACGATGCGACCCAGTAAACGCCTGCACATAGCCCCCCATGTCAGCCACAATCACCGGCCGCCCTTGCCAACCGTTCTGCCACATGTCCAGGATCAGCGCATCGAGCTTCTGTGAGTCCGTCACGCCGTTCCTGGTTACTACCTGTTTCTTGTCGATCATCATGACCTTCTCCTGTTTGTGGTCAACCGATGGGTAGATAGTACTCCTACACATCTCGGTTGACTGTTAACAATGGTTAAATCAATCATCCTCCACAACAACTCCATAGCACTCGTTGGACACACCAAACTTCTCCTTCGCCGTACGCTTGCTATAGCGGGACAATCTACCTATATCACATAGCGACTTCAGAGCAGTTCTGTACCTGTCGGTAAGACCAAACTTGTGGTCCGCAATCGCCTGTATCCCTTGGGCAATATCACGCAGAGTCGACATCTGTACAATACCTCTCCTGGCCAGCTCGATCGTCCGCTCATTCCCAGACGGATTTGCAATAAACTCCTTGATCTTGGACAAGAATAGATCATCGACCATAGCATCATCGGATACCCCGTTCACGGCACCCTGACGAACCCACCACAGTTCTCTCGCAATACACTGATCAACAACATGCCTCGCCCAGTGAATGTGATTAATATCAATCGAGGGCTCCCTTCGCTTGTCAAGTACAGCCATAATCGCAGCTATACGGAGAATCTTCACCACCCTACGAGTGATAAAATTTGGAAGCTTGCTTGATTTGTCACTAGCATTGATGGCATTAATGATGTCGTCAGTCTCTCTATCGATCCGATCCAGCTCAACCTGAGATTCGGCCGTCAAATTGACCTGAATATGGGTACCGTTCAAATTGAGCTGGATAGCTTCCGATGCAATATCAACCAGACGGTCAACGATATGCTGCGGCGGAATCATGGCACGATTCCTGTTACTGTACTCACGAATACCCGTGTACTCAATTACGGTAAACCGCGAAACCATACCATCAGAAATCATCTGACCAGTCAATGACTTGTAATAATCATCAGCCACACCATCTCCAAAAAACGACAGCCCAACATTCTTGTCTATCCTGATGTTGTTCTCCTTCTTGGAATACGAAACCTCACCAACAACCTTGATGTGACTGGCTTTGTCGTACATCTTCATGATTTCATCCAGAATACCCTTGTTGACGGTATTCCGCCCTGAAGTGGCCTGCGCAATAAATTTCACAAACTCATCAAACCTGTAAGAAAACGAATCATTTTCTTCCAGGTCACGCAACACACCCCTGTCACTACCAGGATATCCAACTCGAAGCATGCCGTGCGCCTGGGGCTGCTCTTTGACAATGCACCTGTGCAACATCTCGACAGCATCCCCGGCGGATGATTTCCCTACAGCTGATTTTCCAATACATACAACATAGTTATTCAAACCCATGTCACCAATCTGCCAGGCCTTGCCAATAATGCCAGACAAATAACCAAGGAACACGGCTACCGTCGCCTCCTTGGCGCGCTTATACGAAAAATCTATGCCCCACCGGATAATGTCACCAAGCAAGCCTTCCGGAATCTCGATGTCAACATTATCACCCACACCAAACGGCATACCACCAAAACCATGCGGCATCTTGTATGGCGATTTGCGCCTGCCCTTAAGCACATCACCCAAGGATGGAACGCTGACTTCACCAATACTCGGCGGACGGTACTTCGCAGCAATACCCGACAGACAACGCTTGCGCTGCTCTTCCGCCATGTTGATAAGCGCAACCACATCCGTACCGGCAGGCGGATTCGCAGCCATGATCGCATTTACCAATGTCGCCTGGGTAGCGTGCAGCGACAGGTCTATAGCCGTCTCACCAACATTGAACCACCTGTCATCACCAATCACACCACTACCATGTGATGAGCTAACACCAACCTCAGCAACCGACGGCATAGGAATAATCTTCGGATGATAATCCACTTCATCATCGACGTCATACTCCTTGCTAAATGGAAAAAAATTAGAGAAATCAATACTGATGTTGATATTCTCAGCAACAGTATCTATCTGCAAATCTTCCGAATCAACCTTCTCGGCAATACTATTCACCGTGTCCCACACATAATTACCGCCCTGCGCCTTATCACGATCAGCAAGCCTCGACGTCATAAACAGACGTACAGTCTGCGCACGATTTCCAGAGAAGAAATAAATCCCCTCCATCAGCGCCATATCAGCCTCGGACTGCGACGGATAGCGAAAATCCTTCCATTTGCCGTCCATCAATGAGTTATACAAATCGGACTTCTCGCACGAGTCTAGCCTATCCAACACTTCTTCGTCAGACAACTCCTCTTCAGAATCATCCTCCATATCCACAGCCACTCTTGGCAAATTGGACGCAAACTTCTCCGGCGCAAACTCCTGTAGCAGGGCAGCAACCTTCCCTGTCGCGTCAACAATCTCCAGCGGCGCGCCCTCAATGTGGTTGCCAGTCGTCACAATGAACCGATCACGAAAGTAAACCTCTACACCATTCTTCTTGATGTTCGGCCACTTAAAGTGATCCCCCTTGCCAACCACACGTACGATGATATGTACCCCCTTCCCAGACCGGGAAACTTCGGCATAACTACCCATATACTCGACTATGGCACGGAACTCCTCTTTCTGCTCGTCCGTCGTCCACTTCGACTCGTCATCGCAGTTGTCCGCATCCTTGATGTCCAAATCAATCACAGCATACGGATGACCATCGTGCAGCACAAATCCTGGCAACGAACCATTGCCAACCTTGTCGCACCCCGCAACCACAGACTCATACGACAGCCAACTAGCCGCATCCGTCGTGGACGCAGCTACCCACATGCCATTCTCTTTGCGCGTGTGCGGCACCTTCTTCGCAGTGCCAAGCATCCAGCTGTCCAATCGCCGGATCTCCTCAGGAATTCGATTGCTCATTTCTTCACCACCGCGATCTGTTTGAAATTAACTTGACGAGAAACATAGGTAGTCACCTCACACCCATTCGTATCAGGCGACCTGCAAGTACGTACCGCGTACACAGACGCAAGGTAACCGAGCCTATTCGTAAACGACTCAAACAACATCCTACCCCTAGGAACAACTTCCATCGCCGTCACAACATCGTATACAGCTACCGCCGATACCGCTGAATCCATCAAAGACTCATTCTTCACATACAAACCACTATGAAGATCTATCAGACGCATCTTAAGCACCGGCATATTCTCAGGCTTAACAGCACCAGAATTCAACCAGTCATACACCTTCTTGCAAGTCTCAATACGCTCGTGAAGCTCATCACGAAACTTGCGATGCTCAATGTGCGCAGCATACGTGTAAACGTCCACGCTCGGGATAACATGCCCATTTATAGTCTTGTCAACCTGCATCTTCGCTATCCTTAGCGACTCATCCCTGGTGCGATTCGGCAAGTGCTTCAAATGACGCCCGCATATCTTAATGATCTCTTCTCCATCATACGGAAGCATATCACTGCCCACAATATCTCCGAGAATACCTTCCACTACACTACCCTTGTGCCAGCGCAAGTACTCGACAAGTACATCCAACGGCTTCGGCATCCAAGTACTCAAATAATTCGACATGTATTCCACCTATCGTCACAAAAGGCTATGCATCTCTATACACAACCACATCAATTGCCGTCGCCAGCAATCATCTCACTCCAAAAAAAACGATCACCATCATCGAGCTTCATCCATTCAAACATCGCCTTACTCGCAACCACTGCAGCTATCTGGGCCACAGGACGAACAAGCGAACTGGCCCGACCATCGACAACCTTAGATCCAGTAAGCAACTTCTCATCCTCAAACATCCTGTAAGGAATCTCATACATCGAGAGCCTCATCTCATCCACAATGTTCATCTTCCTCTTGTACCTCGCATTACGAGCGTTCGTGTATGAATCAACCTTCAATCTCTCCTTACCCAACGACGCAATCTCAGGAAACACTTCCTCCAAAGATTCAGCAGACTTCAATCTACTCAACGCCTGATAAGACTCCTTGCATGGATGCTCACTAAGCGTGTCAACAAGCTTGGCCCTGATCTCATCCAGGTACGGTTTCACATCAATCATCACTACGCCTCCACAACTATTGATCGGTGCAGGGATAGATAGTACGCACAGATCCACATGCGGTCAATCGGTCAATGCAACCACAATCGTTAAGGATTGCAAACCAACACGCAACCACATAGAAGAAAGGATAACAGTGGCAAGGCTATATGCGATTTCGTTATTTAGTAGGCAGCACTTCATCACTACGACAGCACAAAAGATGCGAACACATCACCACTCAAAACTACTGCAAATATGTACAGTCAACACAACAACAGAACATCACCAGGATATGTAGGAAACAACACCAAAAAGGCTGTGGATAACCCTGTTAATAACTTCGTTCGGGAACTAACGAAATCCGCAAAACAGACGACGTCCAGACGACGTACGTACGTCGAGTCACTAAGTAAGTTAGTACTAACTTACTTGTTGCTTTTTCACAACGTCGACGTACAAACCACGTGTGGACGCCTGTGGATAACTACATGAAACCCGCATGAATAGCCAATCTCCAGGCATGTACGTCATGTACGTCGGTTTTCCTAGATAAGCCAATTTGGGGTTGTGGATAACTAAGAGTTTGCACAAAAAATAGGCAGTAAAACGATCAAACCAAAAACCGACGTACATGACGTCCACAATACTTTCGTACAAATTACTCACATACTACTTACCTACTACTTATCTATCTTTTTTTCTCTATATATAGCTATCTATTTTTCTCTCATCGTTTTCTCATTCGCATTCTCATTCTCATTCTCATTCTCATCTGGGTACGGGGGTGCTGAACCATGGCTGAAGTGCGCTCAACCCCGTTGCCACATGGCCCCGCTCTTGCGGTAGATCGCAATAGACCGTTTCGCACCAATATGCACTTCGGCATAGGGTACAAAGAATCCGAATCAGCAGGTGCCGCCATGGCTTGCGAGAAGGCCCCTAGAAGGCGTTTTGGGACGTCGGGTAGTGTCTCCACCTTACCCAAGGAAATGAAACGCTCTATGAGGCCGTTTTGAGAAGCGCACCTAACTCACAAAACAGCCCCATAGAGGTGCCCCATGTGGTCGAATACAGGGGCAGGTTCCGCGTAAATGTCTTAGACGCGTACGCACGCGCGCACGTACGCGATGGCATACTTCAACACGAAAGTCAAATGCGTTTTTCGCATATAGAACCAGGCGGCTCAACCTCGATCACACACCCAGAAATGCAAACCATGTGGTTGAAATACACCAATACCTCATCCCGCGGATACCGGGGGGTATGCAGCATACTGGGGGGGGGATCCAAAAACACAGAGAAACACCCACCACCTCGTAACTCAAAGAAGATGTAACAAACCGTAACCACACGGGCCGAATGCCCCACACCATATGGCCGCACCCCACAATAACCACCATCTCAACACAACCACATAGGAGAACCATATGATCATCCGTGAACTCTACAGCTCACGCTGCTGGGAAGCACGCGTAACCCGCAACACCCAAATCAACGAACTCCTGGCCTCCGCCATCCTCCGCGACATGTTCTACGACTCTCACAGCCGCATGCTCGTCGCACCAGCCAAACTCATCGAAGAACTCAAAGATGCCGGCATGACTGTGGTCGGCGGCGAAGGTCAGGACTACCTGGAGTCACAACAATGAGAGAAACCGTTAACCAATACCTCCGCTGCAAACAATCACTCGGCATACAGGTAACATACTGCACCAACCACGAACACATCGAGTACGCCTCCGCTGACCACCCTAAAGGCGCTCTCCTCATCCCTAGACCACTGTGGTTGCAACTCGTCGGCGACGCCATCGACCACGCTTACACTCCCGTCTACATCGACGGCGATTACGCCATCTGTGAACGCGGACTCCCTGAATACGATTGGTCCGAAAATCGAAACAATGAATGGGCCGTCTCCGTCCAAAAAGCACGCCGCCGCGGCGCCATGAAATGCCTCGAATACTGGGCCATGCAAGCACGCGACATGAAACACACCGCCGAACTCGCCGGACTCTCCGGCACTTCTAACCTCTACCAAACCATCATCTCCGGCGGCATGTCCGGCGACTCATTCCGATCCATGATCGCTCACCGCAAAGCCGAGCAAGAAGCCATCATGGCAGCACTACAAAACCAGGCCAAAGATGACGACGGATTCATGGTGCTAGACTACGGATACGAACATAACCATGTGGCTGCAACCAATACAGCACCCACAAAACAAAACCGCAAAATCATCAGGAGCGAAAAACTGTGAACCCAGAACTCCCTTCCAGCTGGAAACAACTCGCCAAAAACAATAAAGCCAGGTACACACGCGACCGCTTCGAAGCACTCCGCGACCTACATAAAACCGTACTCGCCCTCGAACGCCCTCAGTGGCTCGACATCGACCTCCGCTCCAGACTCTACGACGCACTATTTACACCAGTGTGGATGGATCGCGATGTCGTCGTCCTAGTCCGCGGCATCACCGTCCCTGACTTCGAACCAGACACCGAATGGGCTCTCAACAACATCTCCGCCGTCAAATACGGCCGATACAAAACCCTCGAATACTGGTTCGGTAAACACAACCTCACCGACGACGTCGCAGACTCCATGGGCATCACACCATCCGGCGTCTCCAAAATGGCTCTCTCATCCGGTCACTCCATCCCCGAAATCCGTAAAGCCATCAAAGAAAAGGAAACTTGGTAACATGGGCGCATCTCAACGCAATAAAGGTAAAGCCGCCGAAGTCGAGGTCTACCACTGGCTCAATGAAACAGTGGCTTCTGTGGTCGGGCCAGGCAAATGGTTCCAACGCAACCAAAACCAAACAGCTTCCTCCGGCTCCGACCTCTCCAACCCTTTCCGCCTATCCATCGAAATCAAACGTCACGAAACACTTTCCATCAATTCATGGTGGGCACAGTGCACACGTTCCGCCAAAGCGGAATTCGGCGTGCCTATCCTCATCTATCGACAATCTCGTCAACCATGGCGCGTCATCATGGAAATGATTGATTGTTTTGGCGGCACATACACTGTTACAATGAGCGCGGACAACTTCGAAATGTGGCTACGCAACTACGTGGCTCGTTGGGTCGGCTCTCATGAAAATACCATTCAGAAAACGCCTCTCTCCTGACCAAATCCAAGCACTCATCGCTTGCTGCGGCAAACTCAACTGGCCGGATACCCACATCGGGTATCTGGCCGCTTGCATTGCTTTCGAAACAGGCGAAACTTTCTCTCCAACCATACGCAACGCAGCCGGCTCCGGCGCAATCGGCCTCATCCAGTTCATGCCAGCCACCGCTCGCGCTCTCGGAACCTCCGTGGCCGAACTCTCACATCTGGACTTCATCCGACAGATGTCCTACGTCGCAAAATACTTCCAACCTTACGCCAACCGCATCCACAACCTCAACGACATGTATCTGGCCATCCTCATGCCAAAATTCATCGGCAGCACACCAGATACCCGCGTCTTCATCAACCCCTCCATCGAATACCGACAAAACTCCGGCCTCGACGCCAACAAAGACGGCTTCGTCACCGTGCGCGAAATATGCGCAAAAGTCCAAGCTAAATACGATAAGGGGCTTCTCGAATCATGAGCATGTGGACTCCTGAACGAATCGAACAAGTGTTGACAAATATCAGCGTAGCATCAGTCGGCGGAGTAGCAAGGATATTGATGAACTCCACAGGAAAGCAAAATATCATCGTACCAATGATGATCGAAGCAGTATGTTCTGCAGTTGTCGGATACATCGTCTTCCTAGCATGCATCGCATCTGGATTGTCACTAGACTATACAGGCGCTGTTGTCGGACTGTCCGGACTCATCGGAGCAAGATCTGCAATCGAACTACTTCGCTCCATCGTATTGCAGAAACTTGGTGTACAACTTAAGAAAGAGGGCGAGCAATGAGCTTAGTCAGTCGCTTCTTAGCATTCAGATCACAGTTCCACATCGGGCACGTCATACTCGGGTTCGCCCTATCATTCGCCGGGCTCTCCGCATCACTCTACTTCTCACGCTCCGCACTCCGCGCCGACCTCGCACACGCTCAAATCGAACGCGCCAAAATGGCCGAACAACTCAAAACAGCTGAGGATGTGGTCGCAGCTCAAGGTAAAGCCATCGAGTCTCTACAGCTCTCCGTCAAAAAACATGACGAGATCAACCGCTCACTCATCTCCCGTTACCGCAACATCGACGCACGCGACGTCGAGTTCCGCGAAAAACTACAGCAACTAGAGCGCAACAATCATGACGTACAAAACTTCCTTGATCTACCTGTCCCTGATACTCTGCGCGTCCTGCTCAACGACACCAAAACTAGTGTACAAGGAACTACCAGCACCGAAACCACCAGCAGCAATCCTTGAGCAATGCCATGTGGCCGACGTCAAAATCAACACCGTCCGCGATTTGGTAAAATCCCGCAACGCCTACAAAAAAGCATACTGCGAGTGCTCTCAAAAAATCGAGGCTTTGCGCGCTTTTCACGATGGCATCCCAATGAGTGATTCATGCGATGCAACAGACAACAACCCTAGCAGCTAAGCTTCACATAGAACGCGGATACGAAGACTCTTCCGGGCTAACAGAGAAAGAAATCGAAGTCCGGAAGCGTTGGGTCAAAGAATACCTCAAAGACTTTGACTCTAAACGCGCTTGCCTGCGTATAGGCTACGCGTGGACCGCTTGCGACCGTATGGCCAAACTCTTCGAGGCCGACTCGTGGACGCAACTCCATCTACAAGAACAAAAAGAACTACAAGCCGCTGACCAGTTCGAGAAAGATAAACAGCTCATCATTCAAACACTCCGTCAGTGCGTCTCTCACGGCCCTTACGCGTCTCGCATCGCCGCCGCACGCGAGCTTGCAAAACTCATCGGCCTAGGCAACGAAGATAAGTCAGCCGCAGAGGATGAAGTCAAACGCAATACACTGGAAAAATTCGTTAAAGGAATTGGTGACCTGTGAGTAATGCACTTCTCGAACGTCAGCTAAAACGCTGGTACCCACTCAAAAGCCATCCCGTTCAGATTGCACTGAACCATGCCGTAGAAAATGGCGTGAGATTCCCTCTCGTCCCCGCAGGCCGTCGCTCAGGTAAAACAGAACGAGCAAAACGCTTCGTCGCCAAAATGGCCATGAAAACTCCGGGTACGGATTTCTTCTGCGCAGCCCCTACTCGCGATCAGGTAAAGAAGATCTTTTGGCAAGACATGAAGGCATTGACGCTTTCCGCTTACCACTCACTACAGCCCCTCGAAAGCGACCTGATCATCCGCCTTCCAAACGAATCTCGCGTACATTTGATCGGCCTCGATAAACCTGAGCGCTTCGAAGGTATCCCTTGGGGCGGCGGCGTAATTGACGAAGTCGCTGACGTAAAACCAGAAGCCATCGAAGCCAACATAATGCCGGCCCTCAATACATATAACCCACTTAACCCAGACTACCGACCATGGTGCTGGTTCACCGGCGTGCCCGACGGCCTCAACCACTACTACGAAATGTGCCAGATGGCAGAATCTGGCATCGACCCAAACTACAAAGTCTTCCACTGGAAATCCGAAGAGATCCTGCCACCCGATGTGATCGCGTCCGCCAAACGCACCATGTCTGCCAAGCAATACTCACAAGAATACTGTGCAAGCTTCGAGACCGCGTCCGGCAAAATCTATGAGGACTACTCAAAAGACAATTACACAACGGAAAAGATTCAACCACACGAGGCTATACACTGGTCACACGACCAGAACTACACACCTCTCTCATCATGCATCGCCGTCGTGCGAAACGATAATCTATTCCTCCTCGATGAGATCGTCCTCGAGTCAGCCGTCTCACGTCAATCAGCCGAAGAATTCGTCGAACGGTACAAAAACCACCAAAACAAACTCTGCTATCTCTACGGCGACCCGGCCGGCCGCGCAGGCGAAAAACACGGCCATAACAGCGATTACACCGACATCGAGCAAGTATTGCGCTCGAACGGATGGCGCGTGGAGCGCCGCGTAGCATCCGCTCACCCAGCCATCAAAGACCGACAAAACACCGTGCGGGCGTTGATCAAAAACGCCGCCGGCGAGACTCGTCTGTACGTCAATCCAGAAACAGCCAAGTGGTGCCATAAAGGTCTCGCTACCGTACAATTGCAAGCAGGCTCCTCTTTCCAAGAGGACCAACGCAACCAGTACCAGCACATCACTACCGCAATCGGATATATGTGCCACCGCCTCTGGCCTCAAGGCGTCACCAAACCTCGCGGCATCCAGTCAATCGGAGTTATCGCATGATCCAGTCAAACGTGCCAAAGCACCCCAAATACATCCTTAAATACCCAGAATGGGAACGCGCTCGCGACTGCTTCGCTGGCGAGGAGTGCATTAAATCCGCTGGGCCAAAGTACCTGAAGCCCACCTACAACATGGTACAGCAAGGATGTGGTCGCAACCTCGACTCCGCCGGTCAGATGGCCTATGACGCCTACAAGATGCGCGCAGAATTCCCCGAATACATGCGTGAAGCCGTCCAGTACTTCCGCGGCCTGCTCTGGAAAAAGGATATGTCCATCATCCTCCCAGGCAGCCTCGGCTATATGCTCGATCAGGCTGATAACACAGACAAAACACTCCTCGACGTCGCCAAGCTCATCAACAAAGGTCAGCTCGTCTCCGGCCGCGTCGGCATCCTGCTTGATATCAACTCGCACGGTGAGTTCTATATCGCCACCTACGACGCCGAAAAAATAATCAACTGGGGCAAGGACTTCTGGGTCCTCGACGAATCAGACTATATGGTTCAGCCTGACCTCTCGTACAAGTGGGTCACCAAAACACGATACCTCAAGCTCATCGATGGCATCTTCACCCATGTGGTCGACACAGACGGCAACCACGAAGAGTTCGTGCCTCAATACATGGGCAAGCCCATCGATTTCATCCCCTTCCTTGTGGTTGCCTCGGAGCAAGAGGAGACCATGCCAGCCACAAGCCCGCTGCAAGCCCTCGTAAGCAAGTGCCTCGCCCTGTACCGCCTCTCCGCCGACTACAAACAGTCCCTGTTCATGCAAGGACAGGACACTCTCGTCATCACAACAGACGCCTTCCAGGACGTCGGCAAAGTCGCAGTCGGCGCCGGTAACTCACTCATCCTCGGCATCGGCTCCGACGCTAAATACGTCGGCGTAAACTCATCCGGCCTCCCAGAACAACGACTCGCCATCGAGAAACTCAAAGCCGAGTGCGAGCAAATGTCTGGTAAGCTAGTCCAAGGCACTAACCGAGAATCAGGCGAGGCCCTCACCGCTCGCATCAAAGCTCAAGCCTCCATGCTCATCGATATCGCCCGCAACGCAGCCGCCGGCCTCGAAGTCGTGCTACGATATGCCGCCATGTGGTCGGGCGCTAACCCAGATGACGTCCAAGTAGTCCCCAACGTCGAGTTCGCAGACTCGTCACTGGAAGGCCAAGAACTCCTCGCCCTCATGAACGCCAAATCCATGGGCGCGCCTCTCTCCCTCAAATCCATCCACACCAACCTGCTTGAGCGCGGTCTCACCGACTTCGACTACGAGACCGAAATGGAGGAAATCGAAAATGAAACGGCGGCCGGTACCTTCGGGCAAGTCCAATCTGGATCGAATCCAACAGCGTCTGAAACGCCAGGAACGTTTGATGACACAGAAGAAGAAAGCGAGGCACCTTGAGCGCTCTCTGAACAAAGAAGACCGTTATGACAGTCTCGATTGAGTACGAAAACGGTAAGCCGCGTGAAGAAATACTTCGCGCTGTCGAACAGTGGCGCGAGATCATCGAGTCCCGCGTCCCTGTCGATGATCATCAGCCATTGATCGTGGATGCACTCGGCGATGAGGTCTGGGTCGAATACATAGGCGCCCCTCAACTCCACATGGCACGCAAGTTCGAACGCGTCAAAGGCGTCTGGCGACTCGATAACATCACCCTATCGGCCTCCGACTCCATGCGAGGCAAAGGCCTCGCTCACGCCATCAACAAAGTAGGCGCAGACGCACTCCTGGCCCTTGGCGGCAACGAAATCCGTCTCTCTGCAGCGCTCTCCATGGGCGGCTATAAGTGGCTCCGTGACGGATTCTGGCCCAAAAACGGAAAGGAAGAACTCGACCGTATCGCCCGTAAACACGGCGGGACAATCGCTGACAAGTGGCTTGCCCTTTCCGAGCAAGACGCCCAAGATGCCATGCTCAACCCGTCCTCCGCCGCCGAGTACAAGCCTCTCTTCGCAGGCGCCAAATACGACGCCATCGCCGACATCAAAAACCCACGCACATACGCAGCAATCACTGGACAGCCAACCGGCACCGTCAATGACATGATCCAGGCTCGTATCATCCAGAAACAAGCCGGCCTCGAGTGGGTTACCAACGACATCGCCGAGAAGCTCGCCGAGATCCTCCGCAAGACAGAACCCAAGATCATCGCCAAAATCAGCGACTTCATGCGTCGTAACCGCCAGCCACAGCAGTACGATTGGAAGCGCCTAGAAGCACTACGTCAGATCATCCACAAACTCCGCTCTGAAGGTTGGCAACAGATTGGCAAAGAACTCGACACCCTAGCCATGCAGCTCGCCATCGCTGAAGCAAAACAATGGCCCAAGGATCTGCAAGACATGGTCCCTACACAGATCAATGTGGTTGCACCTACCGTAGCCACACTCAAAGAGATCGCACGCTCCAAACCTATCCACGGCAGACTCATGCGCGACTGGGTCTCCAAAATGCGCGATGAAGACATGGTCCGCATCATGACCAAGGTCCAATCCGGCATGCTCGCAGGCGATACACTCGACTCCATGATGCGCACCCTATTCGGCACCGAGCGTCTGCAGTACAAAGACGGCGCAACCACTCTCACCAACAATCAGCTCAAAACTGTAGTACGCACCATGACGCACCACATCGCGTCTGACGTGCGCGCCGATTTTGTGCGCACCAACGCCAAAGAACTCGGCGCCAAAGAACGATTCGTAGCTACCCTGGATTCCCGAACAACACCTCTCTGCGGCTCTCTCGACGGCAAGCTATTCCCCGTGGGTGAAGGCCCTCAACCTCCTCTACACTACAATTGCCGTAGCGCTCGCGTCTTTTACATCGATTCGGAGTCGCAGCTGCTTCGACCATTCAAAGCATCTGTAGAGTCAGAGCTTGTGGTTGAATACAGCAAGCAAGCCGGCATCCCTCGTACTACCAAACGCTCTAAACTCCCATTCGGGCACAAAACCAAGTTCGATAAGTTCGCCCAGAAAAAAAAGGTAGAATATATCGGACAAACACCAGCGGTCACGAAGTTTTCAGACTGGTTCGCAAGGCAGTCAGTAGCATTCCAAAAAGCTAGTCTCGGAGAAAAGAGATTTCAGCTCTACCGTTACGGCGGACTGTCTCTCGACAAATTCCAAGACATCTCCGGCAGAAAGCTCACCCTCGAAGAGCTGTATGCCAAACACCCCAAAGCAGCTAAACAATCCGGAGTGATTCCACAGCAATGAAACTCAAAGCAATCTACAGCGCAGAAGATTTCGATTCCATCGACGGCACTTTCCGCGACCTGTACGAAGAACGTGATGGCAACTACGTACTGACCGGCATCGAAGGCATCAAGACAGAACAAGACGTCGCCAAGCTCTCCGAAGTCGTCCGCAAAGAACGCGCCCTGACCGCCAACTATCGCAAGCAATTCGACAAGCTCGGCGGGCGCGACGTTGACGAAATCCTTGCCGAACTCGACCAGATCGAAGCGTACAAAGCTGCAGCCGAGTCCAAAGGCGTCGATGAAAATGTCATCGAAACCCGCCTGAAGTCCAAACTCGCACCGCTGCAGCGCGAGAAAGATCAGCTCGCCAAACAGTACGCCGAAGCACAAGAACTGCTCGGCCAGTACCAGCAGAAAGAGAAAGTCCGCACCATCCATGACTCCGTGCGCGCCGCTATCGCTAAGTCGGCCGGCTTCCTCGGCCAAGCAGCCGAAGACGCCCTGATGTATGCAGAGCGCATGCTGGAGATCGATGAAACCGGCCGCGTCGTCACCAAAGACTCCGTCGGCGTCACCCCAGGCATCGATGCCACCGTGTGGCTGCAGGAAAT
>ERZ773267.1131-NODE-1131-length-15545-cov-15.011556_pt1 | contig 15545 bp, 15 predicted proteins | sample MGYA00511959_ERZ773267 | MGnify/ENA primary metagenome ERZ773267 (study PRJEB29015, sample SAMEA2738165) | human oral metagenome | biome: human oral; feature: human-associated habitat; material: saliva | place: China | collected 2240 ... | reverse complement strand
TCACCCCCAACCCCTCTCCGAATGGAGAGGGGAGTGATTACCGAGATACCCCTACCTGTCCTCCAAATGTTTAGCAGCCTTTCTCCTTCTATCAGCAGGCCAAAAGGGGTAACCTCACATACTACTCCCCTCTCCATTCGGAGAGGGGCTGGGGGTGAGGCCTCTGTGTTCTCTGTATGCCGAAGGCGTTCTGTGAGATCGAAACAGTGCGCAAATGAGTTCTGTTCTATCTGTGAGTTCTGTGAGAGAAAAACCTTCCCAGCGATTCTCAAGCGTTCTTTCTCACATGGAGGGTGCATTCTCTTTCTCACAGAATTACACAGAAGAACAGAACACACAAAGCTTCACAGAGACATTAAGTCAACCGATTTCACAGAACCTTACAGCCAGCGTTAGCTAATCATCAACACCTAACACTCATCACCCAACACCCAGCTTTAGCAGTAACGTTCTGTGATATCTGTATGCCGAAGGCGCTCTGTGAGTTCGAAACAGTGCGCAAATATGTTCTGTTAGATCTGTGAGTTCTGTGAGAGAAAAAACTCCCCACGAATTAAACAGTGCGCAAATGAGTTCTGTTAAATCTGTGAGATCTGTGAGAGAAAAAACTTACCAGAGTGAGAGATAAAAATCCCCTCTGTGAGAGAAAAACCTCCCCAAAGATTTACTCCATGATTACTCCCACCTTTTAGAGGAATTAGAAAGACGGTAAAAAAGCCTTACATAGCCTCAAGTGAATTACCTTCTAAAAAGTAGTGTGATACTCCTTAAAATCAAGTTCATAACCCACAAGAAATCAGTGTGTTATATGTTGAATTTGAGAACACGCCCTTCTTGCCCCAAGAAGGGCATGTTCTGCATGCAAGAAAGGCATGTTCTCGAATGGAGAAGGGCATGGTCTTGAACGAAGAAGGGCATGTGTTGCCTTGATGACAGGCGAAAATTATTGACAAGCGGGTGAGGAGATAGGGAGAAAGGGGGAATGAAAGAGAGTTAAGACTACATCGTCAACCACTTTACAACAGAGCGACAGAGACTTAAAATACCTATTAGTAAGTATTGACAAGACCGAAATCTTTGCCTATCTTTGCAGCAAAAGTCGACAGAATGGAGAAACGATTAGAATGCCATAGAACGTCAAGTGGAAGAAAGCGTATTGCAGGTTGAATGCAATACGCTTTTTTTTATGAACAAAACAAGACATTGTCCGTTAATAAGACTATTATGAAAACATTAAAAGAAGACGTGCGGAGTAGGATTGTCATGGCCGCCCGCAGTGAGTTTGTTAAGTGTGGTTATAGGAAGACATCGATGCGTACAATCTCGGCTAAGTCTGGTGTTGTGCTGGGGAATATATACAACTATTTTAAGACAAAGGACGATATCTTCTGTGCTGTCCTTCGTCCGCTGCTCTCTGTGATAGGCGAGTGTATGGCGGAGCACAGCAAGGGTGAGCACGAGGAAAAGCGTCTTGACTTCTCTCGACAACGGCAGAAGGAATTCCTATCGAGTATGCTTCGCATCATCTTCTTATATAAGGAGGAGTTGAGGCTACTGCTCTTTGAGTCGCAGGGCACCTCCTTAGAGAATTTCCGTGAGACCTTTATCGACGAACAGGTGGCGATAAGTAGGACTTACATGGAGCAGGTGGAGACGAGTGTGTCGCCCCTCTTCTTTCGTATCAGCGCCTCTACATGGCTGACGATCATCGGTGAGATTGTGTCGAGACCCGACCTTCAGCAAGAGGAGGTGAGGCAGGCTCTGACCGAATATATACGCTACAACACGGCTGGGTGGCTGGAACTCATAAAACAATAAGTAGGTATGAAGAGATTAATCCTTATCACGATCGTGTGTCTGTGTCCTCTGCTCGTGGCGGCCCAACGGCTGCTAAGGGGTAAGATCATGGAGAAAGAGACGTCGACTCCTATCTGTGGAGCATGCATAGCAGTCAAGGGAACGAAGCAGAAGACCCTCTCTGACAAGGCTGGCGACTATCAGCTGACGGTTCCCACAGCGGGTGCTTACACGATAGAGGTGTCGGCAGTAGGCTACAAACGGCTGAGGGAGGTCGTTGCAGCGGGTGGTGATGTGACAAGAGACTACTATCTTGAACCCTCGTCGACCTCGTTGCGTGAGGTTGTCGTGCGGAGTTCGGCACAGAGTGCAGAGATAAACCAGATACGACAAAGCCCTATGGCCGTGACAGTTGTGGATGGTGCGAAACTGAGAGGACGGTCGAGTAGCATTGAGGAGATACTGACGAGGACATCAGGAATTAAGGTTCGGAAGGCAGGTGGACTGGGTAGTGCATCGCGCATCTCAGTACATGGCTTAGAAGGGAAGCGTGTGGCGGTATATATCGATGGGTTCCCACTGAACAGTCCCGACGGTTCGTTCGATATTAACGACATCCCGATAGACGTCATCAAGTATATCGAGGTGTATAAAGGAATTGTCCCTGCAGAGTATGGCGGAGACGGTTTAGGAGGCGCCATCAACATCGTCACACGAGAAGACGAGTGCGACTTGGTGGGCTTCACACAGGAGTTGGCATCCTTTGGGACGGTGAAGACGCTCGTAAGTGGACAAAAGCTCTTTAGTCGACCGGGGATATTATTTAACGTGGCATTCTTTAAGAATAAGTCGAAAAACGACTATATGATGTCGTGGCCAGTGTTCGAGACTAATCTGCCTGCGTCGGCATATAGAAAGGTGAGACGTAGGAACGACTATTACGAAGCCAATTTTTATCATGTTGGGTTAGGGTTTAGGAAACTTTACTTTGATAAGTTCGACTTAGAATGTGCCTTTTATCAGAACAAGAAGGGGATACAGTCGCTTAATTTCGACGCTCGCCATGCCTATACAAAAGGGATAAATATCATGCCAAACCTCGTGTTGGAGAAACAAGACTTCCTCGTTAAAGGATTGGATATGAAGTACACTATCGTCACACCTATCATCCGCTCGAATATGACAGACACCGCCACGACGAGGAGACAATGGGACGGAACAGTCACGCAAGCCGTAGGAGAGACGGATGACAACCTGTTCAACGAGTCGCATGATCGGCAGTTTGAGGTGAGGAGTAAGTTTAACTTGAAATATACACACGGTCGGCACACCCTTAATCTCAATGACCAATCGGCCTACTCGGCCTATACTCCTAAGGACGAAGGCATGAAAGGCTATCTTGGCTTTGACCCCAGTGCCTATCCAAGTAGGATGACTGCTAACAACATCGGCCTCAGTCATCTGTTTGTCTCGGCTAATCATCGGTTTCAAAACGCATTGACTCTCAGCATCTACTACCTTAACTCGAGGATTTACAGAACCAGTGACGCACTGGCGAAAGGGCAGGCAACAGACGAGTTAGCACCGAAGCAGACCCGTGTGGAACGGTCGTATTATGGCTTCAGTGAGGGCTTCAGCTATGAACTATGGAAGGATGTGCGGGCGAAGCTGTCGTTCTCGCATAACGTGAGGATACCTGATACGGGCGAACTCTTTGGTAATGGGGTAAGCATCAAACCGTCGGTCAACCTGCAGCCAGAGGTGGGGAATAATCTGAACCTTGGTTTTATCGTTGATAGAAGAGGACTGTGCGGACTCGTGAGGGTGCAGTGGGAGACGAATTTCTACTATATGATGATGAAGAACATGATAAGACTCTTCCCTGCTGACACACGTTCTATCTATACGAACTTAGGGAAGACAAGGACCATCGGAATGGACACTGACGTGAAGGTGGACGTCACACGCAATGTCTATCTCTACTTTAATCTCACCTTACAGGATATCCGAGACAAGCAAAGATGGTTTAATGACGAACAAGGAACGAGCAACCCTACCTATAATAAGCACGTCCCTAACATCCCTGCCTTCTACTATAACTATGGCATGGAGTACCATGCAGAGGGCTTGATAGGGCGCCGAGAGCTGTCGAGAGTCTATATCGACGTGTCGCATGTGGGCGAGTTTGACTGGGGATGGCAGATGAGTTCGCTTGCAGAGGAGCGTAAGAAATGGCGCATACCGTCTAATGATGTCTTCACGATAGGCCTCCAACAGTCTTTATGGCATAATAATATGTCACTGAGCCTTGAGTTAGAAAACGTCTTCAACAAGGAGAACTACATGGAATTTAAGATGCCTCTGCCCGGAAGAACCTTAAAGGCAAAACTACGCTTCAACCTGTTCAGAGACAAACTGGCAGGTGGGGCAATGAGCTTATAATTATTAACTTCTTTAATCAAAACACAATGAAACATTATTTCTTAGCCGCAGCTATCATGCTGCTAACGACCGTCGGACTACTATCTTGCGACAAAGACTCACCTGACACACCGCCTGCACCGGCCAAGACGGAGATGGGCTTCGTCCATAGTGTTAACATCGGAGACAATACATACGTAAGTGTTTTCAAAGACATGAACGTTGGCTCGCTCAATACCGATAATGCGCTGGTGATGCCGAAGGGTGCTTTTTCCTTCGTATATAAGGGAAAAGTGTATATTACCGACACCGAACACCTCTATAAATATGCACCGAAAGAGGGAAAATTAGTGCAGGAGGGAAATACTATCCTACTCCCAAGTGGGGCTGCAGCAATGTACATCACCTTCGCTTCCGACCATAAGGCATACGTCTCTTGTCATGGGTTAGGAAAGGTGATCATCATCAACCCTACCGCAATGGAGAAGGTTGGAGAGATTGACTTGGCGGAGTATTCCTTGGGGAAAGCCGCTGGTGACAATAATCCTGAGCCTGCCGCATCTGTCATAAGAGATGGAATACTCTATGTGGCACTTAGTCAGATGAAGTCTACCTACACCTGTGAGGCGGGTGCTTACGTGGCTTTGATTGACACAAAGACCGATAAGCCAATCAAAGTCGTTAGTGATCCTCGTGCCTCAATGGCTTCTGGTGAGTCGCCAGCCGGCGACCCTTTCATCGATGAGAAGGGCGATATCTACTTTTACAGTGTAGCGATGTTCGGCTATCAACCGGGTGTCAAGGAGGGATTCCTGCGTATTAAGAAAGGTCAGACTGACTTTGATAAATCCTACTGCTTCACCCTTGCGGATGTTGACTTAGTAGGAGTCAAAGGCAATAAAACCTCGTATGCTTACGTGAAGGTGTATGGCGGCAACGGAAAGGTGTATGCTTACCTGAACATCCCAGGTGCTGCAAGTAATCCACCAGACTATGTCCACGATAAATGCTTCCAACCTTTCGAGATTAATCTCTACAATATGACCTGCAAGAAGTTGGACCTCTCCGCCACAGCAGGGTGGGCCGCAGCCATCTGTAAGTCGGGTAATGACATCATCTTCGGTATGTCTACTGACGAAGGGATGGGTTATTCCATCTACCATCCAGCCACCTCCACCTACGAACCCCTCAAGGTAAAGACCTCTGGTGCACCGTATGCAGTGCATGAGTTGAGGTAGGATGGGGCCTCACCCCCAGCCCCTCTCCGAATGGAGAGGGGAGTGATCACCGAGATACCCCTGTATGTCCTCTGTATGTTTAGCAGCTTATCTCCTATCATCAGAAGGCCAGTAGGGGTAACCTCACATATCTTTTCTTCATAGTGGGTGCGTTCTATTTCTCACAGAAAACACAGATGAACAGAACACACAAAGGCCCACAGAGACATTAAGTCAACCGATTTCACAGAGCGTTACAGCTAATCTTAGTTGAAAGGCCTCTGTGAATTCTGTATGCCGGAGGCGTTCTGTGAGTTCGAAACGTTGGTTGAAATGTTCTGTTACGTCTGTGAGTTCTGTGAGAAAAAAACCTCCCCAGAGTGTTGTTTGTGTGTTATCTCATACGAGTGGGTGCGTTCTATTTCTCACAGAGTACACAGAAGAACAGAATACACAGCATTCCACAGAGACATTAAGTCAACCGATTTCACAGAACGTTACAGCCATCTTTGGCAGTAACGCTCTGTGAACTCTGTATGCCGGAGGCCTTCTGTGGGTTCGAAACTGTGCGCAAAATGCTCAGTGAACTCTGTGTGCTCTGTGAGAGAAAATAATCCCCACGAATTAAACAGTGCGCTAAAATGTTCTGTTAAATCTGTGAGATCTGTGAGAGAAAAAACTCCCCAGCAAGTCTCAAAAATGTTCTTTTTCTCACAGATAACACAGAAGAACAGAATACACAGCATTCCACAGAGACATTAAGTCAACCGATTTCACAGAACCTTACAGCCAACAGAACACTCATTCTCAGCCCCGCTCGTTTCAAGAACATGCCCTTCTCCATTCGAGAACATGCCCTTCTACGTCCAAGAACACGCCCTTCTTGATGCTTGACAAGGCCCTTCTTCAATTCAACTTGCAACCTACTGATTTCATGTAGGTTACAGAGATGGATGAAGCATACATACTGAATGGAAATATAATACTTATAGACATAATGACAGAGTGACAAAGAATGACAGAAAGAACATGTTTTGTCGTGTTTTTTATGGTTATAGACATAATGACATAAAGACATAGATAGACGGAATGAACGTATTGGACAGAAGTATTAAGGCATATAAAATAAGGTGATAAAGTGTGCAGAACAACGGTTTACATGAGACCAATTAACACTGTAAACAACGAACAGCAAGACGTTAGGGGTATCTCGGTGATTACGCCCCTCCCTACGGGGGAGGGGATGGGGGAGGGGCCAGTTGGTGTAGAGTGTGGGGCCAGTTGTTGCCGTGGTTGGGCCAGTCTGTGTGGCTGTTGTTGGTCCACTCGTTTGGTTGTGCTTGTCCGTCTGTTGCTGTGTTAGGTGTTGTGTGAGGGGTCCTTCTTTATCTTCTTTTTCTGATATAATTCACAACTTTTTTTCTTTTCGGCTTTGTCTATATATATTTATTTGCTATCTTTGCGGATGATTGAGTAGATTTTCCTTAAAAGGGAGTCTAAGACATACATAATGTTATGAGTAAGATAAAGACAATAGGTATCTTGACCTCAGGCGGTGATGCCCCAGGTATGAATGCAGCTATCCGTGCTGTGACCAGAGCAGGCATATATAACGGTTTTGAGATAAAGGCCGTCTATAGAGGTTACGAAGGATTGATAACAGGTGACATAAAGCCTTTTACGACCGAGAATGTCAGTGGCATTATTGGTCAGGGCGGTACGATTCTTAAGACGGCACGCTCAAAAGGCTTCACAACGAAGGAGGGTAGACAGCAAGCATACGATAACCTTGTTAGTCAGGGCATTGATGCTTTGGTGGTCATCGGCGGTAATGGTTCGCTGACGGGTGCTATGTTGTTTGCACAAGAGTATGATTATTGTTGTATCGGTTTGCCTGGTACGATAGACAACGACCTTTATGGTACGGACAGTACGATAGGTTATGACACGACGATGAACACAATTATGGAGTGTGTAGACCGTATTCGTGATACCGCCCAGAGCCATGAGCGTATCTTCTTTGTGGAGGTGATGGGTCGTGATGCAGGTTTCCTTGCTCAGAACTCGGCTATTGCGAGTGGTGCTGAGGCCGCTATCATTCCAGAAGACTCCACGAATGTCGACCAGTTGGCACGCTTCATGGAGCGCGGCATACGTAAGTCAAAGAGAAGTTGTATCGTCATTGTGTCAGAGAGTCCAAAGTGTGGTGCGATGTATTATGCCGACCGTGTGCGCAATGAGTTCCCTGATTATGATGTTCGTGTGTCAATTCTTGGACACTTGCAGCGTGGTGGTCGGCCATCAGCTCGCGACCGTATCCTTGCAAGTAGTACGGGTGTTGGAGCCATAGAAGCCATCATGCAGGGTCAGCGCAATATTATGGTAGGTGTGAGAAACAACGAGGTAGTCTACGTCCCATTGTCTGAGGCAATCCGTTCAGACAAGCCTTTCGACAAGAAACTCATCAAGGTACTCGACGAGTTGAGTATCTAAGCGCACCTCTTCCACCTTATTATATATATAGAAGAAATAATAATAAAAAACAAGAAAGATATTTTATGTCACAGATTAATGGGCGCATCTCCCAGATTATCGGTCCTGTTATCGATGTTTATTTTGATACTAAGGGCGAGAATCCTGAGAAGGTTCTGCCAAAGATTCACGATGCTCTGCGTGTTAAACGAGCTAATGGGCAGGATTTGATTATCGAGGTACAGCAACACATCGGAGAGGACACTGTACGTTGTGTGGCCATGGACAATACGGATGGTTTGCAACGTGACCTTGAGGTAGTACCAACGGGTAGTCCTATCGTCATGCCCGCTGGCGACCAGATTAAGGGTCGTATGTTGAACGTTATAGGCCAGCCTATCGACGGTATGAAGGCACTGAATATGGAAGGTGCATACCCTATCCACCGTGAGGCACCGAAGTTTGAAGACCTCTCTACGCATAAGGAGATGCTTCAGACGGGTATTAAGGTCATCGACCTATTGGAGCCTTATATGAAGGGTGGTAAGATTGGACTCTTTGGTGGTGCCGGTGTAGGTAAGACGGTGCTTATCATGGAGTTGATTAATAACATCGCTAAGGGTCACAATGGTTACTCAGTATTTGCCGGTGTCGGCGAGCGTACGCGTGAAGGTAACGACTTGATACGTGATATGTTGGAGTCAGGTGTTATCCGTTATGGCGAGAAGTTCCGCAAAGCCATGGATGAAGGCAAGTGGGACTTGTCGCTTGTTGACCAAGAGGAGTTGCAGAAGTCGCAGGCAACTCTTGTCTATGGACAGATGAATGAGCCACCAGGGGCACGTGCTTCCGTGGCTTTGTCAGGTCTGACCGTTGCTGAGGAGTTTCGTGACCATGGTGGTAAGAATGGTGAGGCAGCAGATATCATGTTCTTCATCGATAACATCTTCCGTTTCACACAGGCCGGATCAGAGGTGTCAGCACTGTTGGGTCGTATGCCATCAGCCGTAGGTTATCAGCCAACATTGGCCAGTGAGATGGGTGCTATGCAGGAGCGTATCACCTCAACGAAGCATGGCTCAATCACTTCAGTACAAGCCGTTTATGTGCCAGCAGACGACTTGACCGACCCAGCGCCAGCCACTACCTTTACTCACTTGGACGCAACAACGGAGTTGAGTCGTAAGATCACCGAGCTTGGTATCTATCCAGCGGTAGACCCACTGGGCAGTACTTCACGTATCCTCGACCCACTGATTGTTGGTAAGGACCACTATGAGTGTGCGCAGAGAGTAAAGCAGCTGTTGCAGCATTATAATGAGTTGCAGGATATCATTGCCATCTTAGGTATGGACGAGCTGTCAGATGAGGATAAGCAGGTGGTAAACCGTGCGCGTCGTGTGCAGCGTTTCCTCTCTCAACCATTTACTGTTGCTGAGCAGTTTACGGGTGTTAAGGGCGTTATGGTACCAATCGAGGAGACTATCAAGGGCTTCAATGCCATCTTGAATGGTGAGGTAGACGACCTACCAGAGCAGGCCTTCTTGAACGTTGGTACGATAGAAGATGTCAAGGAGAAGGCTAAGCAGTTGTTAGAAGCATCTAAGTAATCATCTTCTTGTACAAATAGAATAATAATTGAATTGTCTATGTTGACACTTAGAATAGTTTCTCCTGAAAGGATTGTCTTCACAGGTGAGGTGGATAGTGTGATGGTTCCAGGAGCAGTAGGACCTTTCGAAATCCTTAACAATCACGCACCTATCATCTCAACGCTCGTTGAAGGCAAGGTAGAATATACCGTAAAAGGAGTGAAGACGGAGCTTCAGATAGTAGGCGGGTTCGTCGAAGTGAAGAAGAATAACGTCGACCTCTGTGTAGAAATCTAAGTAGGATAATCGACGGAGAGCATAGTTAGTATGATGGATTACGATAAAGTCTATAAGAAATACTATAAGTATAGTCTGTGGATTGCCGCTGCGCTCTATCTTATTGGGATACTTGTGGTGCAGCTGACAGAGCGTTTTTCCTATATACCGATGCTCACGATTAGTGCTGTCTTCTCTGTTGTCACAGCCTCTATCTATGGAGGTGCGTGGAAGGCCATCGTCAGTCAGTCGCCAGCAGTACTCAATAAGTTCTATCTTGCAGCGTCAGGACTGCGGATGCTATTGGCTTTCATGGTGATAGTCGTCTATGCCTTCGTGGTGAAGGACCGTACGAGACTGATCAGCTTCGCCGTTATCTTCATGATATTCTACCTTATACTATTGGTATTCGATACCTTCTATTTTTACAAAGTGGAAAAGAACAATAAAATTAATAAATAACGAATGAAATATCTCAAGCATCTGATTTGCATGGTGATGATGCTCTTTCTGTTGCTACCTGGTGCTGCGGCATCAGAGAGTAAAGGGGAGGGAGTAAACCTGCAGGAGATATTGTGGGGACATATCAAGGACTCATACGAGTGGCATATAACCAATATTGGAGACAAGCCCATCATCATCAATCTGCCAGTCATTGTGAAGACATCAAACGGCTGGTACATGGGTTGGGCTGAAGACTTCGCTGAGGAGCCCTTAGAGAGTGGTCCGCATGCGGGCTATCGACCTTGTAAGAACAACCCCGACCTGTTCATTGCGACGAAAGGAAACTATGAACGACGTATCGTGGAGATACAGAAGGATGGCACAGAAGTGCGTCCTTTCGATATCTCAATCACTAAGTCGGTGTGCGTACTCTTCATTGATGCCATCATTCTCATGCTTTGTATCTTGATACCAGCACGCTGGTGTCGTCGCCATAAGGTGACCGATAAGGCCCCAAAAGGCTTTACTGGCTTGATGCACATGTTTGTGATGTATGTCTACGATGAGGTGATTAAGCCAACATTAGGTAAGGAGTCCGATCGGTATGCACCTTATCTTCTGACGTGCTTCTTCTTTATCTTCGTGGCTAACATCATGGGTATCGTACCATTCCCACCGGGGGGTGGTAACTTGACAGGTAATATCACCATTACCTTCTTCTTAGCTGTTTGCACCTTCTTAATAACCAATTTCTCTGGAACAAAGCATTATTGGAAGGATATCTTTTGGCCAGATGTACCCGCATGGTTGAAGGTTCCGGTGCCTTTGATGCCTGTTATAGAGATATTCGGTATCTTTACTAAGCCCTTCGCATTGATGGTGCGTCTCTTTGCCAATATGATGGCAGGACACGCTATAGCGTTGGCACTTACCTGTATCATCTTCATCATGGCTACGATGGGCATAGTCCTTAGTACGTCCATGACGGTGGTGAGTGTGGCAATGAGTATCTTCATGATGCTCTTGGAGCTTCTTGTAAGTTTCATTCAGGCCCTGGTATTCACGATGTTAAGTGCCGTCTTCATCTCTCTGGCACGTGTCCATGAGGCAGAAGGATAAACAGCAGTAAACAAACAGTGGGCGATAAGCAATCCTTGTCACCCACATCACGACAAGAAAACAAAAAACAATTAATAATTAAAAAGCAAAAAACTATGTTGACATCATTGTTATTAGCAGCAGAAACTGCAAAGTTAGGCGCCGCTATCGGTGCAGGTATCGCAGCCGTAGGCGCAGGTCTTGGTATTGGTCGTATCGGTGGTCAGGCTATGGATGCCATGGCTCGTCAGCCAGAGAAGATTGGTGAGCTTCGTTCTGCTATGATTATTGCAGCGGCATTGGTAGAGGGTGTTGCCTTCTTTGCTGCAATCATTGCGCTCCTCTGTGTATTCTAAACAACGCAGAAGAATAATTGAAACAAAATTGGTAAGAAAAGTAATTTAGCAGCTTATGTCATTATTATTGCCAGATAGTGGCTTACTCTTTTGGATGACACTCGTCTTCTTAGTGGTCTTCTTCGTCTTATGGAAATGGGGCTTCCCTTCTATCATCAAGATGGTGAACGAGCGTAAGGAGTATATTGACGAGAGCCTTGCCAAAGCCGAGGAAGCCAACTTGAGGCTTGCTAACATTCAGAAACAAGGTGAGGAGCTGCTTATGGAAGCACGTGAGAAACAGGCGCAAATCCTTCGGGAAGCGTCTGAGACACGTGATACCATAGTCGGACAGGCACAGGAGAAAGCACACGAAGAGAGTGCTCGCATCCTCTCAGAAGCTAAGGCAGAGATTGAGAGTCAGAAGCAGGCTGCCATCCGCGACATCCGAGCACAGGTTGCCGAGCTCTCTGTGCAGATAGCTGAGAAGATACTGCAGAAGGAGTTGTCGACATCAGCCGAGCAGACTCAGTTTATCGATCGCTTATTGGATGATGTTACTTCTACTAACGGAACAGAAAGTAAATAATCGCTTATGAATACAGGTGTAATATCGGTTCGCTATGCTCGTGCGCTCTTGAAGGCTGCTTGTGAGCAGGGTATCGAGGACAAGGTGTATGCTTTTATGCAGACACTTGCCCAGAGCTACCTCCAAGTGTCCGACCTCCGCATGACGATTGAGAGCCCGATGCTTCCGAAGGAGAAGAAGCGCAAGCTATTGGAAGTAGCCTGTGGTGGCGACTGTCCTAAGTTAGTTGAGAATTTCTTCGACCTTGTCTTAAAAGAAGACAGAGAGGACCTGCTACAGCTCATGTCGAATGACTATGTCACGCTTTACCGTAAGCTGAAGCATATCATACGTGGGAAGGTGGTCACAGCCACGCCTGTCTCTGCCCAGATAGAGGACAAGATGAAGGAGATGGTACAGTCCAGAGCGCAGGGAACAGTTGAGTTCAACACTGAGGTTGACCCTTCACTCATCGGTGGATTTATCCTTGAGTATGACACTTATCGGATGGATGCCAGCGTGAAGAGCAAACTGAATGCTATCCTCACACAATTAAAACAGTAATTAGAATAATAAACATGTCAGATAAAATTAAACCAAGTGAGGTGTCTGAAATCCTTATTAAGGAACTGCAAGGCATCAACTCCGAGGAAAAGTTTGATGAGGTCGGCAACGTACTGACCGTCGGTGACGGCGTGGCACGTGTCTATGGCCTTCGAAACGCTGAAGCCAACGAGTTGCTTGAATTTGAGAATGGCACCATGGCTATCGTCATGAACTTGGAAGAAGACAATGTTGGTTGTGTCCTTCTTGGTCCTTCTGAGGGCATCAAAGAGGGTCAGAGCGTGAAGCGAACCCACCGCATTGCCTCTATCCGAGTGAATGATAACTTCTTGGGACGTGTCGTCAATCCGCTTGGAGAGGCTATCGATGGCAAGGGGGAAATAGACCTCACCGGTGCTTTCGAGATGCCACTCGACCGTAAGGCACCGGGTGTTATCTATCGTCAACCCGTTAAGGAACCACTTCAGACAGGTCTGAAAGCGGTCGACTCCATGATACCTATCGGTCGTGGACAGCGTGAGCTTATCATTGGCGACCGTCAGACGGGTAAGACAGCCATTGCCGTTGACACCATCCTCAACCAGAAGAGCTTCTATGAACAGGGCAATCCTGTCTATTGTATATATGTTGCTATCGGACAGAAGGCCTCTACCGTGGCTACACTGGTGCAGAACCTCAAGGAGCGTGGAGCCTTACCTTATACTATCATCGTGAGCGCAACGGCTGCCGACCCTGCTGCTATGCAGTACTATGCACCGTTTGCTGGTGCGGCTATCGGCGAATACTTCCGCGACCGTGGCTACTCTGCTCTTGTCATCTACGACGACTTGTCAAAGCAGGCGGTGGCTTATCGTGAGGTATCACTGATACTTCGTCGTCCGTCAGGACGTGAGGCCTACCCTGGTGATGTGTTCTATCTCCACTCTCGACTACTTGAGCGTGCAGCGCGCATCAACAACCAGCAGGAGATAGCAGAGAAGATGAACGACCTGCCAGAGTGTATGAAGGGACATGTAAAGGGAGGTGGATCGCTCACCGCACTGCCTATCATTGAGACCCAAGCAGGCGACGTGTCAGCCTACATCCCTACCAATGTAATCTCTATTACCGACGGTCAGATCTATCTTGAAACCGACCTCTTCAACCAAGGTTTCCGCCCAGCTATCAACGTGGGTATCTCCGTTTCGCGTGTAGGTGGCTCCGCACAGATAAAGAGTATGAAGAAGGTTGCAGGTACGTTGAAGATTGATATGGCGCAATATCGTGAGTTGGAAGCGTTCTCTAAGTTCTCTTCTGACATGGACAAGGTCACCACTATGACCCTCGACCGTGGACGTAAGAACAACCAGCTTCTTATCCAACCACAGTATAGCCCAATGCCAGTAGGAGAGCAGATCGCCATCCTCTACTGCGGTGTACATGGCTTGATGCGTGACGTACCAGTCGACCAGGTTCGCCTTTGTCAGGACCAGTTCCTCGACACCATGCGCACCACTCATGCCGACGTCATCAACGACTTGGCTGCTGGTAAGCTCGAAGATACATCTATCAAGGTAATCGAAGAGGTCATGGGCAATATTGCCGGACAATTCAAATAAAGACTATAAAGAATGGCATCCTTAAAGGAAATCAAGACTCGTATAGCCAGTGTTCAGAGCACGCGTAAGATTACAAGTGCCATGAAGATGGTGGCCTCGAGTAAGCTGCACCATGCACAGAATGCTATCGAGAGTATGCTTCCCTACGAGGCTATGCTCGAACACATTCTAAAGACGTTCCTTGTCTCTACACCCGATACGGACACTCCGTTCGATGAAGAGCGACCTGTCAAGCGTGTTGCCTTGCTCGTTTTCTCCTCTAACAGCTCGCTCTGTGGGGGATTCAATGCCAATGTCATCAAGCTCTTACAGCAGACTATCGACGAGTATCATGCTAAAGGGCTGACCGACAAGGATATTGTCATCTACCCCGTAGGCCGAAAAGTGTTCGAGGCAGCGAAGAAGCGTGGATATGAATGTGTCTATCCCTATCCGCAACTCGCTGATAAGCCTAACTCTGAGGAGTGCCGTAATATCGCTAAGGAGTTAGGACAGAAATGGCTCAAAGGTGAGTTCGATAAGGTGGAAATCATCTACCATCACTTCAAAAGCGCTGGTAGCCAGGTCTTACAACGTAAGAATTTCCTACCTATCGACCTTGAAGAGGAACTTAATGAGGATACTGTGCGCGACCTTTCTTCGAACATCTCGACGAAAGCAGCGCAGGACTATCTTAAGAAGAAGGGACAGACTGGAACACAGAAATCTAATAGTGAGACTGTCACTCCTCTGAATGATGACTTCATCATTGAGCCTGACTTGCATACTGTCTTGACATCACTCGTACCGAAACTACTACATCTCATGGTCTACACTGCCCTCTTAGACAGTAATGCCTCAGAGCATGCAGCACGAATGGTTGCCATGCAGACCGCTACGGATAACGCCGACGACCTGCTTCGCTCACTCAACTTGCAGTATAACAAGTCGCGTCAAGCAGCCATCACATCTGAGTTGCTCGATATCATGGGAGGTTCGGTAAACAACTAATCACTCGGTCGTCGCATATCATGCACGGACTGAGTCTAACCATCAAAGGGGATAAGCTATAACGCTTGTCCCTTTTTTTGTGCAATAAAGTGGGTGTTGGGTGAGTCGGTGGAAAATACGGCCTCACCCCCAACCCCTCTCCGAATGGAGAGGGGAGTAGTATGTGAGGTTAC
>ERZ773267.1122-NODE-1122-length-15626-cov-9.912144_pt1 | contig 15626 bp, 17 predicted proteins | sample MGYA00511959_ERZ773267 | MGnify/ENA primary metagenome ERZ773267 (study PRJEB29015, sample SAMEA2738165) | human oral metagenome | biome: human oral; feature: human-associated habitat; material: saliva | place: China | collected 2240 ... | reverse complement strand
TTGAGTTTAATGCGACAGGACAAGGTTCTGTTGAGGCTATCTTCAACGCTATCGACAAGTTCTTCAATCAATCTGTTCGCTTGGTGTCCTACACTATCGATGCGGTGACAGATGGGATTGATGCCCAGGCTCGGGTATTGGTGACTGTTGAAAACAGAGATACAGAGACCATCTTTAATGCAGCAGGGATTGATTTCGATGTACTGAAGGCTTCAGCTATTGCCTACATCAATGCCAATACCTTTGTTCAAAAGGAGAATGCTGGTGAGATGGGACGAAGCGTTTCCTATCGCGATATGCCTAATGTGTAAAGGAGAATGCTATGACAAAAGAAATTGTAGCTCTGGCGGGTGACGGTATCGGCCCAGAAATCATGGAAGCCGGTCTCCAAGTGCTGGCTGCTGTTGCGGACAAGTTCGCTTTTACTTATCATATCACGGAGAAGGCTTTTGGGGGGGCTGGTATTGATGCGGAAGGTCATCCTCTGCCTCAGTCAACTTTAGAAGCGGCCAAGGAGGCGGATGCTATTCTCCTAGCAGCTATCGGCAGTCCCCAGTATGATAATGCTCCAGTTCGTCCGGAGCAAGGTTTGCTCGCTCTGCGCAAGGAGCTTGAACTCTATGCCAATATCCGTCCAGTTAAGATTTTTGATGCTCTTAAGCATTTGTCGCCTTTGAAGGCAGAGCGTATTGCTGGCGTGGACTTCGTGGTCGTGCGCGAGCTGACTGGTGGGATTTACTTTGGTGAGCATATTTTGGAGGATAAATCTGCGCGTGATATCAACGACTACAGCTATGAAGAGGTGGAGCGAATAGTCCGTAAGGCCTTTGACATTGCGCGTGGTCGCAGAAAGCGCGTGACCAGTATTGACAAGCAAAATGTGCTAGCGACATCCAAACTCTGGCGTAGAGTAGCAGATGAAGTAGCCAAGGATTATCCAGATGTGACCTTGGAGCACCAACTGGTGGACAGCGCTGCGATGCTCATGATTACCAATCCTGCTAAGTTTGATGTTGTGGTAACGGAAAATCTTTTTGGGGATATTCTATCCGACGAGTCCAGTGTCCTATCAGGAACGCTGGGAGTTATGCCATCGGCCAGTCATTCGGCAGCTGGGCCTAGTCTTTACGAGCCTATTCATGGTTCGGCTCCAGATATTGCAGGGAAAGGCATTGCCAATCCTATCAGTATGATCCTTTCTGTAGCCATGATGCTGCGGGATAGTTTTGCAGAGCTAGAAGCTGCAGAGGCGATTGAAGCAGCGGTTGAGAAGACTTTGGCTCAGGGGATTTTAACCCGAGATCTGGGTGGTCAGGCAGGAACAGCTCGAATGACGGAGGCAATTATTAATAACTTATGAAATGGATAGTAACAGGTATTTGCCTGCTATGGAACCTTGTCGTTTTCTTGTTTTATGGTTGGGATAAGCGAAAAGCTAAGAAAAATCACTACCGCATTCCAGAGAAAACCTTGCTGATGTCAGCTTTGGCAGCTGGAGGTTTGGGCGCTTTATTGGGCGGTCGCCTCTTTCATCACAAGACCAGAAAATGGTATTTCTGGCTGGCTTGGATTTGCGGAATAATAGTGGAAATTGGAATTTTGTATTACATATGGAGAAGCTAGTATGGCTGGAAAATCAATTTTTGATAAGATTTGGGAAAGACACGTAATAACAGGCCAAGAAGGTCAACCCCAGCTTATGTATGTGGATCAGCATTATATTCATGAAGTAACCAGCCCTCAGGCTTTTCAAGGCCTTCGAGATGCAGGGCGCAAAGTTAGACGGCCGGACTTGACCTTTGGAACCTTTGACCATAATGTTCCTACGGTCAATATCTATGATATTCGGGATGTGATTTCCAAGGCTCAGATTGATAAGCTTTCTGAGAATGTCAAGGATTTTGGCATCGAGCATGCGGCTCACGGATCGGAACTGCAGGGGATTGTTCATATGGTTGGACCCGAAACGGGCAAGACTCAGCCGGGCAAATTCATCGTCTGTGGTGACAGTCACACGGCCACTCACGGAGCTTTTGGAGCTATCGCTTTTGGAATCGGTACTTCGGAGGTGGAGCACGTCTTTGCTACACAGACCATTTGGCAGGTCAAGCCTAAGAAAATGCTGGTCAAATTTACCGGAGTGCCACCTAAAGGTGTTTATTCCAAGGACTTCATCCTTGCTTTGATTGCCAAATACGGTGTAGCTGCAGGTGTTGGCTATGTGGTCGAGTATGCCGGTGATGCCATTGATCATTTGACCATGGAAGAGCGCATGACCATCTGCAATATGTCCATTGAGTTTGGCTCCAAGATGGGCATTATGAATCCTGATCAGAAGACCTATGATTACGTTAAAGGTCGGCCGGGAGCACCTAAGGACTTTGAGGCGGCAGTGGCTGATTGGAAGACTCTGGTCAGTGATCCTGATGCTGTCTATGATAAGGTCATTGAGATGGATGTTTCCCAGTTGGCACCTATGGTGACTTGGGGGACCAATCCTTCTATGGGAGTAGAGTTCGGAGCGGCTTTCCCAGAAATTCGCGATATGAACGACGAGCGGGCCTACAATTACATGGACCTCTCACCGGGTAAGAAAGCAGAAGATATTGACCTAGGTTATATCTTTATCGGATCCTGTACCAATGCCAGACTCAGCGATTTGCAGCTGGCAGCTAAGTTTGTCGCTGGTAAGCACATTGCTCCCAATCTGACTGCTATCGTCGTACCAGGCTCTCGTCCGGTCAAGCGGGCTGCTGAAAAGATGGGACTGGATAAAATTTTCATGGATGCAGGCTTTGAGTGGCGTGATCCGGGTTGCTCCATGTGTCTGGGGATGAATCCAGACAAGGTGCCAGACGGGGTCCACTGTGCCTCGACCAGCAATCGGAACTTTGAGGATCGTCAGGGATTTGGTGCTAAAACCCATCTTTGCAGTCCTGCCATGGCAGCAGCGGCAGCCATTGCGGGGCACTTCGTAGACGTCCGCCAACTACCGGAGGTCCAATAAGGAAGTTTTATGGAAAAATTTACAATCTACACAGGGACAACAGTCCCCCTCATGAACGATAATATCGATACAGACCAAATTTTGCCCAAGCAGTTTCTCAAGTTGATTGATAAAAAAGGCTTTGGCAAGTACCTTATGTACGCTTGGCGTTATCTGGACAATCGATACACCGAAGACCCTGATTTCGTCTTTAATAGACCGGAGTACCGCAAGGCGACTATTTTGATTACAGGCGATAATTTCGGAGCGGGTTCCTCTCGGGAGCACGCTGCCTGGGCCTTGGCTGACTACGGCTTTAAGGTAGTCATTGCCGGATCTTTCGGGGATATTCACTACAATAACGAGCTTAATAACGGTATGCTGCCGATCGTCCAGCCGCTCGAAGTGCGGCAAGCCTTGGCTAATCTGAAGCCAACGGATGAAGTGACGGTGGATTTGGAGCAGCAGAAGATTTTTTCTCCGGTGGGAGAATTTTCCTTTGACATTGATGGAGAGTGGAAGCACAAGCTCCTCAACGGTCTGGATGACATCGGCATTACGCTGCAGTACGAGGATTTGATTACAGAATATGAAAAAAATCGTCCATCTTATTGGCAGTAACCTTATTTTTGCTATATTGAGAAAATTCTGAAAAAACCTTGTCTCCGATAAAAATATATGGTAAAATAAATCTTAATTTAATAGAAAAGGAAGAAACTTATGACAAAACACATTCAATGGAACGGACAGCTTTCACAAGAAGGTTATGACATTTTGAAAGGCGATGGTGGCTGTATCGTTTGCCCGACCAAGGTGGGTTACATCATCATGACCAGCGATAAAGCTGGCTTGGAGCGTAAGTTCGAAGCTAAGGCTCGTAACCGTAATAAGCCAGGTGTTGTCCTCTGTGGCAGTATGGATGAACTCCGTGCTTTGGCTCAGCTGAATCCAGAAATTGAAGCTTTTTATCAAAAGCATTGGGATGAGGACATCCTCTTGGGCTGTATCCTTCCATGGAAACCAGAAGCTTTTGAAAAGCTCAAAGCCTATGGCGACGGTCGGGAAGAGCTGATGACAGATGTTCGTGGCACTAGCTGTTTTGTTATTAAGTTTGGTAAGGCGGGCGAGCAGCTGGCAGCTAAGCTTTGGGAAGAAGGCAAGATGGTTTATGCTTCCTCAGCTAACCCATCTGGTAAAGGAAACCGCGGCAAGGTCGAAGGGATTGGCGAGCGCATCGAAAATGCTGTTGACCTCGTCATTGAAGCAGATGACTATGTTGCTTCTATCCAGCCTGACAAGACGATTGAAACCCGTTACGAGCAAGGAGTTATGGTCTCCATGGTGGACAAGGATGGAAAACTGATTCCAGAACAAGGTGGCCAACGTTCCATCTCACCAGCACCAGTAGTCATCCGCAAAGGCTTGGACATCGACAAAATCATGATGCACCTGTCTGATACTTTCAACTCATGGGATTACCGTCAGGGTGAATACTACTAAGATAAAAAGAAGCTCAGTGCGAGAGGGGGATTTCCTCTTTACACCGGGCTTCTTTGTTTATAATTTCTTTTATTTTTCCTATAATTATGCTATGATATAGAATATATTAATAGTTAAATCGTCTTATGGCTATAACGTTAAAGAAAAGGAAATACAGTCTATATGATGACAAAAGAAGAGTTTCTAAAAAGAATGAAGAAAGAATTTCCAGATGCTCAAAAGAATGAGCCAAAGAGTTATACATCTTTTAAGGTAAAGAACTCAAAAGGGGATTTACAAAATTTTATAGAAATTCATTTTCAAAAAAAAGGAATTAAAATAGGTATCATGTCAAAGTGCCTCAATAAATCAGAATTAGAGAAGTTTGACAAGAAACCAGCTACTCATCGTTGGACACTAGATGCTGAATATGTGATTACTAGTGAAGAAAAATTTAATGAAATTTTACCCTATATAAACAAATCGTATTTATTTATTAAAGGTGAGGGATCTAAGGAGAAGGAGATAAAAATGCCAGAAAATATTTATAAATATAAAAATATATTACTTTCATCCAAAAATATTATTCTCCGTGGCGCTCCTGGTACAGGTAAAACCTATCTTGCTAAAGAAATTGCCAAAGAAATAACGGGTAGCAACGAAGACCAAATCGGCTTTGTACAGTTTCACCCGTCTTATGACTATACAGATTTTGTAGAGGGGCTGAGACCAGTTTCAAATGTGGATGGAGCTATTGAGTTTAGATTACAAGATGGTATTTTTAAGCAGTTTTGCCAGAAGGCTAAAGAAGCTCAGAAAACTGGAGGGCAAGATAATTTTGAAGAGACTTGGACTAAGCTAACCGATGCTATCAATGAGAAACAGGGGCAATATTTGTTCCCTCGTAGTTCTGTTCCAGCCAGCCTAAACAGTCAAGGGAATGTGAAGTTTGACTCACCTGTTGCTACTAAAGAAAAAGTTTATCTTTTATACAAGGGTGAAGATACTAATTTAAAGTACGAAACTTATCAAAAAATTGTTTTGAATCACATGAAAGAAAGTTATGGCTTATGTGATTATGTATCTCCAACGATTGACACAGATAAAAACTTCGTCTTCATCATCGATGAAATCAATCGTGGTGAGATTTCTAAGATTTTTGGTGAACTTTTTTTCTCCATTGATCCGGGCTATCGTGGTAAGGATGGAGAGGTTTCGATCCAATATGCTAATTTACATGAAACTAATGAGAAGTTTTATATTCCCGAAAATGTCTATATCATCGGAACAATGAATGATATTGACCGTTCAGTAGATACCTTTGATTTTGCCATGCGCCGTCGTTTCCGTTTTATTGAGGTTACAGCTGAAAGTCAACTTGGTATGCTAGACGAGGTTCTTGGTGATGAAGCAGAAGAAGCAAAAATGCGTCTTAGAAATTTGAATGCTGCCATAGAAAAAGTAGAAGAGCTCAATAGTCATTACCATGTTGGACCAAGTTATTTCCTTAAATTGCAAGAAGTAGACTTTGACTATGAATTGCTCTGGTCTGATTATCTCAAACCACTCTTGGAAGATTACTTACGTGGTTCTTATGAAGAGACTGAAACTCTGGAAACTTTTAAAAAGGCATTTGATCAGACAAGCATTGAGCAAAGAAATCAGTCAATAACGGGTTACAATGAAGGCGATGGAAATGATGATGCGGATAACTGATAATCAGCAACTTATAAAAAAAGAGGATTTTGTTGAAATCTACCCCAAAATTAGTCAGGTACTTTTAGATAGAACTTTAGAAAGTCTTTTTCAAGAGGATGGTATTTTCATTTTTCCGAATGACTTGAAAAATACTTCTGACTTGGACAAGGACCATAAAATTTTTGAAACTGTAAATCAGAACATTAAGACAGGAAATGTGATTGGTTTTCTGGGTTACGGTCAGGAAAGATTAACGATTTCCTCTCGTTTTTCAAATGCTAATAACGACTATTTTTTACATTATCTCTTGCAGAAGGTCCTCAATATCAATCTTACTAATTTGGATGTTGGTTTATCTAGAGAAGATAAACTCTATCAACTATTGGTTTACCTCTTCCCAAAATATCTGCAAGCGGCTTTGAGAAAAGGACTTTATAAGGAATACCAGAGGTTTTTCCATAATAATAGCCATGTAAAGGGAGCGATTGATGTAGGAAATCATCTTAAGAAAAATATTCCTTTTATGGGAAATATTTCTTACACTACTAGAGAATTTACTTATGATAATCTATTGATGCAGCTGATTCGACACACCATTGAGTATATTAAGAATCAGAAAACAATTGGAAGTGGGGTGTTTGATGCTAATCGTGAAAATGTAGCAGAAATTATCCGTGTAACTCCGTCTTATAAACTAGCTGATCGTGTTAAGATTATCAGGCTGAATCAAACTAAACCTGTCCGTCATGCCTTTTTTCGAGAATATAGAAAATTACAGGAACTCTGTCTGTTGATTCTGAGTAGAGAAAAGCACGGTTTAGGACTTCAAGAGCAAAAGATACACGGTGTTCTCTTTGATGTTGCTTGGCTTTGGGAAGAGTATGTCCAGACAGTATTGCCAGAAGGTTTTATCCACCCAAGAAATAAAGAAAAGACGGGTGGCATTTCTGTATTTAGCAGTCATGTTCGAAAGGTTTATCCAGACTTCTATCATAAAGATTTAAAAATCGTACTAGATGCCAAATATAAAAAGCTAGAATTTACTGAAAAAGGAATCAATCGTGAGGATTTATATCAACTGATTTCCTATGCATACATTTTAAAAGCTAAAACAGCCGGTCTTATTTTCCCAAGCGTGGAGAAGGTTGTTGATAACGACATAGGTAAATTATCAGGTTACGGGGCACTCTTGAAAAAGTGGTCCATTCTTATTCCTCAAGAAGCTGAAAATTATGACCATTTTGTTCAACAGATACATCAATCGGAAATGATAAATTTTAGATTTTAAAGCAGGTTAAACCTGCTTTTTCTTTACCCAGTTTAAAATTATTTCCAAATCGAACAAAATACTTGACAAATGTAATGAACAGCATTACAATAAGTAGAAAACAATTCGATATAGAAATAAATTGGAGAAATCATGAAAGATAGTCATTTAGTTGCTCATCATATTCGTTTGTTGAGTGGGCGGATTTTTCAAAAGTTACTGAGTCAGGATCCTAAAGCTCTTTATCGGAGTGAGCAGGGCAAGATTCTCGCTGTTTTATGGAATAGCGAAACGGGTTGCGCTACGGCGACAGATATTGCACTGGTGACGGGATTGGCCAATAATACGCTGACAACTATGCTGAAAAAGTTGGAAGAGCAGGATTTGGTGACCTTTAGTCAGTGTGGTTTAGACAAGCGAAAAAAATATGTCAAGTTGACAGAGCAAGGTTGGTCACAGAAAGAAGTTGGTCATCGTGTCAGTCAAAAACTGGATGCTATTTTTTATAAAGGCTTCTCAGAGGAAGAAATTCGTCAGTTTGAAAGTTATCAGGAACGAATTTTAGCGAACCTAAAAGAAAAAGAGGGATAAATCTTGTCAAAACAAGTTGAAAATGCACAAAATCTATACATTCACGCCATTCAAGATGGGCATGTTGCCGAAGCTCAAGCTCAGTCTGTAGGGGATACCTACATTCAACACTCGACAGGTGTGCCAGATGGGAAAGAAGGTTTTGCGGCTTTCTTTGCAAATTTCTTTGAGCGCCATCCCGAGCGTGAGATGAAGATTGTTCGCACCATTGAAGACGGCAATCTAGTCTTCGTTCATGTTCACCAATATCTCAATGGCGGGGAAGCTCAATGGGTGACGACGGATACTTTCCGTGCGGATGAGGATGGACGCATCATGGGGCATTGGGACAATAAAGAAGTCATGCCTAAGGTAGAAGATTTAACCAATCGAGGAAAGTTTTAAAATGGGGACAAACAATGATTGAATACAAGAATGTAGCGCTAGGCTATACAGAAAAAGATGTCTTGAGAGATGTCAACTTGCAGATCGAGAATGGGGAGTTCATGGTTTTAGTTGGGCCATCTGGATCTGGCAAGACAACCATGCTCAAGATGATCAACCGCCTCTTGGAACCTACGGATGGCGATATTTACATGGATGGCAAGCGCATCAAAGATTATAATGAGCGTGAGCTTCGTCTTTCTACTGGTTATGTTTTACAGGCCATTGCTCTCTTTCCCAATCTAACAGTTGCGGAAAATATTGCTCTCATTCCTGAGATGAAAGGTTGGAGCAAGGAAGAGATTGCTAAGAAAACAGAAGAGCTCTTGAAAAAAGTTGGCTTGCCAGTAGCTGACTATGGTCATCGACTACCGAGTGAGTTGTCAGGTGGGGAACAGCAGCGTGTTGGCATTGTACGCGCTATGATTAGCCAGCCTAAGATTCTTCTGATGGACGAGCCTTTCTCAGCCTTGGATGCTATTTCAAGAAAACAATTGCAGACTTTAATCAAGCAACTGCATAGTGAGTTTGGGATGACGACTATTTTTGTCACTCACGATACGGACGAAGCTTTGAAATTAGGTGATCGGATTGCCGTTTTGCAGGACGGGGAGATTCGTCAAGTGGCGACACCTGAGGAAATCCTATTTGCACCTGCGACTAGCTTCGTAGCAGATTTGTTTGGAGGTGTTCAGCATGGCTAATTTGTTTTCTACCTTTCAGGAGCGCTTTGGCGAATGGTTGGCAGCTTTAGGGCAACATCTCCAGCTATCTCTTCTGACCTTGCTAGTGGCCATCTTCCTGACTATTCCCTTAGCTATCTATCTCAATAGCCACAAAAAAGCAGCCAATTGGGTACTGCAAATTGCGGGAATTTTTCAAACCATTCCTTCAATGGCTCTGCTGGGACTCTTTATCCCTCTTATGGGGATTGGTACACTGCCGGCACTGACTGCTCTGGTGATTTACGCTATTTTCCCGATTTTAGAAAATACTGTCACGGCTTTGAATGGGATTGATCCTAGTTTAGAAGAAGCTGGAATCGCCTTTGGAATGACCAAGTGGGAGCGGCTCAAAAAGTTTGAACTGCCTCTAGCAATGCCAGTCATCGTATCAGGAGTTCGAACGGCAACGGTAATGATTATCGGAACAGCAACTCTAGCAGCTCTTGTCGGAGCTGGTGGACTAGGTTCTTTTATCCTTCTAGGAATTGACCGTCGCAATACCAGTCTAATCTTGATTGGAGCAATTTCCTCCGCAGTTTTGGCCATTCTTTTCAACTGTCTTCTTAAATGGATGGAAAAAGCTAAGCTTCGTACAGTATTTACAGCTTTTGCGGTCTTAATCCTCGGACTAGGCGCTTCTTACACACCGAGTCTGATTCCCAAGCAGGAGAAGGAACATCTGGTTATTGCTGGGAAATTGGGTCCAGAACCAGAGATTCTTATGAATATGTATAAACTCCTCATTGAGGAAAATACGGATATGACTGTGACAGTCAAACCTAATTTTGGGAAGACCGACTTCCTTTATCAAGCTCTGAAAAAAGGTGATATTGATATCTATCCTGAATTTACCGGTACGATTACTGGAACTCTTTTGCAGCCTGCTCCAAAGGTTAGCAATGATGCCGAAGAAGTCTTTAAAGCAGCGCGTGATGGAATCAAAAAACAGGACAATCTAGTCTTGCTCAATCACATGGCCTATCAGAATACCTATGCAATTGCAGCTCCCAAGAGTATCGCCAAAGAATACAATCTTAAAACCATTTCTGACCTTAAGACAGTTCAGGATAAGCTCAAAGCGGGTTTTACCCTAGAGTTTAACGATCGTGAAGATGGAAACAAGGGTTTGCAATCTCTATATGGCCTTAATCTTAATGTAGCGACCATGGAGCCAGCCCTTCGCTACCAAGCTATCCAGTCGGGTGATATTCAAATCACGGATGCCTATTCGACTGATGCAGAACTTGCGCGTTATGATTTACAAGTTTTAGAAGACGATAAGCACCTTTTCCCTCCTTATCAAGGGGCGCCTCTCCTGAAGGCTGAACTGCTCGAAAAACACCCTGAGTTGGAAGGGATTCTCAATAAGCTGGCTGGTAAAATTACGGAAAGCCAGATGAGCCAAATGAATTATCAAGTTGGCATTGAGGGCAAAAAGGCCGAAAATGTCGCGCGTGACTTTCTAGTCAAGGAAGGACTTTTGAAAAAATAAGAAATAAAAGTTAGACTCGTAAGGTCTAGCTTTTTTACTTATTGTAGAATAGATAGACTGCAGATTGAAGAAGGATCATCAGCAATCTTCATCCTTTTTTGGTATAATAAAGTATCAATTCATGGAGGTGTTTCGATGGCATCTAGTCAAGAATATTTGGATTTTATCCTGAAGCAACTGGAGGGCTTAGGCCAAGAAATTAGCTTTCGAAAGATGATGGGAGAATATTTGCTCTATTATCGGGGGCGTTTATTCGGTGGGATTTATGACAATCGCTTGCTGCTCAAGCCGGTCCAGCCAGCTCTGGATTTTTTTGAAAATCCAGTTTATGAGTCTCCTTATCCAGGCGCAAAACCAATGCTTCATATAAAAGAAGTAGAAGATGCTGCCTTTCTCTGTAGTCTGATTGAAGCTATCTATCCTGCCTTATCAGCACCTAAAAAGAAGAAATAGTCTTTCCGTTCTAACGGATATTTATAAAATTTTCCGTTATAATAGACATTTTAAGAATTTTCCGTTATAATGGACTTAAAGGAGGAATGATCAGCTATGCTTTATATTGCTCTTATTGGAGATTTGATCGAATCTAAACAGCTAAAAAACCGAAAGCGGGCGCAGCAAGAGCTGCAGGAATTGATGGCAGTCTTGAACCAAGACTACCAGGATTATCTGGTGTCGCCTTTTACCATTACGACAGGAGATGAGTTTCAGGCTTTGTTACGCCCTAATCCTGAAGTCATGCGGCTCATTGATCATATTGCATTAGGATTTCCCCACCCGATTCGCTTTGGCCTTGGTCTGGGTGAGATTGTGACCGATATCAATCGGGAGCAAAGTATTGGTGCGGACGGTCCAGCCTACTGGAGGGCACGCGCAGCTATTAACGCAGTCCACGAAAAAAATGATTATGGCAGCAGTCGTTTGGCTGTATCCTTGGGCGATGAGGAGCTCAGTCAGGCGGTTAATACAGTGCTGGCGGCTGCGTCCTTTATCCAAAGCAAGTGGAATACTAGCCAAAGAGAGGTTCTGGAGCGGATGCTCATGGAATATATCTATGACGAGAATTTTTCTCATGGAGAAATAGCAGAGCTGCTGCAGATTAGTCCCAGTGCGCTTAGTAAACGGCTCAAGTCGTCTGGACTGAAGATTTATCTGAGAAATCGTCGTTTAGCTATGAGAATGATTCTAAAAGCAGCAAAGGAGGCTGAACAATGACGAATTTTATGGGATTTTCAGAATTTTTCATGCAGAATCCGATTCTAGTATTGACTTTGCTGGCTCATGTGCTAGCTGATTTTCAGCTTCAAAGTCAGAAAATGGCCGATCTCAAAAGCCGGCGGTTAAATTTTTTGATTCTCCACTTGGGAATTGTTCTGTTACCATTATTGTTATTGGGTTTGCTCTTACCTCAACGTCTTGTGTTTTTCGCCTTGGTCTGGCTCAGCCATGCGCTTATTGACTTCTTGAAGAATAGGTTGAATTCTTTGATTGTCCGTCGCCATGCGCAAAAGTTTGCCTTTTTATTGGATCAGCTCTTGCATCTGATGAGCATTTTTGCTCTTTATTTTCTCTTAGGGCAGCAGCAAATTTCTGCTCCTCACTGGCTGTCTGAGCGCTATCTCATGCTGCAGGCTCTCTTTTTCTTCGCCCTTACTGGTAAGCCAGTCAATATCCTTTTTAAGCTTTTCTTCAGCAAGTATCAGGTAAGGGAAAACAGTGGAGAGACTATTGCAGGGGCTGGTGCTATGATAGGGATTTTAGAGCGCTTGATTATGGGACTTGCCCTTATTTTCGGGCAATTTACTGCGATTGGTCTGGTCTTCACTGCCAAGTCTATCGCCCGCTATAATAAGATTTCAGAAAGCCAGTCCTTTGCAGAATACTATTTGATTGGCTCACTATTTAGCATGATCAGCGTTTTACTGACTTATCGCTTGCTTTATTGGTGATAAAAACTGGGGCTGGGATATGATTCCCAGTCTTTCATTTCATTCTTATTTTCTATAAAGAAAGGAGAAGGCACATGGCCAAAAACTTAGAAGATATGTCTTTAGAAGAATTATGGCAGCTGTTCCCAATTTTCTTAGAGGAGCACAATAAGGACTGGTCAGCTTGGTATGTGGAGGAAAGCAGGAGAATACAAAGTTTTTTGCCAGCAAATCAGTTGTATAAAATGCATCATATTGGGTCCACATCTATTGAAGGAATATGGGCTAAGCCGATTATTGATATTCTTTTGGAAATTCCTCGAAGTGAAGATATGGAGAGCATTAAGAGAGAATTGCTGGAACAGGGCTACCTGCTTATGTCAGAGTCAGAAGGCCGCATGTCTTTTAACAAGGGCTATACACTGCAAGGCTTTGCTGAACGAGTTTTCCACTTGCATCTTCGCTACTACGGAGACCATGATGAACTCTATTTTCGAGACTATCTGAAAGACCATCCAGCTGTCGCCAAAGACTACGAGCAGTTGAAATTAATCTTATGGAAAAACTACGAGCACAATCGTGATGCTTATACGGCTGCTAAAACGGATTTCATTAGACAGTACACTCAAAAGGCCCACAAGCTTTATGAGGGAAGGTATGACGACAAGCTCGCATAAGCTGGAACTCCCGCAAATCAATCACGTTTTGTTTTAAATAGAACAAAATCGCGCAGCAGCTGGATAAATTCGTTATAAAACATATTCGTGATAATATAATTCGGTTTAAATGATATGATGTGATTTAAATTGAATACAATTCCTTTATTTGTCTACAAATAACAGAAATGTTATAATACTAATCTATACAAGATAGGAGGTGGAAAATGAATAAACGATCTATCATTGCACTCTCAACTTTTCTGTTTGTTGTTCTTGTTACTTTATTTCTAGTGTCCAAGCTACAAACAAGAGAGTTAAATAGTAGGGACTATATTCAATCAAGGACTCCGACATTATTTTTCCATGGTTATGGCTCAAGTGCTAATGCTGAAAAGCATATGGTAGAGGCAGCTAGGCAAGCTGGAGTTACTCAAACCATCATCACAGCTACAGTTGATAGTCATGCTCAAGTAACCTTTAAAGGAGATATACCAAAAGATGCTATCAATCCAATTGTCATGGTTGAGTTCGAGGACAATCGAAATGCTAATTATGCCCAAGACGGAGAATATGCAGCAGCAGTTGTTCGAAAGTTGCAAGCAAAATATGCTTTCAAAAAGATGAATTTTGTCTCGCATTCTATGGGAAATATGTCTATTTTATTTTACCTATTAGAGCACGCTCAGAATGAAGAGTTTCCAAAGTTACAAAAGCAGGTAAATATCGCCAATCATGTCAATGGTTTGGAGGGAATGGATCTGCCAGCTAATTTGACCATTCTAGACAACCATACAGGGCAGCCTAGCGCCATGAGTAATAGCTATCAAAAACTTCTGGGCTTGCGCGAAATTTATCCGCAAGATCAAGTGGATGTTCTCAATATCTATGGAGATTTTAAAAATCAATCAGATGGTTCTGTTTTAAACGTTTCTTCTCGCAGTCTCAAGTATCTTGTAATCGACAATGCTAAGTCCTATCAGGAAGAAAGAGTGACTGGCCCTCTGGCTCAGCATAGCCAGCTGCATGAAAATCCAGAAGTCGATAGATTATTGATTGATTTTCTTTGGGGCAAATGATTTTAAGAAATGCAGGCTATTCTTCGTCTATAAGAAAACTTTAAGTATTTTATACTATTTTGTTCTATGGAAAGTTTTCCTTTCCTAATTTAATGTGACAGCGCAATCCGCTGATTATAATCGAAGCTTCTCTAAAACCTTATTGTTTAGAGATAGATTGAGGAGTAAAATGAAATTTAAGAAAACATTACTAACGGCAGGAGCTTTTCTAGCTACGCTCTTTACCGTATCCACAGTAACTGCTGACACAAACGTTCAAAAAGTCATTGACGAAACCTATGTTCAGCCTGAGTATGTCTTGGGCTATTCCTTGGATGACAGCCAAAAAGAGCAAACGCTTCAGCTCTTAGGCTACAATGCATCGAGTGATTCTAAACCTCTGAAAACAATGACACCTGATGTTTATTCAAAGATTATGAATGTGGCAAATGATCCTAGTTTGCAGCTATATTCTTCTGTTAAGATTAAGAAGTTGGGCAACAAGAAGCCACTTCAAGTCAAGATTGTTACGCCGCAAAACATCACCAAGGTTACAGAGGATATGTATCGCAATGCAGCAGTCACCTTGGGAGTACAGCATGCAGAAATTACAGTAGCAGCACCTATCCCTGTGACTGGAGAAAGTGCCCTAGCTGGTATTTATTACTCGCTGGAGGAAAATGGAGCTAGTGTTCCTCAGGAAAATAAAGACTTGGCTCAGGAAGAATTAGCCGCACTTTCAAATATCAATGCTGAAAACCAAGGTAAGGAAGGCTACGATGCCGATAAGCTGAATGTGGCACTGACAGATATTAAAACAGCTGTTGCTAATGCTAAAAAGAATAACAGCAATTTGACCGAAGCTGATGTCCGTAAAATCGTTGAAGAAACACTGAAAAATTACGGTCTCAGCAGTTCAGTCACAGCTGACCAAATTAATCTAATTATTAACTTTGCAGTAAATCTTTCAAATAGTGGAGTCATCACAAATTCTGATTTCACAAAGACGCTCACCGACTTAAAAAACAGTATTGTTTCAAAGGCTGGCGACACATTCAATAATATCAATCTTAACTTTGATGCAAACGGACTTCTTGAAGATGGCGGTAATTTCTTTAGCAATATCTGGAATGCAATCGTCAATTTCTTTAAGGGCCTGCTAGGTCAATAAGACTGTCTTTAAAAATATAACAAAAAACCAGCTAGATTCTAGCTGGTTTTTGCATAGTTCTTATTCCCACTCAACGGTTGCAGACTCCTTGAGAATTGCTATATAATAGGCTTTTTAAGGAGTTAGTAATTCTTTGGTGGGGTTTTTGGTGG
>ERZ773267.1121-NODE-1121-length-15638-cov-3.549958_pt1 | contig 15638 bp, 18 predicted proteins | sample MGYA00511959_ERZ773267 | MGnify/ENA primary metagenome ERZ773267 (study PRJEB29015, sample SAMEA2738165) | human oral metagenome | biome: human oral; feature: human-associated habitat; material: saliva | place: China | collected 2240 ... | reverse complement strand
ATTGTTAGAAGCTAGTCTATACACTCTTAAAGCATTTGCAGTTTGACGCATTAATTTAGTTGTTTTCATAAGGTTTCACCTCTTTATTAATTTTTACATATTAATTATAAACTATTAAATAAAATTTGTCAATACATTTATGTTACAATTATGTTACAAGTATATTACAATTACATTACAAAAACCCTTACCATTTGGTAAAGGTTTAAGGTATCACTTATTTAGAAAATTCGAAAAGTTCCTTTCTTTTTTATATTTATTAAATCTTACTTATATAGTCTTTCTATATTTATTTTATTAATTATTTAATTATCCGTTTACTAGATGGTTTTTATCCCATGCTGAAAGCCACACATCGCCGAACTGACCAAAACCAAATCGTCTGTAGTAATATCCACCATAATAACCACCATCACCAGTGTCACTAATACTGTTTTCGTCAATTTCAAAGCTGAAATACATTCCAGTCTTGAAATCCCAATCATTTCCATCAGCAATATTGTTACCATTGCTATCAACCCAGTTAATCAATGCTACTGGGATACCATTTTCAGTCCAATCAAATCCAACTGGTACAAGTTCATCACAACGAACTTGCCAAATTCCATTGTGGAGCACAACGCTATCTGCTCTATAGTAAGCTTTTTTCCCACTGCTCCGACTAACATTAGATGGAGCATTTGTAGCACTACCTTGATAGCGCCACACTTCAATGTAAGACAAACCAGTTTGACATGCTCTTAGGTAGTAATCGTTCCAATTCCAAATTGAAACGGCTGTACCAATAGCACCAGATGTACTATAATCTGTACTAATAAACCGTTCACTATCCATCATAGCCCCTACATGACCACCAGCACCTCCAGATTGGCTCATATCTACACCCCATGACATTAACACAATGTCATTCCGTTGTGCGTCCCAATCTTCATTCTTTGCAATACGCACCCAACCATTCTTAGCCAACCATTGACCAAGTGTAACAGTTGATGGTAAACCTTGAATATTTGCTCCAGCTTCTTTCAGCGCTTGTGAAATACTCCCTGAGCAGTCAGCAGTACCATCAGCACCATTGCGACTACCAGTCATAGAATAGGTCAACTGACCTACTCTATTTTCAAACCATGATACAATTTCCATTATTTATTCTCCTTTGTTCAATTTTTCTTCAATTTCTTTCAATTCTTTTTCTACTCTTGTTTTTAAGAATGTAGGTACATATACACCCATAACTGCTAAATTTTCCATAATGCTAGTAATATAAGTAAGCATTACCATTAGCAGAACAGAATTAGCAATTACTTGAGCGTGAAAGTAATATCCACCAGTCATCAACATTGCATAAAATAAAAATGTTGTGGTGTGTTTAATTACTCCCTTTGTTCCTACATCACTAGAAACAACTTTCCATTTGAGAGCCTTTAAATATCCTGTTGCAAAATCAAAAAGTACTAAGAATAGAAAGATAATAAGCAAATCACTTTTGAAAGCTTGTGATACAGCGATAAACAATCCCATAAATTCACCCCCTTTCTATCTATATTTCAATACCTCCTTTCATTAAGATAAAATAATTATATCACATAATATATAAAATGTCAAATAAAATCTTGTCCATAATCAATCATTTTGTCCATTAATCCATCAAAACTATTACCGTTTTCATCTTGTTTAGGTATTAAATCTCTTGCAGAAATAATTCCTAATTCAGTTTCAATATACATCAAATCTTGTTCATCTAGTAAACCCATTGATAAATTAGATTTAACTTCATTCATTATATTTTCTTTCTCTGTTGTGTGATATAAAGGATAAATACCACCTTGTTTTAAATCTATAAAACTATCATAAATGCTGATTGTCATATACTGATTTAATATGCTCTTTGTGCTCTTAATTTGTACACCATCGGAAAATTGCTGCTCTATGAATTTTTCAAAAGATACATCTAAAACAAAACTATTTAACCTAACACCGCCAGCATGTATTTTAATTTTATCATCTACTAGATAACAATATTTCTTGTGATTTAATATATAAAATTTATCAATGTTTTCATTCTCTATATCCCATTTACCTAAATTCATTTTATGAAATAATTCTTTAGGTAAGAATTTAAAAGCCTTTTTATCGAGATATAAACTGTCTGTGTCACAGTACCAAAACCATTTATCAATATCCTTACTAATATGTTTTAGCGGTGATAAAAGATTATACATGGCATAAGATGTTACTGTAGCGGAAAACAACACATTTCTTTCCTTATTACGAAAACCACTATTAATATTATAGTATTCACCTTCTTTATCTATCCTAAATAAATCAAAGAATAGTCTAAGAGCAGGTACACCATAAATACCATTTAAATTTACTTTAGAACCTGCTATTTCATCAGCAGTAAATACTACATCATTTTTTATTTCTGTAAGTGAAATATCTGTTGCGTTTTTATAGTCTAATTTATATTTGGCTTTTCCTTGTGTTTTAATATAATAATATTTATCTATTATGTCTTTCGCCCCAAATTCAGAGCATTTAAAGGTGACATAAGATGAAACAAATATACTATCAATATTAAGATTGAACAAATCATTTAATAAACGTATGCTATTTGTATTTAGGTAAATTTCACCGTTTACAATCCTATAATATTTTACATACATTTGTTTTATAATCTTTGATGGTATCATGGATATTAAATTATTAAATTCATCTATTAAAATAGTAAAGAAAGTAATTTCATCATCTTTAAAATTTAATGAAATATGTTTCATTTTTTCAGAATATGAAATAGGATACATTGGGAATTTTTCATTAAACATAACATAAGGATATGAACTATTAATATCTAAGCTAAAACCATTCTCTAGTATTTTACCTATTTTATTATCATTATAAAAATTGAGTCCACCATTATAGAAATTATTAAAGTAATCAAAGCAATTTAAATCTTTAAATTTATAATCACCAAAAGCAAAAAGCTCTCTTCCTTTATTTTGTTTTAAAAGCTGAAATTCCGCCTTTTCATTATTGGTTATATATGAATGTTTAATATTACTTGTAAATGTTGGCTCTTTGTATGAAAATCCAAAGAACAAATCACTATAATATTTTATTCCTAAAATTAGAATTATAACATCATTTCTTATATATATCTTTTCATCTTCTGTTAAATTTATGAAAATCTCTCTTATATATCCCTCTAATTCATCATCTGTTAAGTCATCATCTAAATTATATTTAATATAATCATAATCTGTTTTTAGAAATTCTTCTGTAATTAATTCTTTATCATGCAATTTCTTCCCAATAACAGAAATACTAGTATTAGTTTTAACCCAATTATCTTCTGTTTTAAATTTAATCCCATCTAATTTAAATTTTAATTCCAGATTATTTTTACTTTTAACTCTTTTCTCCAACAAGTTTCCATCTTCTAAAATAGAAAATGTTTCAGTATTTTCGTTCTCAATAGCATTTTTAAGATATTCATTTACCACTTTACAGTCATAATATTTTATCAGTTCATATCTTATAAAATGATTATCATATCTATTACCATTGTGTGCATTTAATACATACGGTTTAGACTTCTTAAAATAAGGCTTCGACCATTCAAAAAAATGTTGAAAATTATTAAATATAATATAATACGTTTCATCATCTAATATAAAACCAATCGTGAATGTGTACATCACACTTTTTAAAAGAGAGGTTTTAATATTACCCTCTTTAAAATTATAAGTAAATGTTTCTATATCATAAGCTAGTAATGTGTATCCACGTTTAATATATTCAATAAATTCTTTAATGTTACCATAAGGTTTATGATAAGTATTCATACATTTTACCTAATTTTTGTAGTAAAATTCTTTCCTTTGAAATTTCAACTTTTTGTTGTGTTGTAGTTGTATTGTAATTGATTAGTTTAAATAAGTTTAAATCCATGTAAATAGGATTGTTATAAATATAATTTTTACTAAATGTGTTAGTAAATTTAATAATATCTTTCCTATATTTGTTATGAAATGTATCATTAAAATATTTATTTGGATACAAATAAACAACATCATCTTTTCTATCTTCAAGATTTAAACAATACTGGTAGTCACCCTTACTTGTAATATCAATAACATAATTACCATTCCATACATAAAAATTAATATATTTATCACTTTCAAGTTTTATTACTGATGCACAAACTTCTGATTTTATTTTATCAAATAATTCTTTACTAATTAAATTGTGGTGATTAATTTCAAACATACCTGTAAAATTACTATCATTTTCAACATCAAAAATAGATGTATTTTTATTTTTATTTACTTGTTCATTTTGTCTTAATTCTATTAATTTATTACCATATTGTTTAATAGTATTCATTTTATGTTTTTCAATTAAACTATAAAAATCTAACCACTCCAAAACTGGTGAATTAAAGTTAATTGGGTTAGCAAGTAAAATCATTTTAGGTTTTATTCCAAATGGTCTATCCTTTGGTTTAACCCTATCAATAGATTGATAAATAGTCTTTATTTTTTGTAACTCATTCGGTACATAATCATCATCTAGCGCAAGAAATTCATCATAAACCATTAATGGAAATTCTTTCAATTTAAAACTTGAAAATTTAAGGTCACTTGCATTATTAATATCAGCAATTAATCCGATTTCCTTATCTTCATACCCTATAATAATATAATCTTGTTGGTTCACATACCATAAATTTTCAACTTCCCAAAATTCCAAAGTTTCCACCACATTATCTATCAGGTTACGAAACAATGTCTGTAGTTCCCAATGTCGCACAATAAAGATAGGTTTCAAATCCAAATCATAACCCATTTTAAGACATGCACCTATTGTGTTAAATGATTTACCATCTCCACGATTGGTTATACTTAAATAAATATCAATCGTATCTTTTGTTAAATCATCTAACCAAAGTAATTGATTATATTCTTTTGGAATATATTTTTTCCTATATTTTTGCACCCATTTTTTAAAGTCTTTTTTAAGTTTAAACATTAATTCTTTTTAACCTTACTTTCTTTAACAATTTTATCAATAAAGTTAAACCATTTATCAGCACCTGCATATCTAGCCGGTAAACTAGATGGTACATGCGCCCTTTCCCAGTATACATAAACATTGTCTACACCCTCTTTTGTACTTTCAGAATTTCTTAAACATTGTTTTAAAATGTTTCCATTTGTACCATCGGCTTCAAAAGCGTATAGCATTTGTGTTTTTACAGTCCACATATCAAGATTTTTTGATTTAGCATAGTCCCATAAACCTTTAGTACGCAAACCAGTCCATTGTCCTAAACCTACACCTAACCAATGTTTTCCATCGTGTCTATATGTACCTTCATCTAAACCAATATTATATAAACCTCTAAATTTAGCCCATGACCCGTATAAATCCTCAGCAGTTGGTGGTATATCTTTAGATGGGTTTTTTATGTGTGCACCTACATAGTCAGCCTCAAAAGTTTTAGGGTTTATATTACTTTCACCCACAAAATTACCAACTAATCCAGCTATACCATAAGAATTGGCTTGGGGCTCATATTGTAAACACAATTTAGTAATTAATTCAACCTTTTTTTCTTCTGTACTTTCATCTGATGGGATACTATCAGGATTTAAATTAACTGGTGAACCTTTACGACTTTTACCATTCCAATTAATATTTTTATTATTACTTTCATCTAACCCTTTAAATAGATTATCTTTTAATCCATTTATAAAATCTTCACTTAAAGTAACTTTTAAAGTATTCATTTCTACATCTACATTTAATATATTATTAGTATATAAATCATTTGATGTTTGATAAACTCTATTATCAAATACTTCAACAATTTCATTTAACATATTTTCTATTCCTTTTTTTATTTGTGATAAATCAAGAGATTTAATTGCTCTTCCAATATCTATATTTGGTTGTAAAGATTTGCCTGTTTTATCTTTTTTAGCTTCTGCAATACCGTCACTTGCACTAGCACCATCATTTATAACCCATGCACCACTAAAACCTGCACCACCACTTTCAATCCAACCACCAATATTATCATTTGTAATTGGTCCTCCCCAACCATTGGTATTATAATTTTGTTCCAAACACCAACACCAACCACCTGATTTAATAGCCACATGTCCTGCGCCAGCATTAGTAAAGAAAACGATAGCACCAAGGGGGAGAGTATCCCATATTTTTTTTGCATTAGCGTCATTGTTAGGGTCACCTTGTACTTTTCGAACATTTGATGGTACGTTATTATGATAGATGTCTTTAGCATATAAACCACCTGTATTTAAACCTAAACCAAACTCTTGATTTAGTTTTACTATTAGGTCAACACATTGTGCACCCCATTGACCGTCCATATCAAAAGCTTTTCCTAAATTATTTTTACAAAAATTATAAAGGTCAATATTTTTAGCCATATATTAACCCCTCCAATTATTAACTAAAATAGGTCTATTAATCTGTCTATTTTGTGTACCATCATAGTGCCATAATTTTACACCATTTTCAAAAATTGTTTTTAGTACAATGTTAATTTGTGGGTCTGCTTCTTGTAAATACCAGTTACCCTTAAATTGCACATAGTTAACATTATTCATGCTATTTACAGGTTCTAATGATTCCAGTTTTTCATCAAAATCAAATCCGTATAAATTATAGTATTGTTTTAGTTTATCTAGTTCAAATTTATGTGGTGCGGAAATTAATAGATGGATTCCATACATACTATCTTTTAAAAGTAAACTATTCGGATAATTACCATCATTTACTTGATTAGCGTTTAAAGCAAGAGTTTGTTTATCTGCTTTTTGTTTACGGTAATAATCGTATTCATCAGAAAATGCTCCTGCAACTGACCCAATACCACCTTTAAACGTTGAGAATACACTCATAGCATTGAAAAACTTGTCTTGTACTGAACTATCACTATCCATTATTTTCTGTGCTCTACCAGAAATAGTTTTACTATTGTCTAATTCACGGTTATAAGCACCTTTAGCCCATTCGAGTTTAGCGGTATCTACAACTGTACTCATTTTATTAAATTCAATAAATGAAAGGTTTACATTTAAATATGTACCTTTTTTATCCCCTAATTCGTTATTATAACCTATAGGGTATATCTTCAATAAATTATTATAACCTATTGTAGCCACAGCTCTAAACTTCAAACCTTGATATAATTTTGATGGTTCTAAAGGTACTATATTTCCGCTAAAATCTGTTAGTTCAAAGGTAAAATATCCATTTCTCAAAAGATGGGGCATATTGTCAATTCCTAACATGTTTAACAATGTATCTTTTTCAATATTTATTTTACCTAAATCAATCTCTTTTGATTTACCACCTTTTTTTAGTTTGTAAAATTCCACTTCACTATCTTTAAATTTAACTTTTTTCTGTTCTTCAAGATTTACAAGTAAAGATGGTATCTGACAAGCTTCTTTTATATTCTGAGCAATCCACGGAAAAGATGATAAATGAGTTAGAAAACTATCCCATTTTTCCGATGGTATAATATAAGCATTTAACATTGATTTCATACCATCAAACACACCTCCAGTTGATGAACGTAAAACAGGTTTCTTTTCTGTACCAAAATCTGCTTCAAGGTCAACACTTGTTGTTAGTAAGATATAACTTTCAAGCATAGGAATTGATAGATGTTTAATATATTTTAATGATTTTACTTGTAAAGTATCATCTGTATTTCTTAAATATTGTTCTAATTCATTGTACCTATTTTGTGTAACGTGCTGACGAATAATTTCTACTTGACCTATTTCATTCAAACGATTACCTTGACAAAATGTCATAACAAAATCTGGCATAATCGTAACTTGTGTTGTGTTATCGTTTAAGTATTCATAATCTGTTATAAAGAAATAGTAACGTCTATTTTCTTTTTGATTAGTAAAATATCCATAATTAAATTTTAATAAGTCCTCGTAAAGTTTAGGGACTTTAAGTAAGCCCCTATCTCTACGAAAATTGAAAAGACTTTCAAATTCTAATTTATTATACCTTTCAAAAAAATCATCTCTAATCTGATTATTTTCAAAATGGATTGTATTTTGGATATTAACTAATTCTGTATTTTCATAAAAAACAAATTTAGTTAAATTCATACTTGATTATCACTTTCTATATATTTTGCTTTTTTCCACTCATTGTTAGAAAATATATTTACATGTGGGTTTTTTGTACTAATTTTATCTAAATAGTCATTTGGTATGGGATTATTGTTTATAAAAAACCTCTTTTTTTGTTTAGGTAACGAAATGAAATCGGTTTTTTTAGTAAGTCCTTGTTGATACGTATAAGTATTAATACTATAATCTTCTAATATTTGTTGTTTTCCTTTACTAATATATATTTCTATATAGTCAGTACTTTCAGAGCCTTCTGCTTTAAACTTACCTATTAATTTTTTCTCAGTTAAATATATAGAACCTGTTTCATCAATTTTATATTTAAATTTATCCTTATTTACACCAAAAGATATAGAATCATTATAATTATCTTCAAAAACTCCAAAATAATATCTGTTTTTATCCAAAAATAATTTATCTCCAATTTTTTTGGTATATATAGCTGATTGTGACCACCCTATTAAATTAGAAATTGAAATTTGTTCAGGTGTATTTGTTTCTATTTCCCATTCATCTGTTACATTGTATAAATTTCTAACATAAGTATCAAAATGTCCTTGTAAACTAAAACCACCATAAAAAGAACTAAATGTAGTGTTAGTCGCTTCATAATTAAATTTTATATTATCATTTATAACATCATGTTCATAAGCCAAAATTGAATACAATGTAAAATTATCAGAAGCTAATAAGCCTTCACCAAATGTTAAAGGTGATAAAACTTGTTCAGTTTCAATTAGAAATTCAATAGTATAATATCCTATTATTTCATTATTAGCAACATTTTTAAAAGTTAAACTATACCAGTTACCAACATTTTCTTGTTTTACTAAATAAGGGCTTTCAATATTATATTCTATATTTAATTTCAATTTAGGTCTAAAAGCAAAATTCTTATTCAAAATTTGTCTTTTTTCTTGCCCTTCAATATAAAACATTGCATGTTTTCTTAAATCAATATTATATGACATTATTTCACCCACAAATCATTTTCACCCTCAACCTTGCGAGTAGTAATGTACCCTTGTTTATTTTCGGTAGTATATAAGTTAATATTACCATGAGCAATATTACTAATTATATTAAAGGTTGCTAGTTCTGTTCCATCTGTTGCACCGCTAGTATTAAGATTAGACACAATCTTTTCTACTGCTCTATTAATATTATCAACTTTTGGCTTAATTTCAGTTAATTTATTATCAATTAATTCATTTACTTTTGTTTCATTTACTTGCTGATTTTGTTCAGGTACTCTGATGTTGTTAATCTTTTCATCAATGCGACGTTCAAATTCTTTAGTTTTTTCATCAACTGCCCTTAGAATATCAGCTTTAAGATTTTCAATTTTAGTATTTAATGCCCTAACATCTTTGTTTAATTCTATAAGATAATTCGTCACATCTGGATTATAAAGACCATCATTTTCAATTACAAGAGAGTTGGGGCTTTCCAAATCTTTGTATGTTCCGTCTAATTGCTGATACTGTAATCTCTTGACTAATTTTGATAGAACCAATTCACATTTAAGATTAATAATATCATGCCAATTTATTCCGCGCTCTTTCCCTTCATCAATCCAGTCATATTCTTTAGTGTATTTTATTGCATTTGTAGACTGTACATTAATATTTCTACGTGCAACACGATTAGTAAGCCATGTTAATTTATCCAAATAACGATTAGTATTAGCTAAATAATCATAATAACTTGGTGCGTTAGTGTTATAATCTCTTCTATCATCATACCACGGCTGATAATGGTTTTCTAAAGACCAATTAGTAGACCATGGATATTTAGCATGACTTTCCATTTGATTAAAGTTATCTTGATTTCTTTCTTCCATTTATAATTTACCCCACTTGAGAAAATAAAGCTAAATCTAGCTTATTCCAAAATTCATTAGTAATTTTCTGATAATGTATCAATGTTTTCAAATCATTGTTTTCTGATTGATATGTTGATACATTACTATTTGTAGATTTTCCTTTATTAATAGATAAATCATCAGCATAATCAATACTATCTTGATTTAATGTAATATTAGTTTGTGTTTGTGGTTGCGAACTATTAATATTGTTAGTTCTGTTTTCACCTTGACTATCACTTGTTGTTCTTGTATTTGATTGACCTTTTAACCATTTATCAATTTCATACATGTTTTTAATAATATCTTGATGTTCACTAACAAAACCCACTAATAAATTATTCCATAAGTCAATAGTTTGTACTTTAATTTTACGATTATAAAATTTACTCAAAAGCTCCTTTTCAAAACGTTTTCGATTATCACCCAGAAATTGTAACCCATAAGTCAAATAATACTGTACTAGATAAGTTAATTCGTTACCTTCTTCTTGATAATTACTAATCATTCTACTAATATTATAGTTTGGGTTATTATGATAAAGTTGATTAAATTTATTAGTAAAATTTGTTTCAATATCTGCATTATCAATTAGACTTGTTAATATACTATAAAGTTTTACTGTCATTTAATTAACATCTCCAATCTTTCAAGACTTGAAAGTTCTTTAACCATATTTTCAGAAAATTCAGCATGAATATCCATTTTGTATCTTTCATTTAGATATTTAAGTGCGTTGTTCCTAGCGAACAAATAGATATTCTCGTTAGACTTCTTAAAAGATGCATTTGATTGGGCTTCTTCATCAGAAACACCACTTTCTTTATCTACACCTAAAGAAGAAAGACCAAGCATAGAATTTAATTCTGAAAGCTTATTTTGGAATTCTCTCTTTAGTTCTGTTAATGTAGATGTAATATTTCCGTTATCAAAACGTATAATATTTTCATTTACATCAAATTGTACTGATGTTTTAATAGCTGGAGCACCATTGAAAAGGTCATCAATAACTTCTTCTAAATCGTCACCGTTTAAATCCCCTCTAAAGAAAGTCATTACTTTAGCTTGTAAAATAAGGCTAAAGCGTGATAATGAAATTTCAGCAATTTCTTCTGCATAATGTTCTATAATTTCATAATCGTTAATATAATTATATACCTTATTTTGTATAACTATAAAATTACCATTTTTATTAAATTGGTTAAGTTGTGTGTATTCTGGTAAAATATAGGCTTCATTAATAATAAAATTAATATCTTTTTTAGTATATGTTTTAGGTAAATAATGATAATCAAAATTATTTTTATTACTTAAATTTACATACCCTAAAATTACAATATCACCTGTAACATCTTCACCAATGGCTACATTGTAATTATGTCTTAACATACTTTCAAGTTGAATTAAATCTACTTTAAATCGTTCATCAATATTTTCATAAGATATTGTAAATGGTAAAATTTCAGCATAACGATTATAAATAAGTTTATAAAATCTATTTCTATGTATTACGACTCTTTGTTTTATCTTTTCCTTAAAAGAATTTTCTATTGTGTTAAAATCCATTTATTCCCCTTATTAATAAAAATAAAGGGGGCGAATATACCCCCTAGTAATTATCCGCCGATTACAATTTTATTGTAAAATGGTGAGATTGATTTAAAACTATAATAATGCAACCAATAATTCCACTCTTTAAACTCAGGATTAAAGAAATTAACTATCATATCTTTCGTGTACTGTTTGTAGCGAATTGCTCGCTTATCTAGTACCAAAGCAAAGTTTTCTGTGGTTGGTTTAATTTCTTGTACTTTATCAGCTCCAAAAATTGATGTTACATCAAATGTAAAAATTGTGCCAGCTTCGATTACATCGCCTTTTTCAGATTGATAGTCACCCATTGCTGAAAGTTTAGTAATTTGGTCATTTGTTGACAAAGTGAAATCTTCTTTAAGTTTATATACACCGCCCAAATCATTAAAGGAAATGATTTTATTAGTAATGTCAAGACCTTGAATATTGTAACTTGTTGCAATTTGTGTATTCAACAGGTCTGCTTTAATTTCGTCAGATGTAATAATCAGTAAATCATCAATACTAGATACTGTTGTATATCGTCCAAGTGCTCCACCAGAAGCGGTAGATGTTTCATTATATTTATCAGAGTTGTTTTGCATGTTCAAGATAGCTAGTGATAATTTCTTGATTACTTCTTCTTTAGTAGACGCTGTGCGTTTTTCTTTAGCAACATTCAAGGCATATTCAATTAACATAGCTTTAAATTCTGCTTCTTCGGTAATGTTAATGTCAGAAATTTTCTTTTTGAGAACACCAATAGCATATTTTGTAGCATCTGCAAGTGTAATAAAATTTTGACGAACATCGTTATCATTAAGCGTAAACTTAACCTTACGAAACCATGAATTACCATAAATTTTAGAAGCAATCAATGGATAGTTACGTTTAAGAAATAGTTCTTCTTTCTTAGATAAATTCATATCCACTGGCACACTATCTAAAATAACGTATTCCTCAGAATATTGTCCGATAAAATATTGCTCTACTGCAAACCGTTGGAAACGATTTCCAAGGATTTCTGAAACAAGTTCTGTTTCAGCCAATTTAGGGAACAAGAATTTATTAACGAATGTTTCAAACTCTGTTTTATTAGTAGTAAGATTTCCACCGAAAGTCCAAGCCGTTCCGTTAGCTTTGTTAAATTCAATTAGTGCTTGTTTACTTGCTTTTGTAATTCCATTTGGCATTAAGCATTACCCCCTAGATTTTGTAATTTATTTGTGTATTCATCTTCTTGATTAGTTTCACTAATAGTCATAGATGAATTAAGTTCATTTGATTTATCAAGTTTTTCTGATTGATAATGTGATTTCATAAAATCCATTTTATTTTTCCTCCAATAGTTTAGCGATTTCGTCTTCTGACTCTTGGTCTTGTGGTTCTTCTTGTTTTTCTTCTGATGTTTCTTCTTGTTTTTCTTGACGAGTAGAAGCCTTAATAGTTTCTACATCATTTTTCAAGCCCTCAAGAAAAGTAATCAATTCTTCTTTTGTGTTAAGTTCCATTTTATCCCTCTTTCTTTTTAATATAAGAATGCATAAGTAACTATATTTACCGCATATTTATATTTCTTTTTAGTAAAACCGTTATAAAGTTCAGTATTCATATTTATATTAAAACGTTTAATACGTTTCATTAAATTAGTTATTGAATGTTCACGAATAGCTAAAACAGACATAAATTGTTGTATATGCTTATTTTGTTCATTATCTATAGCATTATACTTGATTTCACGTTTAATATCTGCGAATTCTTCAAGTATTTTTTTATACTTACCAGAAACAAGACTAGCTAACTCAGTATAAGTGGCTGGAGAAGTTATTATTATAGGCTCTTTTAAATGACTATATAAATTAGTAAATAATACTTCATTAGCTCGTCTTAACATATCTAAATCTGTTACATATGTTTTCTGTATCTGTACACCATAAGTAAATTTACTACCATCTCTATCTGTTGTGTAAATGTTCTTAGCATATTCCGAACTATCATAAACTGTATTTTTATAACCTTTTGATGGTGCCCTTGGCAATGCCATCTTTCCTGAGATAGATTTACTTTCGTATCTATCCCAATATTTTTTATCACGTTTCATACTTTAATTAAAATGGTAGTTCATCTTCTGACACTTCCAAATCTCCAAAAGGATTTGTTGCTTCAACTTCTAAGATTGTTCCAACTGGTGCAAGAATTGCTGTAAGACGATAGAAGTCATTTTTTCCTTTTTGTGCTTTTACTTTTGTAATATTAAGGATTACATTTTCTTCTGTGTAAAGATTTGGTACTGTTTGACCATTTTCATCTTCTACAATCATAATCATTTTTTGAGGTGCTTCATCTTTAACTGATTTATAATGTTTAACGGTCTTTGATGATTTTACAATCGTGTAACTTTCTGAACCTTTTTCTTTAGGTGTGTAAAGTGGAAGACCAAATTTTTTAAGTTTTTCAATTTCTTTCTTGTCTTTTGGTACAATGTAAACTGTTTTAGTAGGTGTTTCTTGCTTGAAATCTTCTGATACCTTGTTTGATGTTGCAGAAATGCGTCCTACAAGGTTAATTGATGTAAATTGTTTTTGTTCTTTTGTCATTTGTTTTTCTCTTTTCTTTTTATTATTGTTTGATATAATTCAATGATATAGTAATCATCTTTAATTAAAGTAAATAAGTAATGTAATTGTAAATTGTTGTAATAACCTAATATACAACTTTCGAGTTCTTCTAATATGTAAACTACTAAAGCTTTGTATGTTGGGTCACGCTCCTTATAGCGCTTAATAGCGCTTATAATGTCGTTTAATACCTCTTGTCGAATAAAATCACCCCCTTTCAATTTGTTTAATATGATTATAAAAATCATTATAAATATTATCATAATTTAAATTTATATAATAAATATCATATTTTGTAAGTGTTGAAAAAATAATATTACTTTCATTTAATAAATCATTGAATTTTTTATTTTTATTAAAAATACACATTTTTAAATAATCTAATAAATTTAATTCTGATTTAAAACTAATTGAAGCCATTTGACTTCTATTTTTAAAAAATAATAACGTATTGTCTCCTGTAATGCATGAATAAATCATTTTAATAACTCCTTAATATCTTTTACAAAAATGTATTTTTGTTTAGTTTCGTCAAAAACCATAAATTTTGAAAAATGATTATATTTACCTTTTTTAATATTGAATTTCTTTCGATAATATTCTTGAAATTCAAGATTAAGGCGATTTTTAATCGTTTCATTATCAATAGTAGATGTATGACTAAATTTTATAGTAATTAACTTCTCCCCACGGTAACCGTTACAGTTATGTTCTTGTGATGGTTCTAAAACCCTATCCATTAGTTTAGTAAAAATTTTAAGTGTTTCATCATTTACTTCAAAATCATAAAGATGAAAAATAAGTTTAAATTGTATTTTTTTCATTTAATATCCTCTTTCCTTATTTATGTTTTAAGTATATCATTTCTTTTTTTATTTGTCAACACTTTTTTATAAAAAATTTTCAAAAATTTTTAAACCTATAATAGGTAAGTATAATAAACATTGCCAAATAATAAAATCTTGTAAAGTCATTAATATATTTCCTTTCTTTATTTGATAATACTATTATAAAACTTAAAATAAAAAAAGTCAATAAAAATTAGATGATGTTCTAATTTTTATTGACGATTTATTTATAAAAATTATTGTCCAACCTTTTTCCACAATTGATCTGTCCATTCTTGAACTTTAGACCACAATTGCTTTCCTTTTTCTTCTGCTTTTTGAATCCATTTATCCATATTAACTGGTGAATTATTCTTTTGATTTGTATTAGCAGGTTCTACTCCAAACGGAGTTTTTTTGGATGATGTGCTTAATAAACCATACATTTCTAGTTGGAATAAAGGCCCTACACCTTGATTACTTGATACAGCTAACGAATATTTTGCAGAATCATCATATCCCATCCAAGTTGCAACAACCATATCTGGAGTGTATCCTATCATCCATT
>ERZ773267.1118-NODE-1118-length-15644-cov-25.444416_pt1 | contig 15644 bp, 10 predicted proteins | sample MGYA00511959_ERZ773267 | MGnify/ENA primary metagenome ERZ773267 (study PRJEB29015, sample SAMEA2738165) | human oral metagenome | biome: human oral; feature: human-associated habitat; material: saliva | place: China | collected 2240 ... | reverse complement strand
AAGAAAAAGAGGTACATACAAGAAAATTAGAGAGTGAGCATTCAAAAAGCACTTCAAGCATTTGAGCTTGAAGTGCTCTTGATTTTATTGGTACCCACATGATAATTTAGAGTTTATGAAAAACCTCACCCACACGATAATTTAGAGTTCACTTTTTCAAACCCACACGATAATTTAAAGTACCAATTTTTGCATACAGCATGTTTTTTTATTATATACTAATACCAAAATAAATTATTATTAGGAGGAAGTCATGAATAATAAAATAGTATTATCACTTGAAGATATCGACACATCGAAGTTAGGTGAATTTATTTCACCAACTGAAGAAGAATCATCTTTTATCGAAAAATATATTAATATGCAGGATTACTTTAAAACAATGAGAGAATCTTTTTACATGACAGAATTTAATTTTTATCAAATCTTTGATAATTTCATTGTACATTCAGATGATAGGCTTACGAGGAATACAACGCAACCTTTCAACGATTTTTGTGTTATAAATTCTTTAATAGCAAACTATTTAGCTGTATCTAAGATGTTTATTGATTTAGCAGAGAAGTTTGATTCCCCTTCGAATCCAGATTTAAAAACTTTTATTTCTGAAATATATAATAAAAATTTTTATTATTGTTTAATGAACACACTTAGAAATTTTACACTGCATGGACATCTACCTGTATACTATTTTCAAAATAGATATAGTTTTAATCTAGATTATATATTAGTTGAAGGTGAAAAATTTAAATTTAGCAAGTCAGGAAAAATGAGGATAAAGGACACTACTTCTAAAATATTCAATCAGTATCGACTCCCTCCAAATATTTCTTTTTCCGTAACAATTATAGAATACCATAAATTATTATTTGATATATTTATTAAATTTTTTGAGATTAATCGTTTATTTTTGGAAGAAATTCAAACAGAGATGGATTTATATATAAATAAACATTTATCAGAAGTTAAAAATAATACTATTTGTATTAATATAAATAATAGTTCTCGTGTATTAATAGTTTCTGATTTATCTATCGAAGTATTTAAACACGAATATAAATCTACTAAGTCGAAATTGGATAAGTATATTGAGATATTTGTAGATAAAAGAAAAGTAGATACATATAAGAAGATTAAAAAGTGAACATTCAAAAAGCACATTGGGCATTTGTGATATGTACCCAGAATCCTAAGTACATATCAAATTGCTTAATGTGCTCTTAGTTTCATTGGTGCCCACATGAAAATTTAAAGAACCAATATATTTAATTAACTTTAAACTAAAATTATACCATTGTATGCACATTGCAATTATGATATTACATCTCATATAGATTCCCTATTCTACTTAGGTATAACTGTTATAAATCGGTTTTTTATCTATATAAATCCTTTTGAAAACAAGAAACTATAGCTTCAAACTTATCTTCATTTTTGTAACATATAAATTCCTCAATGCAATTTATAATTTTACGATTTTCGGTAATCATTTTCACCTTGGGAATACTCATTTTTATATCACGTAAAGCATTTGATTTCATTTCCTTTGTGGACAAACAACGTATATCATATCGTGCGACACCTAAGGAATATCTAGCTTCTTCTGGGTATAAATAAATTTGACAAAATACAATAATTGAATTATATACACGCTTTTTTTCATCAAATCTATACTTCTTCCTTTCTCGAAAAGGTTCTAATATAAGTGTTGATATGAGTGTCGACATTAGCGTCGACATAAGCGTTGACCCAAGTAAAATAGTAACAAACTGATCTATGTTCATGTTTTATACCCTTTAATTATTTTATAGTTATATATTCTCATTTTATTTTTACTCTAAATTATCGATGATACATAGAAATCATAGTTTGCTAAGTCATAGCAAACTAAATATTTGAAATATAATCATCTGCAATTCTTATCTAATCAATATCCTATATATAAATTCTAAGATTTCCACCATTATAATATTATAAATATGTAATCTATATACATAAAGTTTTCTATTTACTCATCTTAGAATTCAACCTTTTTAATTTATCACAGAACTTGTTGACATCCTTATCATCTAATATGTATTTTACCTGACTATTATCATTAGCAATATCTAAGATTCTTCTTATCTGACTTTGATCCCAATCGTCTATATCGTTCATGGATTTTATGATTTTATGTGTTTCAGCAAATGAAGAACTGTCACTTAATTTGTCTATCAAATCTTCTTTTTGTATATAAAATCTATCTTTGCTTTTTCTTTCCAGTTCCATCTCCTGCACACATGTCGCGTGCTTCATCTCTAGGACTTCATTTACAACTGTTCTATCAATAATGGTTTTTATTAAACTTTCCAGTTCAGAGCCCTCACTATAATCGGCCTCAGCAAAGTACTTAATTCTATTCTCCTCAATCATTTTAAAAACCTTATTTTTCGATTCTTGCCCATGTACGCCAATAGAATATCCACCGTTGGCTGATACTAGTTTCATGCAAGGTACATCTGTGTCACTGTCACCTATATATATGATATTTCTGAACGGCACTCGTACTTGTTCTTCACTCAGGTAATCATTTACTTTTGTATCACTTATTTCAAGTGCTCCCTTTTTTATTCTGAATAAAAATTGTGTTTTATTTGTATAGTTTATACACTGGGCTGGCCATACGGCTACGCCGTCGTCATCAAAATAAAAAGAACTCGCATATATTTTTTTAAAATGTTTTGCAACCGGTGTTCCTTCAATCATTTCTTTCAAGCCCGATGATATTATATAGTGCTCCACAATTATATCATTTTCTTTACCATATTCATTTATTCTGTCAAACCAGGTTATAACACCTGGATATAACTTTACATTAGAGCCATACTCATGCAACATTGGCTTATTAAAAATATGTTTTCCTCTTGAATCTTTAGTCATCTTATACATCCAAGACAGATTTTGATCCATCTCATTGTCACTAGCTAATTTATTAGATTCATTCCAGAATTTTTCAACTTCTTGATCTAATGACTGTATAAAGCCTTGAGCCTGCATATCGTCTGGAGAAAGTGTTTTATCAAAATCGTAACAGATTGCTAGAATGTTTTTCTTATTAATCATCATTTATAGTACCCTCTCTTTTGTTCCTAATATAACTAGAGTTTTTAAATTTGAAACCATATTTTATCTAACCATTATAGTGGATATACTATAATATATATTCTATAGGAATCCAGCTGCTATGCCCCATGTCTTCAACATACTCTGTATTATTTAAGTAAAGTTCTTCGTCCCTATCTCTTACAAATCCGAAGTTATAATTGTGTTCATTTGCAAACCTTTTAAATGCTCCGAATTTATTTTCAATCTGAACATCTATATTCTTACTATGGCCTTTTGATTCTCCTCCCTTAGTTTCAATGAGCCAAATAGTTCCATCTACAAGCTGAACAACATAGTCTGGGTAAAATAATCTCTGCTTGTCAAAATTTGTTCCGTAAACAATTGAGAGATATTGCTGGCCAGTATCACCATTCTTATAAACGAATTTAACCCTTTCACTTTTTTCACAGTATTTTTCAAACAATCTCTCTGATGTAGAGCGAAATTCTGAGGCTATCATAGTTGTATCATAACCCTTATAGACATTACTCTCTAACACCTTTACATTTCTCTGGAATGGTAAATATCTGTAAGTTTCTTCGAGAGGAATCCTGAAAGATTCCAGTCTATTTTCTAGGTACATAATTTGATCTTGTCTCTGTCCAGAAAAAATAATGAAATCAGATTTTAAACGCTCTGAATTGTTGATAATAAACGCGTAATACTCTCTCAATTTAAGATTGAGTATCTTAAACTTTGTATTCCCATAATCTTTTAGAAATAGTGTCCTGAGTATTTGGTTGGTTTTATCATATGAAAGTCCAACATGCTTTTTTACCTCATCAACGTTATGCCTAAGATCTATACCGTGTAAATGTGTATCAACCTCTATCCCCATAAGATGATAGTATTTATCACCTTCGTTAAGTTGCTGCAGTGTAGCATATTTCCCTGTTAAATATTTTTTTGAAACCTTCGTTCCGAAAACAAAACCTTTTGTCTCTAGAATTGACTCATTATTTGCTTTGCTATTTGTAAGATTATATTTTTGTTTAAAAAACTCAAAGACTCTATTTCGAACACCTTGCTCATCAACATAGTCTCCATCCTGATTTCTCAGTTCTTTAAACAATTTTATTTTCTTAGGTTCTTCCTTCAGAAAAACTCTTTGTGTTTCAAAACCGTTACCAGCTTTGATAACTTCTAACTTATATTTTTCATCAAATGTATACAAATATGAGCAATCGAGAAGTTCTATACCATAATGTTTTGCTCGTGGCATTCTCCTAAGCCTTCCCAGTGTCTGGATTTCAAAGGTTTCATCCATATTTTCACGCAGTTTAACAAGAACTTTTGCTCTTGGGCAATCCCAACCCGTTGCAAGAGCTTGTTTGAAGAGCAAAAATACTGGTGCAGCGTTTGAATTTGTAATGCTATCCTCAGATGTTGTGCCTATGTTAATTTTCCCTAGTTTTTTTGATTTCCTATCCCTATCATCCTTGTTCTCAGCCGAAAACCAGCTTGCAAGTAGCTTATTTTCGTAGGAATATCCCATCGAATTCAATTTTTCTTCGACATGCTCTATCAGGTTATCGTTTAAATTTGGGAACTGAACAAGTACTAATGGCCTAACATTCTCATTTTCATCAATGTATGCCTGAGCTATCTTTTTTCTAATTTCATCTGCCTTTTCCAATAGTATGTCTGTTTCGTGGAAAGTATTCTCGATCTCTACGGTGTCAAGTCCATAATTGATGTACATAAATCTTGTAATAAGGCCTTCATTTATTACATCTTCCTCTGGAATCTCGTAGAACTCTCCTGAAACTCTTTTGTTTGGAGTTGCCGATACACGAATCTCATATGCAGCATTAATACTTGAGATGATATCATCTGCCTTTGATGTGTTGTTTTGATGTTCTTCATCGATTATTATTATAAAGTTGAGATTACGGTTATGAGCTTCGCTAATTCTTTCGAATAGATTTTTTCTTTCACTTTCTCTTATTGCAGTATTGTCTTTTTTTGTAATAGTCTCCCAGTTAATGAAGTATGTTGTTCCGCCCTCAAATCCTGTATTTATTATATCAAATACGCTACCAGTCTTTAAACTAGGAGCAAAGCGTTCCATTTTTTCTTTAGACTGTTCTTCTAGCTCTCCTTTACCTGGACAAAACCAACAAATTACGCTATCCATATGAAAGTCCAAATATTTTTCGATGTACGACACCAGAATTATAGTCTTACCACTTCCTGTTGGACTTTGCATTACTATTTTAGGTTTGGAATTGCTATTTGTAGTTTTATCAAATAGGAAATCTACTGCTTCTTCTTGAAAATTTTTAAGCTTAATATCTATCATAGCTCACCTATCTCCTTAAGTTCTTCTCTAAAGTAATACTCTGGTATTTCAATTATGCTTACATCTTTTTCTTCAAGAAGTCTTTGATGATTTCGTGTTAGAAAAATGCCTGATTTGACGAATAGTTTACCACCATCCTCAATATCTGATATTATCTTATCTAGCTTGTCTTCATCACTAATTATAATATATTTTCTACCGTCAACTTCTATTGCATACTCAAGTTCAATTAGTTCTCTAATATGCTCCATTATCTTATCTGATATATTATCTTCATCACTAGAAAATTTGGGTATAAAATCAGTTTTGAAGTATTTTAGATTATGCGGCAATTCTTCCTGTATATTTTTTAGTCTTTGGTATGTTACATCTTCACAAATGTTATTTTCATTATTAGTGCAGAGGATGTATTTACGATTTCCACCATCTTCTTTATTGAGTTGCATAACTGCATGGCCCGTGGTTCCTGAACCTGCAAAAAAATCGAGAATAGTTGAATTGTAATCCGTTGCCATCTGGAGAATTTGTCTGATTAATCTTATAGGTTTTTTCCCATTAGCAAATACCACATTACCTTCTTTGCTAACATTTCCCATATCACGATAAAAATCCTTCCACCAATCTCCTCTAATTTTCCTTAATCCATAACTTTTTCTAAAATCATCACAAACTCCAAATGATGTCTCTAAAGGTAATAGCTGTCTAATCTTACTACCATTATTATATATATAATATCTTCTATTATTCCTATACACCTCGTACACAATTCCTATTTGGTAATCTTCCTTTTCAAAACCTGTCACTTTATCGTCAGCAAAAATGCGCGATATATTCTCAGACACAAAATTTCTAAAAGATAATTCCTCTGAGTACATTTCTGTAATATTTCTTAACTTTGTTTCAGGAAATGATTTTGAATATGCTTTTCTTAAGTCAATCATTGTCATATCATCTAATAAAAATCTTGAATAATGACTATCATATTCAGGTCTGAAATCATACAATATTTTTTTAGCAATATTTTTATGTCCATCTTTACTATAAACTAAAATATACTCACCATTTTTAACTAGATTTCCTTTTTGTGCAGCTTTCACTTTCATTCCCTGAGTTGCTGATAATTCAACATGAATGTTTGTAACAAAACAGTTCTCACCAAAAATATTGTCACATAATAATTTAAGTTGAGCAAATTCATTATTATCAATACTAATAAATAGAACGCCATTATTTGATAATAATCTCCTTGCAATCTTTATTCGTTCACTTATAAATGAAAGCCATTTAGAATGTCTATACAAATCTGAAGAATCCACAATGCAGTCATTATATCTAAACACCTCTTCATTACTCCCTGTATTATATGGTGGATCTATATATATAACATCAATTTTTCCCTTGTGTGTTTTCTCCAATAGCTTTAGTGAATGAAGATTATCCCCTTCTAACAGAAAGTTATATGCTTCATTTTCATTCACTTCGATTTTTCTTTCCACATTTTCAACGAAAACTGGAATATTATGTTCCAACATTTCATCGACTTTTTCAGAGTGTTCCTCCCACACAAGACCATACTTTTTTTCATTCAGTGCATTTTCGATTTCAGTAATTGCACGAATATGCTCATCATCATTATTTATTGTTTTAAGTTTTTCAAGATACTCCAGCATTTTTTCTCGTCTTATTTTTGATAAATTAGCCATTATTCACCTTTTTTCTCATATATTGAATCAATTATCCAAAAATCATATAGTTCTCTAATTGATTTACTCAAAATATTACTCACCATTAAATATTACATTTAGTACTTTCTCATCATTCTAATTTCCATTTATTTATGCCTATCATACCAAGCAATTATCGATTCTCTACCAGAATCAAAAAATTGAGTCGATATATAGATGTCTTCACCTTTGAAATTTAGTGGCACAGAACGATAACGAACAGTCTTCGAGCTACCCATATATGCATTTCTATTTTCTGAAACAGCAGGATAACTTGTATTTTTAAATACTTCTTTTGAATATTCTATGGTCTTTAGTCTTTCTATTTCTTCCTTATCAATTTCATCGTTTTTGATTAAATCTTCGACAAAATAATAAAACAGTTGTGCTACTTTTGTTCTCTTTCCTGTCCATGTTTTTCTATCATTAATATTAAATTCTAAGTCCATTAAGTAGACATTGAAATCTTCTGGATCTAATTCCATATATATTATTAGGCTCTTAATGAATGAAATTATATTTTCTGCTGACAAATTCGTTTCATAAAATATCCCCTTCTTTTCAATTTCCTTAGGCCTTCTCAAAATGCTCTGATCATTTGTAATATATATGCGTTTCGCCTTATCAAGCTTATAATTTTCGTTTGCTAATGTTATTAAGATATCACTATTTAAGTCATATACAAGCTCAACAAATTTGCTTAGTAATTCAGCCCAATTATTCGCTTTGATATATTCTCCCATAAATGTGAATCCATTTGGTTTTGTGTCTGTAAAATCAATACCATCTAGAATTCCAAAACATAATTCATTTGACTCCTTTGGGATTTCGACATCTTCATATGAAAATTTTTCAATTAAAATGTCTGCAAGCTTATTTGCACGCAGTAATATAGATTCTTCATTCCATTTTTCACAATCGATAACATCTTTATTTAAAATATTAGCTTTTGAATTTTCTTTAATGATTTTCTTTTTTTCATTAAATGATTTTGTTCCTAGTTCGCTGTTGTATCCAGTAAATGTTAAATTACCTAGTGTGTGTAAGTATAATTCGTACACCCCGTCGTAGTCATTTCCTATCTCTTTTTTCCATACTGCTGCATTTTCTTTTTGTGGAAGTATGTGCTCTATTGTAAGATTATCAGTGTCTATATGCTCTTTTGATGAGTTTTCAATTACCGATAATACATATTTACATATGTTTTTCGTGTAAAGCGGCTTATATAGAAGTGCATCCTTAAACTCTTTATCAGATGGCATCCTGTTATTTGATTTATTTGTATTTAGAAAAACAACAAATCGCTCATAGTATCTATCGTATTTATCCGTTATAACCCTACCATACATTGATTTCATGAACTTAGCTAGATTTTTATTTATATCACAAGCATTAATTCTAACAAAGTATGTTAGGAGATATTCTAATACCTTGCATAATTCTTCTTCCGTGATTATATGTTCTTCGAAATCATCAAAAATCCTAAATAGCAAAGGTATTATTGTAGTCTGCTTAATTGTTTTAAACGCTTTTAAGTATGTCATCGCTGATGAGCTGTAAGATGTATTTATACCTATAAATGCACCATAATACTTTGAAGTTCGTTTTAGATTATTCAAGACCTGCTCATGGGATAATGAATTTACGTCACAATATTCTTTGAATAAAGCGTATGCATTCTTGCTATTAACATTTTTGCTCACCTGTGAGTTTAGATAATTTATAACGAAATCCCCTAAGTTTGCATATCCTACATTTTTTTCAATCTCAAGCCAGTATTCGTTATATAGCTCATCTTGATTGTCATCGTCCATAAGTAAATAATTTCTAATTAAATCTGCTAAACTTAAATCTAATCCTGTTGAATTAATAGATTCAAAGATTTTCTGTGCCTCATCTCCCTGATGTTTATCTAGTATTATTTCTACAATTTCAAGCTTTTTAATTCCATTTAGAATATCCCCTAGCTCATTATCTTTTGATGTAGTTTCATCGATTAAGTTTTTGAAAAAGATATAGTTCTTATATACATTAGAGTTTCTATCCATTTTCTCGATTTTATCATTAACTAAAAGGATTAATTGTTCATTATCTGACTTGACAGGCTTAAGCTTAACCTTATACTTTTCATCACAATTTCTATTGAACATTACATCTGTAAGTTCATTTTCTATTCGAACTGAAACCCCTTTTGATGCATCATACAAAGCTTTTAAAAGAATATACATGGTTGTAATTCTCTGTTGACCATCTATTATCAGAACTTCATTTAGTCCACTTCCTCCGTTAACATCTTCTATATAAACTACTGTTCCAGTAAAGTGCTGTTTATCGAATTTACTTGCTAACATGATGTCTTCAAATAATTTTTCGCATTGAACACTTGTCCAGTCATAATTTCTTTGGTATACAGGAACTTTAAAAACTCGTTTATTTTTCTCAAGTAAATCGGAGAAAAACCACATTCTGTTTGCTTTCATTTAATTACACCTTAGATGAACATAAATAAATAGTTAATATTTAATATAATCGTTGTCACATTATTCAATTTTATCATATTTATATTTGTTATTAAAGCTGGATGAATATAAATTTTATTATTTTTAAACCTTAATTTCTAAAAATGCTACCTATAAATTATACGTTAGCATCCAATTATTACTATCAATTCATAATACATATTTATTACATTATATATTTATCAACATCTATCTCTTTATTTATCCAATTTAACAGATTTGTATACTCATCATCTTCTTCTAATTCTCTTACTATATAATGTGTTAATTTCACATTGTCTCCTCTCTTTATGTAATCGTACTTTAGAAGAGCAATTGATAAATTTCTAATTGTGTTTTGATCTTCAAAGCTAATTTCTACTGTTTCACTTCTAATAAATATATATTTATTATATAAATCATTAGTCACCTTTCCTATTTTATCACGCACTTCATAGCCGGCATTTATATAATTTTTTTCTAGTTCATCATCTCCATTATGTTTATTTGCATATTTATAATTTTGTGACGCTCGAAGGCGTAATAAATCATCAATACATATTTTATTCTTTGATGAAACATTCATAAGTTCTTTTCTCCATAAGGATTCAGCACTTAAATCCGATTTATTAGATTTCATTGTAGTATATACTGCTGTTAAAAGTGCAACTATAACTGTAATTAAAGTAACTAAGTCAGCACTTAAATTAGTTTTGCTGCTAATTAAAGCAATTGTTTTATAAGTTAAAACAACTACGCCAATAATTAATAATTCTTTGTTGAAGATTATACCAATAGTCTGTTTTTTTTGGATTTTATTTTCTATAGACTCTTTGTATGACTTTATATTTTCTCTAATTTTATCTAAAAGCTCTTTGTATTTTTCTAAAAGCTCTTTGTATTTTTCTAAAAGCTCTTTGTATTCTTTTTTATTTTCTTTACATGTCTTTAAAACGACTTTGTAATTTTTAAAAGTGTCTTTGTATCTGTCTAAAAATTCTTTGTATTTTTCTAAAAGCTCTTTGTATTCTTTTTTATTTTCTTTACATGTCTTTAAAACGACTTTGTAATTTTTAAAAGTGTCTTTGTATCTGTCTAAAAATTCTTTGTATTTATCTACATTATCTCCATATTGTTCTTTGTTATCATCATATTCTTTTATATCTCTATCACATTGCTTTATATATGCTTCGAATTCTTTTATATCTCCTTTATCTATTTTTATAATGCTTTCGTAACATTTTTTATTTTTATATTGTTTTATTTCAGTAATTATTGTATATGTGACACAAAACAATATAAATATACAAATACCTGATATATTTTTGATAATACACGAAATGAGTTTGCTAACTAAGCTTACAATGCTTACAATAAAAAGGCCTAGTACGAATTTCCCGATATTTGACTTGGATTTGCCTTCTTTCAAAGTATCTATGTAAACAATTAAAGTGTCTATAGTAACAACTAAGGCTAATATACTTACTAGTTCTCTACCCATCCTTACAATCTCCTTTATTTTAATATATCGTATCATGTGTAACTGGATTTTCTAGATTTTATTCCCAATATCTAAATCATAGATTAATGAATCTTTTAAAAACCACTTGAAACTTTCATAAATTATATTCCAATCTACATCAACATTATATTTTTTCAAAAAACCTGGTATATTTCCAATTAACAAGGACCAGTCACCAATATACTCTCTATCAAACGCTCTTGCAAAGATAGAATTATGAATGATTTACAAGTAGTTATACTTAATTTCATTTATGTCATATATCGAATATATTTCAATATATGGTAGACATGCATACCATCCATCAGTGAATCTTGAAACTTCAAGATATCCAATTTTATTTTCCTTTATGTAGTCTATATCTGATTCATGAATGTACCCATGTTCAAAAGGAATATATTCGCAATCTTCTCGATTTTTTTCAGTAATTTCTATACCTTTCTCTACAACCTCGTTTTTTTATCATCTATTAACCCCTTTATTTTATAGTTATAGCTTGATATCTTTTCAAATAATCACAAAGCAAATTATTATTTAAAACCTAAATTGTAGCTTTACAATAGATGTGAAACCTCAGGTATAGAAAAAAGCGATTGAGTCCGTTAGAATGGTTTTACCACAAAATCAACTAACGAAAGGACATTCAATCGCTCATGAACAGTATAACACATTCTCAACGATATCTGCCACATACTATCGATACCAGATTCTATACTGTAAAGCTATACCGTGGTGGTAGCTCTGTACAATTTGTCTGCCGAAAATACCATATATCAAAAGCTTCTCTGATGCGCTGGAACAAACGATTTGACGGAAGCAGCGACTCTCTTAGAGATAAGTCTCATAGACCAATCAGCACTCACCACCCACTCTCATACGGATATGGAACTCAAGTGGATCAATGATTTGCACCGCAGAAATCCTCATATCTCCGCATGTGAGATGTATGGCAAGCTTCGCTCACAAAAGAATTACTCAGGGCACCCAGGTTCCCTTTATAAGGTATACAAGGCTCATGGCTTTTCTTCTAAGGCTTCTTCAACCAAGAAGAAATATAAACCACAGAAATATCACACGCCTGAATCATTAGGTATAAAATGGCAGCTTGATGTCAAATATGTTCCAAAGGCCTGTTATGTCGGTGAAATACCTGATAAGTTCTATCAATATACGATGATTGATGAAGCCTCAAGACAACGATTTATTTATCCATATCGTGAACAAAGCAGCTACAGTTCAATTGACTTTGTAAAACGTGCAATAGCCTACTTTGGGTATAAGCCCAAAATTATCCAAACTGATAATGGTTTTGAGTTTACATTTCCCAGAGATTATAGCCGTATACATCCGTTTGATCGCTTTTGTGAAAGTATAGAACTCAGCACAAACTTCTCCATCGCACAATGGAAAGGTTGAAAGCAGCCACAGAAACAATCAGGAGCGATTCTATAACTTTCTAAGCTTTTACTCTTTCAAGGATATGAAGAGCAGATGTACAGATATATGCGTCGCTCAAATCGAATTCCGATGGCTGTACTCGGCTGGATATCTCCTATTGAGAGGCGTTCACAACTCGAGTGCAGCTTATCACTTACTTTGGTAAAACAATTCAATGATATCATATAGCTTTTTTCTTTTTACAGATTTGGGCTCACATCATTGACTAATATACAAACCATATAACCATTAACGAGTTCATTAACAACTTTGCTCTTTCTCATAATCAATCATTTTTCAGACTAAATATGAATGTATATGATTTAATATAAAACTGTAACTGAATAATATCTTTATATAAATCGATTTGAAATGATTTTTACAAATTAGTCCATCCACCCTTCTAAATAAAAATTTTGAATTCGCTTACTGTATTTAATATATTCATATACATTTTTTTGTTTAACATCTTTATTTACAAAATTAAAGTGCTCTAATTTTTCTTCTAGATTTTCATTATCTGGTTCATACAATAAAAACCAATGTTTTTCTTCTTTATTCGAAAATTTTTCAAGGGAATATTTATCAGATTCTTTTGGAATACTTTTTTTTTCAATATCCCCAATATATTCTTTGATTTTAAACAAGCATGATATTTCTTTATTGTACAGTAGTAAATAATTTTGTTCTTTTGCTCTAGACATGTCAATCCTACTACTTGTTGAGAAATATACATATTTATCATTTTTAATTTTATCCATATGCATACTTATTAATTCTTTTGCAGAATAATGTTCTGTATTCTCTTTTAGTGGTATTGCTAAAATTTTCAAGTTAATTTTGGATTTGATACTATCACAAATTTTTTCCATACTATCGTCAGTAGGGTAAAGAGCATCTTTGGGTATTTTATTAAATTTATCACCCCAAAACGTTGAATTGTTTGGTATTTTGAATTTTGCTATTAATCTATTATTTAAATCGAGTTCATCTTTCGTTTCATATTTATATGTTATATCTTCAGTGCAAACTAAAAAACCTTCCTGAAAATATGGTCTGAGCGCTGTAGGGTGGCAAATACTCAAGAGCCTTATATTGATTAAATCTTGCTCAGAATTATGCGAAATTCTATTTATGTAATATGGCAACCCAAACACATAAACAAATACTTCACCTTCCGTTTTCTCAAGCTGAGCAAATGAACATGCAACTTTTAGAGATTGCGTGATATCTATTAGAGGAGTATCCGTAACTTCATAGTGTTGTAAAATACTCCAGCATATATATTTCTTACGCTTTAATTCATTAACATTCTCAACATTGTTTTCTTCTAAAAGCCTTTTTAATTTTTCACTTGCAATATCCAATGTCTTGAATTTGTCTAATAAAATATCTTCATTTAAATATCCTCTATATATGGTAGGATAAAAAGATGATCTTTCGCTATTTGGCATCTTGTGATCTGATTTTTGGCCCCTAAAAAACAAAAGATAGTCCTTATTTATGTAAGATAAATTTGCAATTTGCTCGACCAAATCCCTATATGTTGGCACATAATATCCATCTACTATAGAGACTTCTTTCGGCCCTATGTTTTTCACTTCTATATCTTTATTATCTTTATTTTTTTTATTTAGATTTTCTTCAATATGTGTTCTCAATTTTTCGGTGAGTTTGATGCCTTTTATTTCTTTCATATCTCATTTTCCTATTCCTTTTGCAATTGAAACCGACTCAGCATAACCCCTCTTTGACGTTCCAAATCCCTCTATAAATTGTTTAAATGTGTCTATTAGATTATCTAACTCTTCATGTTTAGCAAATGTTATATTTATATTTTACAGGAGTTTTTCGATTTTTCCGTATTTCCCTGGTATTTTCTTATTTTTATAAAAATCTCAAAACTATTCTTGATTAGTTCATTAGGTTGAAAAACATATTCTTCTACATATTTTTCATTGAAAATCGCGATATTCTTAAATTCATCGGTTCCAATAACCTCTGGCGATATATTTTCCTGTCTATCATAATATCTAAATGGCAGTATGTATTTCATTTCCGAATCATTATGTTTTATAGATGCTTCTAATGCTTTCGAAATTGTTGATTTACCAGTTCCATTAATAGCATATTTAACATTAAGTTCATTTTCATTAAAGTCTATATACCAACTATCAATATTATTACATTTTTTGATATTTATGCGCATGTTTATACCTCATATGATAACACTTTATAGAGTTTGATATCGACATATTGTTCTAAATTCGCGGAATCTTAAATGGCTAAATATAAATATATTATATATCTAACATAATATAACAAAACCTGAACCACATCTCTTTATTCATATGTTGCTCAGGTTTAATAGCTTTCCATTAAATCACAAAGCAAGCCATTTCCCGAAACATACACTCCCACTCGCAGTAGCTCAGGGACTCGAACTTCGTGCTTTAATGCGCAGTCACTCAAGGACTCAAGCGTCGTGCCTTACTTGCTTTCGTCTCCTGACTGTTGCGGAGTTACTACATACAGTTCAACTTCGCAAGGCTTGTCTTCACTGGGTAGTGCTCTCTCGTTCTCGTCTCCTGACCCTTGCTGAGGGGCTACCTACAGTTAAGCCATCAATCATGCGCTTAACTACAACTTAATAAAATAAACCCGAAGCTCACACCTCTATGTTCATGTGTTGCTCGGGTTTATAACTTGTCATAAAATCACAAAGTAAGCCATTTCCCGAAACATAATTCTCCCACTCGCAGTAGCTCAGGGACTCAAGCTTCGTGCCCTGCACTCCCTTTCGTCTCCTGACCCTTGCTGAGGGGCTACCTACAGCTCGACCATCGCACTGCAGAGCAGAGCTCGGCCTCGCTGGGTAGACGTAGTGGTACGCCCTACGGCGTCCCACTACTCCCACTCAATTGTTCCGCTTGGTTTTGGGGTGAAGTCATACAGCACGCGATTTACGCCTTTGACTTCGCTTGTGATTCTTTCTACGATATGCTGCATCAGTTCGA
>ERZ773267.1114-NODE-1114-length-15658-cov-7.156508_pt1 | contig 15658 bp, 19 predicted proteins | sample MGYA00511959_ERZ773267 | MGnify/ENA primary metagenome ERZ773267 (study PRJEB29015, sample SAMEA2738165) | human oral metagenome | biome: human oral; feature: human-associated habitat; material: saliva | place: China | collected 2240 ... | reverse complement strand
AGCACCCAAAAATGAGCCCTCCAAACAGCTCAACTCGGGGGTCTAATTTTGACCCCCAAAACAGCCCAACTCAGGGTCTTAAAAACAGCCTGTTTTTTGACCCCAAAAAGAGCCCAAAAATAGCAATTTTTGAACCCAAAAATGCTCAGAAAATACTCGGAAATTACTCCAAAAATTGCCCAAAAATGACTCAAAAAGAGCGCAGGTCTCCGACCCGGCGCAACTTCGTTGAGCCTATTTTTACCTCTAAAAGTGTGTAGAAATGCTCCAAAATGACCAAAAAAAGAGCTCAAAAATTACCCAAAAATAGCCTATTTTTGAGTCCCACAGGGTATGTCCCACCACAGGCCACGAAGCTACTTTGGTAAGTTCTCCAATTCCGAGCCATTTTCAAGCCATTTCCCCTGAAAATTCATAAAAACAGACCTTTCCCTTAAAGTCCGGAGGGACGATTAAACCTAAACATAGAGCTATTTCCTGCATCCCAGATGCATACAATAGCGGTGACTACCGCTATTTCGCACATAATCGCGCCCTACTGCGCGATCTCGGGTCGGGTAATACATTTGTATAGGCAGCATGATTTGAGCGCAGTAGGGCGCGATTATGAAGCTCGTAAAATTTTTAAAGAAATACGCGCATAAAAAAAGGACCACCTTGCGGTAGTCCTTGAAATTTGTTACGGCTCTCCTTAGGGCTCTCCAAAGGAGCGCAAGGGCTCCCCATAGGGGCGCCGTGGAGAGAGCTGCTTGTAGATCTATCTACGGCTCAATCAGTCCCAAAATCTTGGTCTCCTTAATACCGACTACGTCTCCGTAGTCGATGGTCTTGATGCCTTCCTCGAGACTATGGGCAGCGACATAGCACTTACTCTTGGTGGTCTTGGTCTTGGCATTACCCTTCTTGTCAATCCCGAGGTCTTCGACTTCCTCGATACTCACTTCATAGATCTTCGTCTCGGGGTCGATCTCTCCAACGAAAGGAGCTTCCTTATGACTCAGGGTAATGACCCCTTCGATCCCATAGTTACGAAGTTCTTTGGTGCATAAGGCCTCCGCCTCGGTAAAGGTCACCGCATCGACGAGGTACTGTTCCTTGTGGGGCTTGTCCTCGGAATTAACTATTACAGTTGCTAAAAAGTACATATTTCTTTATATTTTAATGTTTTTATCTGGTAGGTAATCCTCCACCCAGTCAAGGGAGGGCTCCTCTCCATTTAGCAGGTCCTCCACGGCCTTACGGAACTTATCATCCCGGAGGCACTCGAGAAGGAGGTACTTAAATTGATAGGTGTCCATTAGATCGAGTCAAAAATCTCATCCAACGAAAGGTTCTCCGGAGCGAGGAGCTTGTAGTTGACCTTGATCTCATTCACATCACAGGGCTTCAGGTCGTACTTCACCATCTGGGTAAGGAGGGGCTCCGGGATAGTCTCCTCACTGATCCACACGAGGGTCTTGTTATAGTCTAACATTTCCCTCACGGCCTCGGGACGCGCACGGAAGTAATCGATTCCAGCAATCTCCTCCGCTATCTCATCAAAGCGATAGAAAAAGTTTTTACCATAGTCCCCGATGATGGAGTCGTAGTACTTCTTGGAGAACCCGTACATCCTACCTTTTTTCTCCACCCTCACCACCGGTTTGATATTGTCGCCGGCATCCCCACAGAGGATTTTCTCCGTGACGATCTCAAAGGGGTTGATATAGGTGACCTTATCACAGCACCTCTCTATATTCTCCGTGTGGACGACCTCAAAACCCATGAAGTCCTCTAAACCCTCTTTCCTGGCTGACTCGGGGAGGACCAACCCAGCCTTATCATTGTACCACGCGGTAAACCTCCCCCCGTCGATCTGAACGAGCTGTTGGAGGTCTCGGTCACTCGACCAGATAAGGGCATCATCCCCGGAGGCATTGATCTTTCTTGACCAGTACCACATCCAGTCGTCCCCCTCGATCCGGTATTCTTTGGAGGTGGTCATATAATTCGAACAGGTGTCGAAAAACTCCTCGAAGGTCTTATACACATAGGGGAAGTCCAGCTCACTCTTGGTCTTGGATCGGTTCCCCTTGTATTTTACTTCACCCAATTGGGGGGGAACAGGGAGTTCCTTTCTCCAGCTACCTCCGTCAGCCACCAACACGATATTAGTGATGGGAAACTTATACAACATCCCCGCGATAGACCGGGCAAGGAGCTCCTTGAAGTTATTGGCAGACATCTCCTTTACCGCTTCCGGAGCATCCACATTCATTCCTTTTCCCAGGGCATACACCCTGCTAACCATTAACCAGTTGCCATCAATAAGCAGTACCATTTTTAATTTTATCCCAATACAGTTTGTTATACATTCCAAAGGAGCCGGTCCATTTGAAGGTCTTCCCTTCGTATTCAAATACCAGCCCCTCGAATATATTATCAAGAGTAGGGACAGAATAGTTAGGTACGGATACCATTTCCTCCATCATCCCGTAACCCTTACCTAACATACTGTGGGTGTGTTCCTTGAGATAGGAGCCAATACGCGTCACGATCTCTCGCACCGGCGTCGTACACTCGATAAACAGACTACCCAGTTTCTTGTCCAGGGCTCCGATGACCTCGGGGTTCTTGGAGAGGTCTTTAATATCCTTGAGGGTTACCTTGTTCTCCCCGTGGTAGGTGTGCTCCCCGATCATACGACGGAACATCAACTCCTTTACTATTGGGAGCTCATCATAGAGGAGAATGTTAGAATCCCAATGACGGTCGAACTCCTCCCGGTAGATCTCCCCGAAGGTTTTGTCGTCGTTAATGTGGTGAATGTGCTCAATCATCCCCTCTACGACATTCATATCCACTCCACAGACCCTTACCTGATGGCCAACGACGAACTCCTTCGGCCAGGGGAGAGACTCCGCCTTCAGTGGGGTGTCGTCAAAAGTAATGGCATGAACAGCAAAGAAAGGGGCATCGTATTTGATGATATTGGTAATGTCCTTGTAGACGATGTCTCCAATGACTCGGAGCTCCGCGCCACCGGTTTTCTTTAGGAGCTCCTCCACCGTATAGAGTAGATAGGGTTGGTTGATGAGGTTATAGGCTATCCAGAAGGCAATGCCAGCATCTCTACCAGCATACTCCGACATGATAGCCGTACCATCAAGACCCCCTCGGTCGATATGAGCCTTATTACGGATGAGGTGGAATTTCTTCGTCGTCTCGTTGAAACGGAACTGTACTCCGAAACCATCGATCTTCTCCGTATAGAGCCCGTTTCGTACCATCTTCTTCAGGTCCGCCGGGGTCAGGGTGACATCCTCCCAGGGATGCTTCATGTGTCCGCTTAGTCCTCCCATGTTTGTTTTAGTTTTTTTTATATCCCCTTACGGGGCTAGTCATATTTATGGATATATAGTAAAAGTGTTGCCATTTTTAACAACTGACCCCGGGAAATCCATTACAGATCTCCCAGGGTCAACCAAACAACAACAACATGAACAACAATAAGTGACTCCACTGAGATTCGAACTCAGGACCCGCGGGTTAAAGGCCCGCTGCTCTACCAACTGAGCTATAGAGTCGTGTCGTGCTCTCTATGGGAGTTGCACCCATGTCTCCCCGTCGGGTAATTCTCACTACTTAAACTAAGAGAGTCCACCATATTTTTACCTCAGACTGCGCGCCGCTGCAGCAAAATATGGAAAATACATCTATTCCCAACAAGGGGTATTAAACTCCATCTCTACACGACCGATATCATCCGTCCAAAAGTCAATTCGTGGCATAATCTCCTTTTCGAATATCTCGATCTGCTTCTTCTTGAGGTACTCTCCGAAAAGGGCATCTACCATCTTCTCCACCACGGGGTTAGCCGTGGGGATGTTAATGGCCTCGTCGAGTTGGGTCTGTAGGGTCTTCAATTGGTCCTGGAGACGCTCTATCTCACGGTCTCGCTTTTCTATAGCAAAGACCAGGGAGTTATGTGCGGAAATCACTCGAAGGTGATCCTCCTTACGAATAGGACCCTTTACATCAAAGGTCGATAGGGTTTTGAACTGCTCCATAAATTGGGATTTTTTTGTTTGTTAATTATAATTAGGAAACTACCGCGTAAATTTTATACTCTTGGAGGTAACTATCCTTGAATTTGTGGTATACATCTTGGATTACTTCATCCATAGTCCAATCATCACTATACCTGCACCATTCTCGACCACCCAGCTTACCTACGGTGAGTTCAAAATAGTCTACGTGGAAGTACACTCCGGAGGCCGCCAGGATATACTCCATAGCCTTGACCTCGGTATCAAAGGTCCTGTGGACCCCCTCCGAGTTGTTGGTGTAGTCGAGTACCACTCGGTCTCCATAGGTGACGATAAACTGTTCCATAGTCATATATAACAAAAAGGGGTAGGTTTTTTACCTACCCCCTTAAATTTACCCGAAGATTACCCAAAGATTACCCAAAGATCCCGCGGAGCCACCAGGCAATACTGCCAACGACTCCCAGAGCGATCAGAGTACCGAGACCGAACATCCCGGCGTGGATATAATCGATCTTCTTATCAAGTCGGATATACATCTCATCCGAGATACCGAAGAATCGGTCCAGCTTACGCTTCCAGTCTTCGACGATGAAGACATCCCCACTCGCCAGGGAAACTTTCTTCATTCGCTGGATATTACCCATCTGGTTGACTCGGTAGTACTTCTCCGTACCGTCCTCCATCGTGATTTTCAGACCCTTACGGCCGTCGGAGTATCTAACAAAAGTTACCCCGGTCTGATTGACCCAGCTGAAGTAGATCTCCTGATTGGCCTTTACCGACTCAGGGTTGAGCTGGACTACCTTGATATCTTCCAGATTTTCAGGAACAAAGCCTTCGCGGGGGTTCCACGCACCACCCTTTTCCAGAGCACCGGACCACTGCTCCACTACATACACATACTTACTCATATCTATAAATTCATTAAAATACCAAATAATATCCCTAATCCATCACACCAGAGGTCTTTCCTATCCACTTTACCACCAGTAAAAGCATCGTACTTCTCCTTTCCGTAGCCTATACCAATAGTGAGTAGAGCAGCCAGCAACCATCCAAAAAGGAGCCAAAGTGCCTTGAAGAGGATGGCGGAGAAGATGACATGCAACAGGCCATCTGCTCCGAGAGTCTTATAGATGGTTATAGCCAGATTGTCTATTTTGCGCATAGATTAGGTTTATATATAAATAATCCGGGGGGTATATAAAAATTCACCCCCGACAAGCTTCCTTGCCGAGGGTAAAAATAGTAGTTACGGTGAACTCACTAAGCAGTAAGGTAATCCTGAATGACTTCGAGAGCACTGTCTACATAATCGCTGTAGTCATCGAACTCGTTATCGGATTCGTGGAAGTACTTCTCCAGGACAGCGACGATGACTCGAAGGGGAGCATTCTTGATCTTGTTGTACTCGTCTACGGGTAGGCTTTCCGTCTTCGTGATGACCTTAGTCTTTTCATCAAAGACTTCTTCATACTCTTCGTGGAGGAGGTTAAGGACCTGGGCAGCGAAGAAGGAGGATCCACCTTCATTATAGTCGAGGTCAGCAGCCTCAGCAAAACCGACAAATCGGTCGAGGACGAGGATAAGGTCTTCAGCCGACTTCAGGTTGTTGGGCTGGAACTTGAACTTCTTACAAGCCTTGTCGAGATCGGTGAAGGCTTCATACTCACGGTACTCATCGGCGATGTCCTCCATATCGTCATCAAAACCGAGGGACGCGAGGAGAGCTTCTCCGGGGTTCTTGTCAGCGATCCAGTCAATGGCTTCGGGGAGCTTGCTCTCGGTGACCGTTATTCCATCGGTGATGGGCTCCTGTGGGGTTACCCCTTCAGGGGTGGTACTCCCTTGGAGGGCCTCCTGGAGAGTTTCTTTCAAACTTTTCATATATAGATATCTATTTTTAATGGTGACCGGTGGGGGACTCCAACCCTCATAATACGTTTAGGAAACGTAGGCTCTATGCCGTTGAGCTAACCGGCCTTAAACAGGACCGCGGGGAGTAAGGGTCTATTTAGCCCCTCTATGCGCACCTCTGTGGATGGGCGAACTCCCTTTGCGTGCCCTGTATTTGTTATATCTGTGCAATAGCTATATAATGTAGAGGTGAAACCTCTATGTTATATATCAGAGATTACACCAAAAAATTTACTCGCGGTAGCCGGAGAAATTCTTGGTCTTGGGGAAAGCAGCCTGAAGCTTAGATAGCTTAACTCGCTTCTTACCAACAGCCATCACCGTGACCTTATTCACCTTCGTCGTGTTGGTCAGGTCTCGCAGGTCGGGACAGTCGAGGAGCTCGAGCTCCTTAATCTCACCCGGGAGGTTCATGAGGGTAGTAAGACCCTTCGCCCCGTTGATGGTGAGCTTATCGACCTTGGACCCGTCGGCAAAAAGGCCTTCGAGCTGGTTGAGAGTACAGTCAATAAGGGTGATCGTACCCTTCCACTTGGTGATATGGAGGTTGATGGGAGTGATATTCTTGAAGATGAGGTGACCCTCCCCCTCGATACCGTTGGGGGAGTAGGTCACTTTCTTGATACTTCCTCGGTTGTTCTTTTCCAACCAGTCTTTGTTGAGCTCGTTATCCAGAGCATCAAAGTCCGCGTCGAAAATACTCTCCGAGATGAATTGGTTCAATCCTCGCATAGTTAGAAACGATTGCGGTGACGACGGATAGACTCGCGGATAAGTCTCTCGCGACTGTCCTTGATCTCATCCAGTCCTTCGGTGATCTTATTCACCGGGACGATGGTGGAGAAGTCAATAGACTCCCAGAAACGGCTCACGGCATCAGCGGAGGAGAAGTTGTAGATCTGGGCCTTGCGAGCAATAGCTTCCTTGACCTCTGCGGAGGCGAGGTTGTAGATAGGACGGATGTTCGCAGGCATACCTTCGAGGTAGAGGGGTTCGGTAGCCTTCTGCACCTCACGACCCATAGTAGGCTTCTTAATCTCCATACTCTCCAGCATGGCAATGACGTCGAGGATCTGGTTACGCTTGCTACTACCACTCTCATTGATGAGCTGTTGGGCGTTGCTCGTTGCACTCTCTACGATAGAGGGCTTCACCTGTTCGTCGAAGTACTTCTCTACTGTGGGGGTATATTCCTCCACCACCCACTGCTGGAAAGCCTTGGCGAGGTCGTTCTTGCACCAGTTTTCAATCACTGGGGTGTACTCTTCCTTCATCCAGTTCTCCATAACGGGGACAAATTCCTCTACCATCCACTTCTGCGTACCTTCGGCGACCATCTGGATAGTCTCCGAACGGAGCCCAGACACTTCGTGGATAGTCTGTTCCTTGGCCTCGTTGATGCGATCGGATACTTCGGTGAGGAGGTGCTCGGCGAAGTAATTATCCAATTCCTTGGTATACTCTTCCTTCACCCATTTCTCTGTGGCCATAGCCAGGGTATCACGACTTTCCTGAATCTTGGAGTCTACAGAGGTGAGGACCTCTTCCTTGACCCAACCTTCGACCTGTTCGGGAAGGGCCTTCAGAGCTCCTTCGTTAGCAGCCACCATAGCCTCCAGCTCCGCGACCTTCTTCTGCAGTTCGATGATGGTATTTTCTGAAGCCATTTGGGGGTCGTTAGCACCGTAGTCAGGACCTTGTTCAGGAACATTCGGCTCAGTGGTGTTGTGTGACGCGTCGCTTTCCCCGGTAGGGGTGCTTTCCATAATGATACAGAAGTTGTCGAACTCTTCGGCCGACTGGTTCTCGTTGAGGTGCATACGAGCCTGACTAAAGCCAGGAGTACCGACGAGGTCATAGGTGGAGAGGTTCTCCAGGGTGACGTTGCCGTTCTTGTCAATACGACCCTGGGCACGGGAAGAGACGAAGAGAGGGAGACCACCTTCGACGATCTTCTGGGCAAGTTCCCCCTTAGGAGTGTTAAGAAGCTGAATAGTACCGGAGACGACCCCCTTCTCGTCGATGTTGATGTCGATGATCTTGTGGGAGATATTCTCCAGGGTAATGTTCATCGTGTCGGGGTGTTCGAGTTCCCCGGGGATACCACCATTCTCCTTGATGCGCTCCTGGAGGATCTTCACACACGACTCATAGTTCTTCTTTTCATAGACGCGGTGGTTATTATTGCGTACCCCGCATACGCCAAAGGTCCCGGAGAGGGTCATGAGCCCGTCTCTGCGACCAGTTTTGAGATCGCTGACCTTACCCAGCGTCTCGTAGACAAAACATTTATTCATTTAACTATATAGTTGTTTTATATATAATAATTGGTTTATTTTACCATATGGTTAGTTTTTAGCAGTTCAAATACCTTCTTATCCGGGTAAATATAGAGCTTGGAGAAGGTAGCAAAGTCCCCAGAGACAATAGCTTCGCGACATTTGGTAGCACTGATGTCCTCATCCGACCGGGGGATCTCCACCAGTTCAAACTCCGGGTCTAACCCAGCCTCTGTTCCGTACTTATCCACCATCCGGGCATAGTCCTTATATCGGTCCGTACCGCAGAACCACGCTCGAATGTTTGGAATAGTCTTACCAATCTCGACAATATCCGCGGATTTGACCAGGACGATACGGAAACCGAGTTTTTTCATCGGTTCGGCATATAGGTCGAGGAGGAAACGACTGTCCCAGGGCTTACGCTCATCAGTCTTACTCGTGTCAATCATACAAAGGACTGGTTCCAGTCCCTTCCTCTTGGCCTCCAGAATGAGCTTCAGATGGCCTTTGGTAAGGGGCTGGAACCGTCCGACGATGATAGCTGGTTTATTACTCTTCACCATAAATGTCCCACAAACGGTCGTACATAACTTGTAACAGGGCATCGGTAGACTGGTAACCCTGAACCTTTTTCATCTCAGGGAAGTTCTTCTCAATGACCTTCTCGTAGTCATTACTTACGAGAGTGAGGTAGTAGGCTTCCTTGGTATCAAATCGGTACTCCACGTAGTCTTTGATAGACCCTACGAGGTCGATAAAGGGTCGGGCAATTTTCAATCCCTTCTGGTGTTCCTTCTCCACCGCGAGGAAGAAGTCCACCAGTGGCTCGAGGAAACCGTTGATGCTCTGGTAGTTAGCCACCACAGACTTCAGGAGCTTCTTCAGCTTGGGATAACCACTCACCAGCGGTTCGACCTTACTAATGCTTGAGTTTACATATCTCCCATAGGAGGTGTAATCTCCCTCACTAATAAATTTACTTAGACTTTGCATGTCTTTTTTTTTATTAATCATAAGCCTTCTGGGCTGGCTGCTTGTTGTAGATATATATATAAGAAACCCCCTGTAGGAATTTACAGGGGGTCTTTAGATAATCACACCATAGTGTGATTAGTACTTAAATTATCTCACAGCTCCCACCATTACAAGCTACCGCTCCGAGTTCTCCGGCGGACTTCTCCTTTCTTCCCGACATAATAGCGTGGAAATCGACTTCATTCGCTTCAAGATAGGCTACAATATCGTTATATTCCCGGATAGTCTCCTCGGTGATACTGGTAAAGGGTAGGTTGGGGTACGTCCCAGGGTACTTAGGGAGGAAGCTCACCCCGGTATAGAGGTGACTATTGACGTGCATCACCGCGGCTACCTCATCCCATTCGTCTTCGGAGACCTCGACGGTACAACTGACGTTATTCGGGATGGACGTATGGTCGATATTAGGATTGACCCCCTTGTTGACCCAGAAGTGCTTCACCATCCCGATCGTCTTGAGGTGCTCTACAGCGGTAATCTCCGGCTTCGTAATAACCTTGCCCGTCACCACACAAGGGAAACTGATGATGTATTCCTTGTTCTCGTATTTGGCCATCGGAGTACCAACCAGGGCTTTCCATTCTGGAGAGAGAGCCGTCGTGCGAACGCGTCTCAGGTAGGTCCTATCATGGGCTGGGTGGATACCGGGGCAGTAGAGGTTGAGGATGGTAGTGGCCGATCCCGAAGGCTTGACGGTCGTACAGCGCTTACAAGGCTGGATATTGAGCATACGAGCGGTCTTGACATTCTCTGCAACGACGGTCTCTGCCCCACGGGCAAGCGTCTTGCCCTTCATCAGGGCGGAGGCCATAATACCGGTAAGACTGACCCCAATAGCTCGGTCGCGCTCGGCAATCATCTTCGTGTTCTCGTGGAGGAACTTAAAGTCGGTATACAAGGACTGGATAGTGGCAACGAAGGAGGCCACGCGACACAGCTTGAGGAAGAGCTCCGGGGAATCGACCTTCTGACAGTTGATCTCCACCAGATTACAGAAAGCAAAGCCTGATCCGTCCTCACAGACGGGGTTCATAACAATCTCCGCACAGGGGTTGAGGGTGTGGTTGTAGCTGTCTACCTTGATGAACCCTGGTTCCCCGTACTGCTTGGTGAACTCCAAAATCTCCTTGTACTCTCCATAGGAAAGGGGTTCTCCGTAGACCGTGAGGATGGAGTTATTGGCCATCGCGAGCTCGCGGTGTTCCTCGTACCAGTTACCCGTCTTGATCTGTTTCATCCCCTCGTCGTCCTTGTCAAAGAGAGCGATCATAGCCGATCGGCGGACGCCACCGGAGATAACGGCAGAGGCAATATGACAGAGGATAGTATGAATCTCCGTACTCTTCATCTGACGACCCTGGCAGCTGTTGAGGACCTGACGGATACTGGTCATCGCCGTGATGAGTGGCTCTGGTCCTGGGGCAGTGAACTTACCGTCGATGGTAGCCCCTGCAGGACGGATCTGACCGTAGTCGAAGGTAGGTATCTTCCCTCCATTGAAAGCACAGTGCATAAGGACATCGATGGCATAAGACCATCCCTCGATACTGTCTTGGACGCTGTAGATCTGATCCGTGTCGATGAGCTGGGCTACCGCGGGGAGCTTCTGGATATGTTCCTTGTGGAGGCTATAACCGACCCCACAGCCACAGAGGAGGAGGTACATAACCTCGGCAAAGACCCTCTCTCGGTCGATGAGGGTAGAGGAGCAGTTATATATCTTGGCGTGATGCTTGAGGATACCGGAGGAGAAATTGCGACTGGCGAACTGACGAGCTCGCTGACTACTGAGGAAGAATTTAGCCTTCTCCAGTTTCCTCGCTTCCTCCAGCAGTTCCCCTAAGGGCTCGTCGTAGTAACCCTTGTACTGGAGGAAGAGTTTGTGCATGTCGTAGATACGGTCTACACTCTCCTCCCACGTCTCCAGACTGCCGTCTTCCTTGCGTTGGGAGTAGTTCTTGTAGAATACATAGTCTCCGAGATGCTCTAAGCCTGTTTTTATCATATATGTGGTATTATTATCTTCCAAAAAATTTGTGTCGTAGGAGACGGTTCTGGTCTACCCCGTTGTCTTCCATCCATCTCTGTAGGTGCTCCTTGGTATAGAAGTCGTGGATGAGGAGTTTCGGTTCCAGGGTGAAGAGTACACAATGACTCCGGATGATTCCCCCGTCGAGGACTATCTGGTACTCGTCGAAGAATAGGGGGAATGACCCCGTGGCCGCATCATAAGGACTGATAGTTTGATACATATGCTTTAGTGTATGTGGTTAATAAAGAGATATATATCCCCAAAGGGGCTATAGATTATAGGGGGAGTCGAAGACTACTCCCTATAATATATATCACTAAAAAAGGGAGGATTTTTAGTCCTCCCTTTAAGTTTTTTGTGTGAAAAGTTGGTTTATAAGCCATCCTTTCCATCCACGGCAGCGGCAGCGAAGATATCCTTGAACTTAGCCCCGAGCTTCTGCTGGCTCTTGGAGTAGTCAGGGAGTTCCTTCATCGATGACAGACCCCAGGCCTGGAGCATAGGCTTGAAGGTAGACTCGATTTCCGTCTGACGGGTAGCAGGAGACTTGTCGTAGAGACCGCGGGCGATGAACAGGAACTTACGCTTGTCTTCCTTGACCTTACCGGCGTACATCTCCAGCATGATATCAAAGACATAGCTCGTGAGCTGGTCAGAACCGGTAGAGATGAGCCAGTCGGTGAGACTCTCGTACTCTTCCTCCGTAGGAAGGGCCTTCGCGTGGTTAGCTACGATAAGCTGTGCCAGAGGTAGGCTGACCAGGGCCAAATCCTTCTTGGGGATATTGATACCCTTACCACTGTTCCTCCAAACTGCATCGACAATAGCATCGAAGTTACCGATCTTTCGGATCATGTCGAGGAACGCCAGGAAGCTATCTACGGCATCCGCAGGGACGTACATATTGAGCGTCATAGCAATGATCTCGCGGGGGAGGTCAAAGATAGTGAAGCCTTCCAGAGTACCGGTCTGGGCATAACAAGCCAGCTCACGCATAGCATTGGTCCAGGCTCGGGGGGTACACATGAGCTTCGTCTCCTGGTCCATGTCGCCCTTTTCATTCGGATCCCAATAGAAGAACTTACCACCACCGAGCTGTTCCGTCTCGGCCATCTCCAGCCACTGGGTGAGGACGGGGGAGATATAACCCTGGGTCTTGGCCCACTTGGCCCAGCTCTTGGCCGTAGGTTCGTAGTAGACTACGGAGAAACGGTTGGAGAGAGCGTTACCGATATTCGACTGACCGGAGAGCTCGTCTTCAGCACGGTTAGAAGCGCAGATGATGACCCAACCAGAACCGAGTTTATACCCGTTGAAACGACGCTCGTTGACGAGGGGAAGGACTACGTTAAGGACCTGAGCGGAAGCACGGCTGAGCTCGTCGATGAAGAGGAGACCCTTACCACAGGCAGCGTCTAACTCACTATCCTTGACGGCATCTCCCGTAGGCTTGTAAACAGGCATCCACGTCTTGGGGATATCATCGGCCTTCGTCTCCCCACTGACTTCCACGTACTTGGGAAGGGTGAAGTTTTCCGGAGTCTCGTTACTCAGGGTCTTGACGATGAGGTTCCAGTCCTTACCATCAGGGAGCGTGTTGAGGACCGTTTCGAGGATAGCCGTCTTACCAATACCCGGAGCTCCGTAGATGAGCAGGGGAGCGACCTTACCATTCTGCTTGAGAGCGACATTGATTCGCGCTTCCAGAGCGGGGGTGTCTAAGACGTTGTACTTGGCTAAGGGGTCTTCGTTCTGTAGTTTCACTTCGTTAAGTTCTTCTGCGGTGATCCAACCGAGTTCTTCTAATACTTGTGGCAGCGCCGAGGTTTGTTCTTCCTTGACCATTCGGCGAAGATAGTCGAGGGTGTTACCCTTACCGTAGAGGTTGTAGGCATCCTTACGGGAGGTCTTGAAGTTGATGGCTGCGCTCTCCACCTTACCCAACTGGACAAAGGTAGTGCTCTTGTCAATCTCCCCGGAGCGGTAAGCCTCCCCAGCAGTGATAGGGTTGATAGCAGGTTGGATATGGCCTTCGGAATCCACAGGACACCAATAGGAGCCCTTACCGATCTTAGCCACCCAACCAAAGACCATTTGAACGGCCTTGGTAAACTTTTCCTTTACCACCTTGCCGAGTTCCTTGAGTTTAGCGGTAAAGCTTCCCTCATTCACATTCGCCATAATCGATGGTACGGATTCTGTAAAATCTGTGATCTTTTTCATTTATATAACGTTATATATCAAGAATACGACGCAAAGTCGCTTCCCTCTGATCTTCCGTGCCACGGATGGTGTAATAACCGTAGGGGCAGGTATAGGGATCATTGAGAAGATCTTGGATATATCCGTCAATAGCACGCTGATATACCGGATCGACCGGACGAACGCCGTCGTCGATAATATCAAACTCAATGGGGAAGTACACGATAAGTGGTTTGTAGTCTACCATCCACGCGCGGATCTCCATACGCATCTGTTTGATGATATCCTTGTACTTCTCCGGATCCTTGTCGTAGAGGAAATAGGTGTAGGCGAGGACATCCAGAAACGCTCGGTCACTGATATACTCCTCTTGATCTTCAAAACGAGACTTATACTCGTTCCAAATGATCATCTGGGTATCCAACCCGGCGTTCTTCGTATCTACCCCCTTCTTGATGAGCTCTCTAACGACCTCGGTGATGACTGGATAGTCTTCTCGGAAGCGGTCCAACATAGTCGTCTTGCCGGTTCCGTGACTACCGGTGAAGACTACTCTTGGTAATTTCTTTTGTTTCGTCATAAATAGTTTTCAGATGGTCGGGAATACACCCGTCAATTATACTATATATATCACAGTGACAGCTACTGAATGTTACCTGTTCCTGCACATAAATAATTTTGATTTTGTTCGGAAGGGATTTGATGTAGTCTTCTACCGACTTAGTAAGCTCACTCCGTTGGATATAGAGCTCTAACTCATCCCCGGGACGAGCCTGATCCAGGTCCACCAGGGTAACTCTTAAGAACCGGATACTATCCGTATTCTCTATACTGGTGAAGGTCTTAAAATCTTCTGTCGTATAGATGTACTTACCTGGTGAATCCGCGAAGCGGCTGGCCAGCCCATCTGCAGAGCAGCTGGCTTGCCCATCTCCAAAATTGAAGGCAAAGCAGCTCCCGAGGTTGATTTTGTTCCCCTCGAAGAACCGTTGGTGGAGATGACCACTGATTACCGGAACCTTGGGCATATTCATAGAGAGGAGGTCGGTATGGGTGAGGATAGGTTTGCCTTTTTCATAGAGCGACTCTATCTCTCCGGTCTTAGACCAGGGCACGAGGATGCAATCGTCTAACTCCACTACCTCCCTTACGATGACCGGTTGGTCCAGGACCATCTCAATACTCGTATAGTCATCACTCACCGGGGAGTAGATATCGTGGTTACCGGAGATAATGTAAAACTCCGTGGCCACTTTTTCAATCTCGTTGAAAAGTTTCCTTACCTCTTCCCCGATCTTCACCGGGACAAACTCCCTCGAGTGAAACACATCTCCTAAGTGGAAGACCCGGCCAGGCTTCTTCTTCAGTAGCTTCAGGAAAGTCCTCATAAACTTCATCTGACTCTCGAAGAACGAAGGAGAGGCCTGTCGGTATCCGAAATGGGTATCTGTTATTAGGTACGATACCATAAATTGTATAATTTGGTCTTCTTTTTGATATAAGCGTACTTGGCCTGTAACTGCTTCTCGTAGTTGGGACTGGAGGCGTACCTCTTACCCGACTTGTTGACGAAATTATTCATCAGCTGTTTGACGGTCTTACCCTTCAGATAATTCTGCCGCAGCAGCACGCAGTAAGGTTCAATACTCTCATTTACATTCTTGTACCCCACGGATCGGCTTATCTGGGCCGTGCTGCGGGTCTCATAAGCTCCTACATTCCAAACCGAATAGGTCCTTTTGGCTGACCCTTTCGTTCCGAAATGACTCTCAATATGTCCCTGGGCCAGGATAAGGATAGGGTCGATATCATGTTTGATAGCATAATAGGTGACCCTTTCCGCACTTAGTTGGGACTTGGGAGCGTGCTGGTGTAAATACTCTTTAATCTCTTTTTCAATTTGTTCGGCCGAGCGAGAAGCCACGGCAGGGATAGCGCAGACCCAGAAGAGGACTGCGATAAGCCATTTTCGCATAATAATTTTGTTTTTGTGGTGGGCTAATGCCCTTGGCGGTCGGGGACAAGGATAATCCTTTCCCCAGGACCCTTAGATAGTCCTTTCGGACTCGGAGATAGTCTCCATACGGAGCCCAGACCCTTCGGGGATAGTCTCCATACGGAGCCCAGACCCTTCGGGGATAGTCTCCATACGGAGCCCA
>ERZ773267.1109-NODE-1109-length-15717-cov-4.462904_pt1 | contig 15717 bp, 9 predicted proteins | sample MGYA00511959_ERZ773267 | MGnify/ENA primary metagenome ERZ773267 (study PRJEB29015, sample SAMEA2738165) | human oral metagenome | biome: human oral; feature: human-associated habitat; material: saliva | place: China | collected 2240 ... | reverse complement strand
CTGTGCTTTGATGATACGGTAGGAGCGACGCTGGAGCTTATGGAAGTAAGCCTGCATATAAGTCGTCAGAGCTGGATCCTCCCCTATAGTCCCCTTCTCTCGCTCACGGAGCTTGAAGAAGGAGTCCTGAGTCAGATCACAGTCCACGACAAAGAGCGAGATACCCTCCTCATAGTAGAGCATACTACTGAGGATCTCAGCTAGGGTACTCTTACCCACTCCACCCTTCTGTGAGGAGAAACCGAGATATAAAGGTCGAGGTCGAGAACTTTGCATATCAAGCGATTAAGGACTGAACTAATTACCATGACGAGCGAGACAATAAGCGGGAGATCACTTAAGCTATCGCGAGGACTGCATCTCGAGATGTCGAGATCTCGAGGTCTCGAGAAATTAATTAATCGACATCTCGAGCGCTCTATCACTCGCTCTGACTACCAAGCAAGCGCTCAATTTACCCCCTTATAGGAGTCAAGGAAGAGGCGGGAAAGACAAGGATAAAGTGGGCACCATACTTATAGTAAGCCACTTACATCGAGGACGTAACTTTGCAGTGGAATAGAAACATCGTCTAACACGACCGAAGGAGACAGCCCCCCAAAGGGCTGGATGCTTCATCTCAATCAACTCTTTCTACTGGCAAGGTGTGTCTTTGTCCCACAAATTGTCATTTGTACCACAAAAACCTTTGCCCCAAGAGGGGAGAGAATCACTCCGAAGTCGTAATTACTACACCAAGAGTTATGTGTAAAAGGATAGATCGCTGGGACCGATGGGATACCCGGCTGCCCAGCACCAAAGAGCAAGAGACAGTTATCGCCCTCTTTCATAAATCAGGAGCCAAAACGAAATCAGACTTTGTACGCGATCGACTCCTAGACAAGAGCTTTAAGATCATCACCGAAGATAAATCCACCGTCGAATACTACCGAAAACTCTCCAACATCACAGCACTGATTCAGAAGATCGGCATCCTCTACAACCAAACAGTGAAGGCTATCAACAGCTATCAATCAATCAAGACGGCACAGATCATGCTTCAAAGATCAGAGCAATACCCTCAGCAAATAATCATCCTAGAGCAACAGGCTATTGAGCTAACCTTAGATTATCAGAAGCGATAAACGCTAAGCGTCCGTGTATGATAAAGTTTCGATATGATCAAGGTCGCTTAGCTACCGAGCCCAAGCCCCCGTCATTGCAGAGACCCTTGAAAAGAAGACTTCTCTGATAGTCTCAGCGAGACCATCGAAGCGGGCTATAAGTGCATGAAGCAAGAGATCCTAAGCCTTGTCGCATGCGAGATGGAGTGAATCAAGAGCGATACTAAGCTCAAGCATCTGATCAAGGAATAGGAGGTGTTTAGAATACATCAAACTCAGAGTATCAAAAATACTGAAGTAACCTCAATGTATCGGCCTCTCTTACATACCCGACCGTTAGCAGGCTGTCTCCTTCGCTCTCCATGTAAAACTCAAGCTTGCCCCCCCACGCACGAGATCTCTAATCGAGCCCTGCAAGTCATCCCACATCAAGTCTTCAATCAAGCTTCTCAAAACCGTAGTCCTACTTCGGTGGAATAAAGAGGCTATCTCAAACTCACTGATGTAAGAAAACTCCTAGGCATTCAAGGATAGGGGAATCAAGAGTTTCCACCAGCTCATGCGCAAACGCTCGGGTAAGGAGGCAATAGGGCTCTTCTATCGCATCAGCTCGATGGGGACAGTAAGCATGCCTTCCTCGTCATTCGTAATTTCTAGAAGATAGAGAACCTGAGCTCAGCCCGATGTAGCTGTTTAACCTAGAGCTCTACCAAAAGCTATACGATAATGGTCTGCGTGGTACGAGAGAGACACAATATACACCTTTTGCATTACCTTTGTTTGGATACGATGGTGGTCTATCTCCCTTCTGGGTAACCCTTAATGATGTAATAACAGACTCTGTATTTTATGGATGAGAAAGCAATAGTCACGTTGTTTGAGCAATACAACTACGAACAAGATATTAACTCCTCCGCCCCCTCTAGTGTACTCGTGTTTACTCTCATAGCAGCCTATCCAGCTGCAGAAATCATCCTTTTAGATGATGAGGCTATCCAGAAAGCAAATGAACTTAAAAGGGAATATTCAGGATTGGGGTATGCAGTCCATGTTTGCGAAGAGAAAACTATAGATGCCTTAGAAGACTATTTATTTAATTTGTTCTTTGACGTAGCTAAGGAGAATCAGAGGACACAACTGAAATATAGCTCTTACATCGAAGGCCTGATGTCCATCTATGAAAAACCAGCAAAAGACTACAGCTATATTTCAATCCCATATCAGGTGGAGAAGGACTTTGTTACAGGACAAGCAACAGAGAGCTTGATCTCCTCAATTTTAGACGTAATCCATCAAGATGGACCTCAATTTGTTATAATAGAAGCTCCAGCGGGATTTGGAAAGACATCAACTGCTTATGAGCTCCTAAATGAGTATATTGAGCGAGACTCTAAAAACAGACCTTTCCTTATGGAGCTTTCCAAAGATCGCAGAGCAAGTAGCTTTCGCTACCTTCTTCTTTCTCAGATTGATCAAAATTTTGTGCACACGCTGAAGTCTGAGATTGTGATACGAAATATTAAGCGAGGTAAGATACCTCTCATAATTGATGGCTTTGATGAGCTGCTCAGTAAAGACTTGGATAATGGCACACAAGATGCTAGATTCGAAGATGTCGAGACTATGTTATCCACTATAGGAGATCTTCTCACAGAGAATTCAAAGATTATACTGACTACAAGGCGGACCGCAATTTTCTCTGGAGAGAGTTTTTTTGAATGGTATGCCAATCTACATGAGCGCTCTCCGTTTATGGTCTCTAGATATCAGCTTGAGAATCCAAGTATAAACGACTGGCTAACAAAGAAAGATCTTTCAAAACAGAATATCAATGAGGGCGATCTTTATCACGTCGCCAATCCTGTTCTTTTGGCATATCTAAGATATTGCTCCCCAAAGATTGAAAATGTGGAAGGGCTTATCAGGGAATATTTTGGGCTCCTTCTGAGGAGAGAACGCAAAAGACAAGAAATTCCATTTTCTATTGAGGAGCAGATGGAGATTTACCAAAAACTCAGCACCTACTTCTCTGGGTTTAATATCACAACAGAGCGGCGAGCTGAGATAAAGTCGGCAATAGCAGAGTATGCCACTCCTCTTCTAAAGAAGTATGGGGAAGAGAATGACGACAAGGACAAGATTATCAACGCCCTAACGAATCACGCTCTCCTTGACAGGAAAGGGGAAAAAGTAGGGTTCCTGAATGATTTTGTTTTAGGGTATCTGCTAATGGAAGCTTTTATCACTTACCAAGAAGATCCTGAGATAAAGGTATATCTCAACGAAACAACTTTCTCTTTTATTGATAAGGCTCTCGTTGTTGCCAAATCTCGTAAGGAAGGCAATAGAAAGAGGCTTTGGGAGGCTCTTCAGGGGCATCCCAGTATAACCCAAGAGCAAATCACCCGGGCTGATCTTTTACTAATGGGAGAAACCCGGCATGAGGTGAACTCTCAGTCGTTCACCTCGGATCATTTTTATTGCTATAAAATCGGTACGGAGGAAGGCCCCCTTAGACGATGTACATTTTCCTCTGTGGAGTTTACCTATTGTACCTTTAATCTTCAACTTATGGAGGATTGTTTCTTCATCAACTGTAGATTTATTGATTGTGATTTCTCCGGAGAAAGTAGAGAGAAGGTCCTGTTTTGGGAATGCACGTTCAATAAGGAATATGATCATATAGAGGAAAGCAAAAATCTATCCATACAAGAGAATCAACTTGTAGATAGCCTAGAGAATTCTTCAGAGGGCAGCCGACTTTATCTTCAGATCCTCAACAAATACTTTATGGTTGATAAGAAGACAAGAAAAATGTGTTTAATCTCCCGTCTGAGGCAAGAAGTTGATCTCGATGATAAATCTCTGCGAAAAGGGATTAATTATCTGAAGACAAACGGCATGATAGTAGTTAATGGTGATAAATCTTTCATAACTGATGAAGGAGTTCATTATTTTATAAAAGAGCAGGGAGGATGGGAGTAGAGACAATGACAGGAGAACGTATCCGCGAATCTTTAGATGTTGCTATCATTAAGCCAATATTAGATGATCTGTCACTTCGTCTGGATCGTGCTGGGATTTACTATCGAGTATTTACTCGTTCTAAATCTCTTGATTCGATAAAGAAGAAACTAGAAAAAAAGGCCGACCAATATAGAAGGGAAGGGAAGAAACTCCAAGATATAATTGGCATTCGGCTTGTTTTCTATTTCCTTGAGGATGTTGAAATCGTCGCATCGCATCTTAGAGAGAAATCAATACGTGATAGTGAGTCAAATAGTATCCATGACCTGAGAGAGCATGAAGTTGATGGTATAGGAGGGTTGGCTGATAAAATATTTATGCCGAGTCGATTGAATCTTGTATTTAGGATGGATGATCATGCAACTAATGAGCTTATGTGCATATTGAAAAGTTGTGAAGACTTTATAGATCGCGAGCTTGTGGATAATACGTATGAGGTGCAATTAAGAACTGTACTGTCAGAGGGGTGGCACGAGGTAGAGCATGATCTTCGATATAAATGCAAAGATGAGGATTGGTGGATCTATTGTGATCAAGAGTCTCGTATGCTAAATGGTATTTATGCATCTTTAGAGACTAGTGAGAGAACTTTGGGTCAGCTCTTTGCTGAGATTTCTTACAAGAATTATAAGCAAAAGGATTGGGAAGCAATGATAAGAAATCATTTGCGAATAAAAATCCAAAAAGATTCACTATCTCCTGAAGTTAAAAAAGTCTTGGATGAGTCTAATAAGACGGCCAAGTTCATATTGAAGCAGGAGAAAAAAGAGCTTCTTGACTGCTTGTTTCGTGCCACTCGTCCATACCCACTATCTATGGAGAATATCGTCTACCTCATTAATGAGATGCAAGATGAGGGTGAGAAGAATGATAGGTTGTCCGAGCTACTTCGAGGCAATGCCCGTCGTGAGACCTTGATTAGGGAGATCCTTCCTAAAAAATAAGAGAGGATCCCTTCCCCTGTTCTAGAGAGAATTAGCATGGATATTTTAGCTGTCTTACTGACTGAGTGTGCAGGCTCCGTGCTTAGGGTTACTTTGATGGATGCTATTTCTAGTGGCAACGGATCCTTGCTGGTATTTCTCTATAGAGTTTGCTTGCTCCAGCCCCGAGGTACGTCAAGCATGTAATGCAGCTAGTTCTCTATTTTCCAGTGATCATGTACGGCATGGAAGACAAGCTTACTGTCCTGCACAAAGCTGATGCAATAGGAAACCTCACGAGTCTCCTTCCCCGAGCGGTTGTCGTAGAGCTTGCGAGTGGGCTGGTGGATGCTCTTAATCCCTGACCAGTCCTTAAATGCATAGGAATCCTCCTGAATTTCGGGAGTAATGACAAGACTCTTCATCTAACACGTCTCGATACTCCTATGTCTGAAGTCTGCTTCTTTGTGCCGGGTACATCCCTTGCCTGTTCTCAGAAAGCTGTATTTGAGCTCTTGTAGTAAAGTCGACTGATTGCTCTTTACTTGAACTAGGTAGTAGCCTCCGATCTTGAGGATCTGATTTGCGACTTGACTCTGGCTACCTAGGGTACCTATTGTAATAAGTGCATTCGTTACGTCCAGCTCATCCAAGAGCTGACGAATGGGGTCTAGCTCGCTGCTCTTGATAGGCACTACATCCACGGAGATAACCAACTAAAAATGAGCGCCGTAGAAATAATACGATATGCGATTTGGGGTTAGGGCAGAGCTTCTTGACTCCAACGCTTGGTCTTGCCATCAATGTAGAGCTGACGAATTTCATCATCCCACCGAAGTAAGGTTGAGATCTCAATCTTACCAACTGGTTGGGGGCTTCAACTGGGCATTTATACTGAGTGCAAGTACCTCCTGAAGAGTGAAACCTAAAAGCTCTGCATACTCAAAGAAGCTTATCGACACTGGGGAAGTTACCTTTGGATTCCCAGCGCGAGATAGAGCTTGAGAAAATTCCCAGATTTACAGCAAGATAGTCTTGCGGAATTCTATTCTTCAGGCGAGTAGCTCTCAGGAGCTCGAGTAGTTTTTCCATATACTCAAAGTTATAAACGCATCCGGGCTCAACCAACCCGTTTCGTGCAAGTTTATGCGCCCAATGCAAGAGGTCTTGCATCAGATGCAACATAGATATCTTTCGGGCTGCAATGGGGCTGAGATAGGAAAGAGCTTCCATCAAGAGAGCATGTTATTTTTGCCCAGCCACACAGGTGACACTGGAGCAAGGACCTAAGTAAATACCTATATAAAAGAGCTTTACTTATCGCTCGTTTTTTCTGTTTTTGCCAGCAAGAAAAGAGAGCTGTTGCGCTTTCAATAGTCCGGCAGAGTGGTAGTCAAGAGTCGATCAAAAAACCGCTACTCTTATGCTACACTACCGATTAACCGGACTAGATAGACATCCGTGATACAAGAAGATAAAGGAACACAATACATTTCCCGTCCTCTCCACTGAAAAAGAAAGGATGCAAATCACTGGTGATTTGCATCCTTTCACTGTATCTCCCCCGCGAAGGACATCATTCTAACCGATCTTACTACCCCAAGAGGCACCGCTATCATTCGTCGTCTTCTTCATCTTCATCATCATCTCCATACTCATTCTCATTAAATTTATCAGAGCCTTTACGATAACCATCCTCATACCCCTCCTCGTAGCCAGCTATGTATCTGACCTCAAAGTAATCTTCGTACTCACTAGAATCATCATATCCAAAGCCATGTGAACGTCCAGCCCTTCCATCCTTTACCCCTTGCTCATATCCGTTATCATATCCCTCCTGATATGCATCTTCAGGTGAGACAGAGTATGTATATTCACTCTCGAATACAGGCATTATTGGATAAGATGGAGTAACCCTAACATTATTGAAAGGAAGAGACGGCGATTCACGAGGAGAAGCCTTTTTCTCTTGAGGTCTACAACCTACACACAACGCTAAAAATAAGCTAACAAAGAGTACTTTATTTACCATATATTGAGACCATTCAGCAGCGTTCAAATCCCCCGCCAGTTGATGTAAGCAGAGATTTGCAGAAGAAACAAGTGCTTCAGGCAGCCACGATGCACTCGGGGGGATACGCAAAAAGCTGGGAACAGATTCAGTTTGTGCCGTAGGCACTTAATATCAACAACCTGCGTATATAAAGACACTTATAATGATATACTCAATGGAAGATAGCGAAACATACGTAACGGCATCATAGCGAGATAGCATCTACCCCCTCCACAAGGAACTTGCGGAGGTATCCATCCAGCTCCAGATTGACCTCGAAATCAATCATTTCTTTGCCCTTCACTTGCTCAAAGAAGCTCTTGGCCTTCTTGAAGTCAACCGAGGCAACCAACCGGTCGAAACGCTTGTACTCGTTGATGTTCCCTGAGTTGAGGTGCAAGCCCACCATCTCTCGCAGGAGACCTTCATCGAGACCAAGATGCTCGGCAACCTGATGAATGCTAGCATTCTGCGCTTTGCTCTGGTAGTCTACGATGTAGTCCTTGAAGGTCTTACCCCGCTCCAGGCTTACAGCTCCTTGCTCCACCTCGTATAGGAAGATTTCAGCAAAGCGCTGCTCGTCTTGCGAGAGCGAGACAAAAGAGCGGTGCAACTCCTCAACGACAGACGCACGTTCCTCGGCTGTGGCCGTTCCGCTGTGCAGCGTACGTAGGTACTTTTCAAAGCGACTATTGAGGTATTCGGCATCAATCATCGCTGTGTCGATTTCGGTGATATAGGGGTCTACATCATAGGGTACGTCGGGAGACGGCGTGCTACCGCCACCCGACTTCTGCAGCTCCTTGTAGCGCTGCACGAGCGTGAGGTAGGTCAGTTCATCCAGTAGTACCTCTATCTTCTTGGTCTTGCCGTCTTCGTCTGTGAGCTTATAGCTGAGCTTGCTCCAGCGGAAGGACTGGATGCGTGCTGCCTCCAGGTACTTATTCAGCTTATTAAAGAGCTGGGCAAAGCGACCTCGCTCCGCTTCGTTGTCGGGGAGCTTGGCAAAGTCAGGGATGCCTGCTTGCCTAAAGAGGTCCTGGATCTCAGAGAAGAGCTCGTTGATACAGTTGAGGTTATGCACTAATGGGTCGGCAAAGAGCTTCACGGGCTTGCCATCAGAGTAGACCTCTACGGCACGGTCGATGTTGTGCCGCATCGTATGAGGGCGACGATAGTAGCGGATGACTCCAAAGGGTTTGTCCGGGCCAAAGAGACGATTGGTGCGGCTAAAGGCTTGGATGATATTCTCGTATTCCATCATCTTATCCATATAAAGCGTGTTGATCCACTTCGAGTCGAAGCCTGTGAGCATCTGATTGACCACGATGAGAAGATCCAGCTGTTCCTCAGCCTTGAGGGTGCGATAGGGCTCTTTATGCGCCAGGCGAAGCGATACGTCTACCTTATACTGAGCATAGGTGGGCAAGGTGTAGTGTACGCCGAAGAGGGCATTATAGCCCTCGAGTATCTCTACCAAGCCATCTTCCTTGATGGTCTCCCCCTCCACATTATCAATACTCGGGTCGAAGAGTGCCGTGACTCTAAGTGCGGGACATTCGTGTCGGAAGAGACGATAATAGGCGATGGCCTCGGAGATACTACGTGTGGCAAGTATGGCGTGGAACTTACTACACTGGCTCAGCATCGTCCAATTCTCCTTGATGTCGCTCACCACCGAGAGGTGATGCTGATCATTATTATACTGGCTCTCGGGGAGGAAGTCTTCTATACCTTTGACATATCTACCATCTTGGCCCACATAGCCTGCCATAGGTACCGTGTTTCCCTGGGTATACTTCAGGTAGACGACCTTCTTATTCTCGTCCGAAAGAGCTTCCTCTTCAGTGCGTGCTTTAGCCTGCTCCAGGGCTACTACCTTACGTAGGTCTTTAGCGCGATAGGTCTCAACGGCGGTAGGCTCGAAGCCCAGCACATTACCATCTCGGATGCCATCTGCCAATAGATATTGGTGCAGCGAGTCGCCAAAGACGGTCTGCGTAGTGTTCATATTCTTCTGGTTCGCATCCTTGATGGGCGTACCAGTAAAGCCAAAGAAGAGGGCACGGGGGAAGGTATCCTTGATGGTGATGAGCATATCGCCGAAGGTGCTACGATGGCATTCGTCTACGATGAAGACGATGTGCTTACGCTGTATCTGCTCCAGTTCCTTAGCTCGCTCCGCTAAGTTTGCTGCATTGACACGACTCATCTTCTGCATGGAAGTCACAATAAGCGTGCTCCCCGCACCATCATCTTTGAGCTTGCAGACAAGGACACCGGTATCGTCTGTGTCTTGCACTGCTTCGCTGTCGCCGGAAAAGCTGCGGTAGTTCTGCAGACTCTGGCTACCCAGCTCTATACGGTCTACGAGGAAGACCACCTTGTCCGCATCCCCCGAAGCGGCAATGAGCTGAGCAGCCTTGAAGCTTGTCATCGTCTTACCCGAACCGGTGGTATGCCAGATGTATCCCCCCTTCTGCTCTCGGGCATTCCAGTCGTTCGTGGCTACACGAATACCGATGGCATTAGCTGCATAATATTGATAGCTACGCAGCACCTTCAGGACACCATCACTCTTGTCTGCAATGGTGTAGAAGCCAATAAGCTGATGAGCCTTAGGGATGGAGAGGAAGGCGGAGCAAATCTCTTTCCAGCCATTCATAGGCTCATTATTGAAGTCTCCCCAGTGGAAGTAGTAGTCTCTATTGAAACGTCCCGATGCTCCAGGATTGGCAAAGTAGAGCGTCTCCTCAGGATTCATCGCCACAAAAATCTGTACTAGGGAGAATATCCGTGTGAAGACCCCCTCGTGGCTATACTTCTCGATTTGGTTTGCCGCCTGCATCGCTGGTACTTTGCTGCTCTTCAGCTCAATATGGATGAGGGGCATTCCGTTGATGAGAAGTAAGAGGTCACCACGTCTATCTGGAAGAATGCGTTTACCTCGCTCAAACCTTGGCTGTTGTGCGATTTGGTAATGGCTCTTTCCTCCGGCTATCTCTAAGCGGTCATAGATAGAGAGGCTCACCTCTTTACCGAGATGCGCAGGGTCATTGGGATTGTCACGTGTGATGCTAATCGTGCGCCCATTAATGAAGCCATTGAGGGCTACGGGCGACTTCAAGTCCTCGATTTGCTCAATGATTTGGCGCATCTCTCCTGAGGTAAGGGGTTGGTCGTTCAACCTGTCCTTACCGCTATTGTTATGAAAGAGGATGTTCGCCCAGTTTTGCATCAAATCCTCCTCTGTAGGATAGGGTATTACCTCCGTCCATCCGTTGCGCTGAAGCTCTCTGATGACAGCTTCTTCAAACTTGGCTTCGCTCTCAAATGTATTCATCTTGCGTCCTTTCCTTGGTTCACACAAACATCTTCTCCAATAAGCTCTGCTTGATTCTGCGGAGCTTTGTCAGCTTGGTTTTCGTCCTTACTAATCCTTGATCAAAAGAATGGAACATACGTACAATCTCTGTTTGCTCTAATTTGGGTGCTATAGACATCTCAAATGACTGCATAGCCTGCTTATTTCCCCTTGGCATCTTACTTCCTTGAATACTTTTCATGACATATCTAATAAATCGCCCATCCGTCAATTCATAATAAAGGAACGCAGGGTTAGAATTTCCCTTTTGACGGAAGATAATAACGTCTGAGCTTGCTCCCCCATTTCTATCGGAAAGCCATATTTTGTTCAGATAAGGGCGAATATTTGCCATTAAAATATCATCTTGGAAGAATCGACAGGCGGAGAGATAAACTGGCAGAGAAGAAGCTGGTTCTATACCCTCAAAGTTTTGGAGCATATGTTCGGTCGATATATATTGATCTGCTTGCAATTCAGAAACTGAAATACTAGCAGTTGGCATTTCAAACACCTCTCTCAGCTCCTTTACTTCCCACTTATCCGTATATCCTTTGAATCTTATCTGGGGAACACTCTGTCCAGAAAGGGCATCGACAAACATATTTTTGAGCAGTGCTTGCTTGAGCTTGCGAAGCTTGTCGAGCTTTACTTCAAACTTTTCAATGAGCTTGTCCAAGGTCATAAGGAAAGCACCTATCTTCTCCTGCTCGGAAATGGATGGTATACAGACTTTCTTATCATAGAGAAATTCCCATTCAATGTTCTTTCGACACAAACTAGCTCCTTCCGTGGTAGCACTCATAAAGAGGCTTTTAGCGTGTTCTGACTTTACCCAAGCATTGATAAAGTAAGGATTATCTCCGTTTATCGCATAAACTTTATATGCCGGTGATATAATGCCACTAGCAAAGCGAAGATTTACATTAGCATTTCCTAAGTGGAGATTTTGTGCAGAGAGGATCAAGTCATTCTTCTTTACTTTCAAATAACCGATGGTTGTTGAACCTCGAAAATGATTAAAAAGCTCAGAATTGAGATAGATGCCATCTATGGCACAAGATAACAACTGGTCTTCGAACTCCTCTTGAGTCTTATCCCTTTTCTCCGTAAATAAATATCTAAATGCGTAGAAAGCCCACTCTCCCTCAAATCCCTTAAATCTGATTTTTGGTCTCTTTTTTTTCATTGCCATTCGGAGAATTAAGCGTTGAGCAAGAGCTTCTTGAATTCAGCAAGGGCTTCGAGGTCGTGAGCAGAACCGGTGAGCTGGTCTATCATCGCAGCAAGCGAAGTCGAGGCTTCTTGGATGTCGTGCTCTACGTCCATAAGGGTGGTGTCGTATTTTGCCACCAAATCTTTGAGCTGTTGTACAAAGTCGCTGATCACACGCTGTGGGAGTTCCCCAAGCTTGTGGTAGAGCGAATCAATCCATTGTGTAGAGAGCAAAGATCGGATATCTTCGTCTGAAAGTTCTCGCTTGATGACCTCTTTGGTGCGCTCAATGAGCTGTGTCTTGTTGAGTTTGATTTCTGTCGTCAACTGTTTGATTTCTGCCGAAAGCTGCGTTATGTAGATGAGTTGTGCCTCGGAGGTCTCTTCCTCAAAGGGATACGCTCTGCGCAAAGCATCAATGCGAGCTTTCACCGCCTTGACGGCATAAGTGCCATCCTTAGCCGTGTCCATAGCCTGCCAGTCCACCTCAGTATGAGTAGCGATATACGCAAGCTTCTCCTTTTTGCGTGAGCATAGCAAATAGTCTTCAAGCGCCAGCACTTCATCCGTTTCTACCTCACTAAGGAGGTCACTCAAGCGACGCTCTACTTCTTTGATTTGCATAGCTCCCTCTTCGGCGGAAACTTCGTTGCGCTCCTCTTCGTCCAGGGCATCGAAGGTAGCGTCCAATTCATTAGTAGCTTCTGCGAGCCTTTGCTCTTGCGCCTCGATAGCCTGTACGTCTTCGGCAAGGTAGTATGCTTGCACAAGGTCGAAGGAAAGGACTCGTCCTTCACAGCCGTTCTCCACTTCGTACTCTTCGCCTGCATTGTTCTTCTTCAGCTCCATCTTCGGGTCTACCATACGAGTTGCTCCGAAGCCTTCACTTTGGATAATTTCGAGCCCCTGCGAGATGCCTATCCATTGGTCGGCAAAAAGCTGATAAGCTTCGTAGCGGTCCACCAGAGGCACCTCAGCAAGACTATCGAAGATATGGGTCGTGATGCTTTCTTCCACCTTGGCTATGCTGAGTGTCTCCATCTGCTCTATAAGCTCCTGCTTGAGGAAGTGATGGAAGTTGTCGAAGGCTGCTTGGTAGCTCTGCTGAAAGTCCTGCACAGAAGGGTGCCTACTAATGACAGCCTCCAAGTCGGCTACCTGTAGCTCTGTATAGGAACTATCGTGCTGGGCAAAGAGAGTGGCTTCTAATCCGGGTAGCGCTTCGAAGTAAGGAGCAAAGCGCTGGAGCTCTTTACAAGGTACACCACCAAATAAAATCGAGTGCATATCCCACGACTCAGGGGCTTCCGAAGCATTAATGTAGCGAGGGATATTGAGGTTGTAGCCATTCTGGCGGATTTCCTTTTTGGAAACCACACGAGCGAAGCAGTCGATGTCGCAGCGCTGTATATGTGCATCTACGATACGACGAATATCCGAAGCACGGAGCTTGTTCTTCTTGCCCTCCTTCGTGAAGCCACGAGAGGCATCGATGAAGAGGACATTATTCTCGTGCCTATCCTTGCGCAGGATAATGACAACCGTAGGAATACCCGTACCGAAGAAGATATCGGCAGGCAATCCGATGATGGTATCAATATGATTATTTTCGATGAGTCGCTCACGGATAGCACCTTCCGAGTCATCGCCCGATTCACCACGGAAGAGCACCCCGTGAGGCAAGACAATAGCCATCACCCCATCACTTTTGAGGTGATAGAGGTCATGAAGTAAAAAAGCATAGTCAGCCTTACTCTTTGGTGCGATGCCGTATTTAAAGCGAGGGTCACTCTTGATTTGAATCCCTTTCTTCCCCTTGCGAGGAGGCTCCCAGCTCTGCGAGTAAGGAGGATTGCTTACCACAGCATCGACAAGGAGATGCTTGTATGTCCCTTCGGGGTTACCGTCCTCAAAGAAAGGCCAGTCTGTCCGCAGAGTATCGCCATTACGCACCACGATGTTATCGGGGGTGATGCCACGCATCACCAGGTTCATACGTGTCAGGTTGAAAGTGTTCTTCTTCAGCTCCTGCGCATAATACTTAATCGTCCCCTCACCATCTAAGTGCTTCGCCACCGAACGCCCAATGTTAATCAAGAGTGACCCTGAACCACTCGTAGGGTCATAGATATCTATCTTACTCTTTCCTCTCAGGTGATAAGCTATGATTTCTGACATCAGCACCGACACCTCGTGAGGGGTATAGAATTCGCCAGCCTTCTTTCCAGCGTTCGCCGCAAACTTACTTATCAGATACTCATAGATGAAGCCCAGGACATCATAGTCTCGCTTGGCATCCATTGGGATATCCTTGATGAGCTCGAGCACATTGCGGATAGCTGTCGTTTGCTCCCCCTCAGAGCCACCGAGGTTCTTCAGACCACTGTGCAGCGTATCAAAGACATCGACAAAGACTTTCCGTTTCTTATCTATATCTGCTTTCGTCTGGTCATTAGCCTGCTCTGGAATAGGGATGAGTAGACGATTGAAGGAAGAGAGTGCGTCACGGACATCGGCCACAGAAAAGTCGTGCCCAGCTTCTAACCAGGTCGAATAGAGGTATTGGTAGGGAATAAAGTAGCCGAGATTATTCTGCGCCAGCTGTACATACGCCGTCTGCTCTTCGGTCAGCACCTCTCTACACAGCTCTCGAGGAAGCCCCTTACTGATGAAAAACTTCATCTCTTGCTCCGAGAGGAACTTATAGAAGATGAAGCCGAGTATATAGTCCTTATACTCGTTAGCTTCTATTTTGGAGCGCATCTTATTAGCCGATGCCCATATTTTATTGGCGAGTTGGTTTTTATTCATCCGCTTAGTCTTTCATTTTAGTAGAAACAATAAAAAGGCGCATATCGATATCAAGCACTTGGGCTATCTCAAACAAAGTCACTAGCAAGGGTTATATCTTATTCGAGCACGATTTAGGTACAGTATTCTCTGACTTCCCCAGTTGCTCAGCCAGCCATTGCCCTGCTACTCTCCGCTCTGCCAAGACTACTTTTATCCTTATTTATTATCGCCATATTGTGATTCTATCTCTGTGGGGTTGTATTATATTCTACAAAGATACCCAGATAGACTGAGACTAACGAAGGAAAGTATTAGAATTTACGCCTTCTTAAACGTGTTTCTTTTTCTTCCTGTCATACCCCGATTGTACCCACTTGTCCCTCGTACCTTGTGTACACTGAGATCGATCGCTACACATACTCCTTAGTAGCTATATATCAAATTATTGCATATGATTATAGTGAACAATCACACAGACGACTATGCGCTAGTTTTGGAAGACCGTACGGAAGTCAAGCAAGAAGAAAAGGTTGGTAAGCTCTCAGTTGTTACCGATATCAACAAAAAAAAGGCAAGCTAAAGACTGCTCCAGTAGAAGAAGCTCTGCAAAGTAGCTTTCTCAAATCCAACAGCAAGGATGGACTTTTCGAGAATTTCATAAAGAACTTCATCAAGCAATTCAACGCACCGAAGCGCCTCGGCTTGTACAAGGTACTAGCAAGCAATGTAGATCAAGGCGTAGGCAACCTCAAATCAGCCTTACAGAATGGACAAAGGGCCGAGGACAAAGCGACGCCTCAAGCTTCACAAGTAGCCATTGGCGACCTCCTTCCCAAGCAGAAGATAGGGACTGGACTGGTCTTTTCATCATAAGTGCACGTGAATTTCCCCTAGCTACCCAGGAGACACTGGTGCACGGTGCAAGCCCCCTATATATAGGGCTTGCACCGTGCACCAGACTGTGTAGCAGGGATCTGAGTAAATGCTTATTATAGAGGAGCTTTGCTTATCGTTCGTTTTTCTGTACCTTTGTAACTAGGAAAAGAGAGTTGTTGCGCTTTCAATAGTCAGTCAGAATGGTAGTCAAGAGTCAGTCGAAAAACTGCTACATTTTTGCTACACTACCGATTGGCCGGATTAGATAGACATCTGTAATACAACAAGATAAAGGGGAATGGTACATTTCCCTCTCTCTCCGCAAAGAGGCTTCAAGGTGACTGCAAAATGGTCATCACAGAA